>PVMK01122415.1_pt1 | contig 30137 bp, 28 predicted proteins | sample 1853481 | NCBI WGS metagenome assembly PVMK01 (sample SAMN08533507, study PRJNA380276) | Marine sediment metagenome, whole genome shotgun sequencing project.
CTGCTGTTTCTTGAAGCAAATCGATAAATTGCTGATAATCCGCTTTATCCACAAAAAGGTCTTCTCCCCTTCGGGCACGGTTCATCACATGGTGCCAGGCATTCGGATAGTCTATTCTCAGCGGGCGTGACATTGCTCAAACATAACAGCGTTGATGACAAAGGTCAACCGTAGATTTGACCCCCAAATTTAAGTCCATTATTATCTCCTTTTTGCTAACCAGCGGCGGGTTAATTGCCAATGCTTTTCAGAAAGCTCAAAATTTGGTTAACTGCGAATTTAAAAAAAATGCTACGGTTTTAGCCGTCTGATTTGAGCGCCTTGATGTTATGTACTTTACCACCCATAATATTTTTTAAGGGCATCAGCTAAAAAAGAGCTTGCTATACCAATTTCAATTTGCCAAGAAGCATCAACAGCTTTAGATAGCATGTTTTTTAGCCACCCCTTAACTGCCGGACCGAACTCCTTTTTTGTGACTTCAGGGGAGGATATGTCAGATTCTAGTGCTGTTTGGAGTTCTTGTATGTCTGGCTCTGTAACATTTTGTGACTTTAGCAATTCACTTAAAGATTTGAAATCATTTCTAATAATTTGATTATCAACTGATTGTTGACTGTGGTTGCCTATTAAAATTGTCGCATTATCGCCAAACATAGCATTTGCAAACATTGAGTTTGTATCTAATGTATTGCTTATTTCTTTGACTTCTTTATCGCTCAATTCCTCGCCAAACTTACCACTTAATTCCAGAATGAAGTCTAAAAGTCTCGACCTTACCTCGATTAGGATTTGAGTGATTGCGCTTGTGCTAATTTCACACCACGCCTTCTGTATATGAAAACTACTATGGAGTCCTTTGCCCAAAAGAGGATTGGCTTCTACCGGGATAGAGCTTTGAATGCCACCACTGTCGTTTGCGGCAAACTCTTCAAGTACCCCCAAGGATTGGCGAAGTTTTGTTTTTTCAAGGAATTCTCTATAATCTTTGTCTAAATGTAAAAGTGGGATGGGGTGCCGTGAATATTGGTATGCCATGTTCGCAAAGTTAGCCAGAACTTGTGCGTTTACCGTTCTATAAGGTGGAACTTCGGCGTCCTCACTATAACCGTTGATTTCATTGTTTACCCATTCGATCAAATCACTTTTGCCTAACTTGTGGAGCAGTATTTTCGTTTTTAATAACGCATTGGTTAAGTTAGGTTCCTCTGCGCTTAAAATTTCAATTATTTCTTCAATGAGTTTCATGATTCCTCTTTTTTGCACATAAAGTAAATTATGGTCGAAAAGTAGAAACTGCTGATTCCAAGCTTCTGTTTTGTCTTTTCAACAAATCCCTAAGTTCCGACTGCAATGCTCTGAGTCCATTTGCCCTCTCGAACACAATCGCCATCTTCTAAAAAAGACGCCACCCATTTCCGATGAGCATCAGTGAACTGATCATATGAATCGAACCCGCATAATTTATGAAGTCTCTCGTAGGCGATCAAAGCGCACTTTCGCCGTGGCTTTTGGATCTCACAGTAGCCGCTAAAATTCCATTCTAGCGGGTGTGCGATAACCCCTGCGCGAACCATATTGAGATCTATATAGACGAGGCTTTGCAGAAAATGCCGTCCTGTCTCCACCGCCGTCGCATGATAACGATCTTGCCAAAAGGCACCTTTTCTGTCTGCAATGTAGTGTCTCTTTGCTCTTGCCATGTGTGATTATAATATCGTCCTTTTTGGCACCAAAAACATCGATATTGGGCCTATATCCAGCCAGTTTTTAACATTATCGCGCATATTATCAGAGTTTTAGCTTGGCCCGACCCCATAGCAATATCACAGGATCTATCAGGTCAAATATTGGTTACTATCTCTATTTTAGTGACATTATGTGCCAATTTATTATATTTGAAAGCATGAACCGTATCATTCTGATATCGTCTACGTTGATATCTGGTTGATTATCAAGTTCAGGATGAACAACGTTATTTCTTAATTTTCTAATAAAATGGTAATAAAGTAAAATCTTCTCTGATAAAATATTATTCCTCTCAAGTTCTTTAAGATTCACAAAAAAATCCTTGGATCTGGAAATACCGTTTCGTTCACACATATCAGCAGCAACCTTTTTTAATATTGTATTTGCTGGGTCAAGAGCAGCTGAATGATTTGCTTTTGATATTTTCTCAATCTCAAAAATATCATTTATAATATCTAACAGGTTTAGTTTCAATTGGTTAGTTGTAGGTATTCGCTTGGCCTTTTTAATTAGTTTTTTTAAATTGTTGTTAATAGCTAAATCAATAGGATCATGGGTTTCAACTTCTTCATTCAACAAGCCATTTCCAATCAATTCGTTTAGTTTTTTATTATACTTATCCGTTTTATCTTTCCAGAAACTGTGTTCCTTCACCGAGTGATCTGAGTCGGCCTTTTCTTGCCATTTTACTGTACTCATTATGTCTTCAACTGATAGATTGCTACGCTGGCTTGATAATATTTCCTTTTCTTTACCAGATGAATAATCGCGAAGTTTCCAGCTGCCACGTTTAGTAAAATTGAAATGGAGGACTGTATTTTTATTAATCTTAGGATTATAAATTAAAAGCCGACCCATAAGTTTTCTCCTTGCTGGTACTTCAACCAAAACGGTCTGGATTATAATTTAATAATTCTCGGATCACCAAAGTGAATTAAATCTTCGTCTCTCACTACTTTTAACACATCTTCAGACATCTTTCTTTCTCTATTATCCCACCTTCGTTGTAGTACCGCATAGGAATCAGATTTAATTATTGGTATATTGATTAAGAAACAATCGAAATTAAAAGACACGATCTGTTTCAATTTGGACAAATCCGACAAGTATCCACCCATCTTTACATCATCGGAATCAAAAAGCTGATAAACAAGTATTCGATTTTTCACTTTTAAATGACACACAGAGGCTAATCTATGAATCAATTGGTATTCAATGTCGTCTACAGCTTCAATAGTTGCAGATTCACCCGTAACAGATCCAATAAGATTTAGCCACCCTTCTAGTACATTTCTTCTATTTTCAGAATCGTTTCTCCATTTTTTAACCGTGGCATAACGAGGCTCAGTATATTTTGCCTCAATTGCTATACCGGTTTTATCTATAATTAGCATTAAATCTGTGTGGGATGGGTTACCAACACCTTTTTGTACGTTGACACGGTATTCAAAACTAAAAGTTACATTTGAATGTGTGGTAAGGTTGACTCCGATTAATTCCATAAATCCTTTAAACCGGGACCAGTCATTCCAAAAATGCAAAAACGGTATAGTTGATCTATATGGGGAGTCGAATTCTGACGAGGGATAGTTTAAGTAAAGATCGCTAAAGTTGGTAATTCGCGAGTTTTTATACACATATTTAATTTTCATAATTCTTTAAATAAGTATGGTTTTCCGAACGATTCTTTGAAAATCCTTTTAGTTCATAAATTGGGCTGTAATCTCTTCATTTTGATCCATCTTATCGATGAAAAGGACTTCGAGGGTTATTCAAAAAACATAACCAAAATTTTCCATCGTTTTGGCAAGAGCGGCTTGACGAAGCTTTGGATTTCCGCCGTAGCACAGGTCAGTTATACCCCCCTTGTAATCTCTTCCGCTATCAATTCAGCTTGTTTTAAAACAGTTTCGGTTGCCAATTTCTGCATATCCGGTGGATAGCCATACTGCCGTAATGTCCTTTTTACAATGACCTTTAATTTTGCCTTTACGCTTTCTTTGATTGTCCAGTCGATGGATGCATTGGCCTTGACCCTTTCAAACAAAACAATCGCCAATTCCCTCAGTTTGTCTTTTTCCATTAATTCGCGTGCACTGTCATTATTAGCAATAGCCGTATAAAAAGCATATTCAAAATCAGATAGCCCCATTTCTTGAGGCTCTTTATCCATCTTCTGAATTTCTTTGCTTAATTTAATTAATTCCTCGATGACTTCTGCTGCCGTTAATATTTTGTTGTGATATTTCTTTATGGAATTTTCCAGCATTTCCATGAGGGATTTGCTTTGTATTAGATTCTTTTTGGTTCTTGTTTTTATTTCATCATTCAGCAGTTTTTTTAAAACTTCCAGAGCAATATTTTTATGCTCCATGTTTTTGACCTCCAAAAGAAATTCTTCTGAAAGGATGGAAATATCGGGTTTTTTAATTCCGGCGGCATCGAATACATCGATGACCTGCTCGGTCACCAGTGCTTTATCAATTACCTGCCTGATCGCTGTTTCAATTTCTTCGTCAGTTTTGCCTGAGCCGGTGCCGTCAAATTTAGCCAATCGGGATTTTACAGCTTGAAAAAACGAAACCTCATCTTTAACATCCATAGCCTGTTCGTGGGGGATGGCAATGGAAAAAGCCTGGGACAGGGCGGTTACTTCGTTAATGTATCTCTTTTTCCCGTTTTCCAGGCCCAGAATGTGTTCCTCCGCAGCGAGTATCAGAGAAAGCTTTTTCCTTGTGTCAGCCTCGAAATATTCTTCATAGGCAAACCCGTGAAACATCTGGGAAACAACTTCCAGTTTCTCCAGCATCAGTTGCACTGCTTTTTCCTGTGCAATGGCCGGGTCGCCTTTACCACCGCTGTCTGAATAAAACGACAGCGCTTTTTTAAGGTCTGCTGCAATTCCAAGGTAATCAACAACAAGCCCACCTGGTTTATCCAAATAGACACGGTTAACCCGCGCTATGGCCTGCATCAGATTGTGGCCTTTCATCGGCTTGTCTATGTATAGGGTGTGCAGGGGAGGCACATCAAAACCGGTTAGCCACATATCACGCACAATAACCAGTTTGAGTTCATCTTCCGGGTCTTTCATTCTATCAGCCAAGGCTCTGCGCTGCTCTTTGGTGGTATAGTGCTTTGAAATCTCAGGGCCGTCAGAGGATGCGGATGTCATCACAACCTTAATGACACCTTTATTCAGATCATCACTGTGCCATTCGGGTTTGATGTCGATAATTTCTTTGTATAAATCGGCGGCAATTCGGCGGGACATGGCAACAATCATTACTTTTCCTTCAAAGACTTCCTGCCGCTGCTCAAAATGATTTATTATATCCTGGGCAACCTGTTTTATCCGGTCTTCACTACCAATAAGCGCTTCTACTTGCGTCCATTTAGTTTTGACTTTTTGAGTTTCGGTCAGCTCACCGGGTTCATGCGTATCATCGAAATCAGCAACCAGTTTTTTGCCTTCTTCACTTAAGGTTATCTTCGCAAGCCTGCTCTCATAATAAATCCTGACCGTTGCGCCGTCTTCAACCGCTTGTGAAATGTCGTAAACATCAACATAGTTACCAAATACTACAGGGGTGTTGACATCGGTACTTTCGATGGGCGTTCCAGTAAATCCAAGATACGTGGCCTTTGGCAAAGCATCCCGCATGTACTTGGCAAAACCGTACACAATCTTTTTGCCGACAACATTGCCGTTTTCATCCTTTGCATCGATTGTCTTTGCTTTAAAACCATACTGTGTCCTATGGGCTTCATCGGCAATGACAATGATGTTTTCCCTTTCCGATAAGGTTTCATAAACATTGCCCTCATCGGGTTGGAATTTCTGGATTGTAGCAAAAACCACGCCTCCCGATGCAACTTTTAGTAGTTTCTTCAGCTGATCTCTGTCCTCTGCCTGTACAGGTTCCTGCCTAAGCAGTTGCTTTGAACCAGCGAACGTATCAAACAACTGGTCGTCCAAATCGTTTCTGTCGGTTATGACCAGAATCGTGGGGTTATCCATTACCAGGACAATCTTGCCCGTATAAAAAACCATTGACAGGGATTTGCCGCTTCCCTGGGTATGCCAGACCACGCCGCCTTTTCGGTCGCCCACCGGCTGAGAAACTACATCGGCAAGACCATAGTTTGCAGGTGATTCCATCACCATAAGCCCATCTGAATTTTCGGCTCTTGTTTCGGAATAGCCTGATGCCCGCAAGGTCGATTCCACGGCACGATTTACCGCATAGTACTGGTGATAAGAGGCGAGTTTTTTTACTGTTTCAATGGTGATTATGCCGGTTTCCTTATCTTCCTTTTTGGATTTCTTAAAGACAATGAAATGGCGAATCAGATCCAGTAGGGTTTTCTTATTTAGCATACCCTTTATTAGGGTTTCCAACTGGCCAATTAGTGGTGATGCTTCCACTTTGCCATCCGATGTTTTCCAGGCCATGAAACGGGTAAAACCGGCGGAAATTGTGCCTGATTTGGCTTCCAGCCCATCGGAAATAATCATAAAGCCATTGTAAGTGAACAGGCTGGGGATTGACTGCTTGTAGGTCTGGAGCTGCTTGAATGCAGACTTTGCGGTTGCGCTTTCATCCGTTGGGTTTTTAAGTTCAATTACAACCAGGGGAAGTCCATTTACAAAAAGAATTACATCGGGGCGTTTATTGACATTGTTTTCGATCACCGTGAACTGGTTGGCAACGATGAAATCGTTATTTTCCGGATTAGTGAAATCAATGAGCCAGACCAGATCACCCCGGTTGGTACCATCCTTTTGGTAATTGACTGATATCCCCTCGGTGAGCATCCGGTGAAAGGCTTCGTTGTTGGTTATGAGTTCGGGGGAATTCAGTCTTTGAATTTTCTTAATGGCGTTTTCACGGGCATCTGCTGGAATAGACGGGTTGATCCTTCCGACAGCTGTTTGCAATCGCTCAACGAGCAGCACATCTTCAAAACTTTGTCTTTCCGGCGTGTCGCTGTCCGGCGCAATGTCCGGCGCATAGATGTATTGGTATCCCGAACTTTCAAGGAGTTCAATGGCAAACTTTTCGATTTCCGATTCGGTTATTTTAGTCATATTTAATTTGCTACCAATCCAATTTTTAAATTCAATTTTTCCCGAAACTCTGTTGGTATATCATCCCAATGTTCGGCCAGGATATCCACTAATTGCTCGCCGTTAATTAACCCGATTCTTGGAAAACCCGTTTCAACAGCAATCTCTTTGGCTTTTTTCTGATAATCAGCAGTTGTGATAAAAGCCCCTTGCCCGCCAGAAGGGATATTCGCACGTAACGCCTTTACCACATTGGCACTTATTTTACTTCCCAATCTATAGCGTTTAGCCTGCACAAAGAGCTTTATCTTCGCCATGTTTGCCACGTTCAATTCACCCGTCGCATCAACGCCACCGTCACCAACTTTTCCTTTGTGCTCAGACCTCTCAAAACCAAGCGCTGTTAAAATATGTGTGATGAGTATTTCAAATTCCTGATCATCTAATTCCAAGATGCGATTGAGTACTGATTTGTAATAATCAAATTCAGTTTTCTGCTCTCCGGCTGGTACCAAGTCGGGTCGGCCTATGGTGTTAAAAAAGTTTCTCTTATGATTGATTTTAAAAACAGTGAGCGAAGAGCGGATCGTGTTTTGAAAAGGTACTGAAAACTGGCTACGCTGAATGGGGTCTTTATGCCATTTAATTTTTTTCCGATGAGGATATGGGCAACCATCTGTTTTTAAACTGTAAAAATTGGGATTTTCATCTACCACTCCATAGTAAATAATTTCAGTGTTCGATGCAGGGACTATCACATAATCACCCGTTTTGATATCCAGAAGAAACCGGGCAATCTGCCCTACCTGCTGCCCGATAACTACATTGCTGGTGTCAGCGGGGTGTACCTCCTTGTATAAGGGATACAAATCATCACGTGTGGTGATTGCTGATAAATCCTTTTCTGGAATCCAGCCGATGGCGGCATAGCCTCCGTCCAGGAATAGCTGGGTATAAGTGCCAAATTCCGCTCTAACGCAATAGATTTCCATCAGTCACCTTCTGAAAAAGCCTGATACTCTTTCACATAATCGTTGTAATCGACATAGAACAATATTTCACTTGCTGGAAATGAATAATTGCCCATTTCAAGTTCACCGTATAAATCATCCCAGAAATCGTTGAATTCTTCATTATCATCATAGCGTAGTACTGTTTCTACAGTTTTTGTTTTGCTGCGGGGATTTTCATTTTCAAAAGTTCTTATCAAAAAAGAGGCAACAATAATTGTCGTATCAATCAGAAAATCCCTGGTGAGTTGATCAACCTTGTTGTTTCTTTCTTTTAATTCTTCCAAAGTTTTGCCATGTGAAGTTGTTCCAATATCGTTTCTGAGGTCACCTATTTGCTGGCCGATAGTCGCCAAAGCGGATGAAATTTGGGAGACCATAGCGTTTCGTGGGTAGCCGATGGCAAAAAAAGCATTTTTCAGTACACTGTTAACGCTTGCAGCTGCTTCAAGCTCAACTCCTTTTGAGGTACATATTTCTTTGCCGATTGTTTCCAAAAGAGCTTTGGCATTTTCTATGGCATGGCTGAAATCAGCAGATGCATGAGCTTCCATTCGGTCTGTGTAAATGGTCAGTGCGGACCATCTACCGTACTGCTCAATGATTTTTTTCAGTCGCTCCATTTGTTACAGCACCTTAGTTTTTATATGCAACACGAACTTCACCGCTCATTAGTCTTGGCAAAAGTGTATCTCGCAATATTTCGAGTGTATGGATTTGTGAATTGTTCAATAACATTTTCTTAAAGTATGATGAAATCGATTGCTCAAATTGAATAATTTCCGCTTCTGTCGGTATAGGAATCTCAATCTTTTTGAATGTGGCAGTTGTAATTGTATCAAAAACACTGCCATAGGCTGCAGACTGTAATTCTTCAACTATATGGTTCACAATTAAATATGAGAAAAAAAAGCACTCTGATATTTTAGGTTTAGGTAATATGCCATAATTAGATTGACTAAAAGCCATCGGCTGAGAAAGTAAACAATATTTTCCAACAGTACCTCTTGCTGATATCACAGTCGCAAATTGTGGTAATAGCTTTGCAGAGCTGTTGTTTAGCCCAATTTCTGATATACTTTTTACTGAGTGGTTTACAAAAGATTTGTGATTAGATGCAATGTCACCGCCAGCTAGCCACGGAATATCACCATTCCAATATTCAGCGATCGCCGTTTCCGGTGTTCCTCCACCGATTAATTGGATAACGTCGAGAAGGCTGTGCTTTTTCCAATCATCCTGCGTTTCCTCCACAAACCACTGCCTGAAAACAGTTTCCGCCATAGCTTCGAGGGTTTTATTCTGGCGGTGCAGCAGGTCTATCTTGTCGTCAAGACTGGAGAGGACTGAGGCGATGGCTTTTTGTTTGGGGATCGATGGGATAGTCACAGGTATTTTTTTTAGTACGGCTGCCTTAATTCCAAAAACAGTGGTACCAGAGGCTCTTGATTTTAATTTATATTGTCCAATGGGACTTTGGAAATAATATTTTAAGAACGGGTTATATATAAAATTGTTGTTACCTCTTAGCGTGATTATTCTTTGAGCTAAAGCAACATTTTTATCTTTTATTAATGCAATTTCTCCAAGAGGGGCTTCCGTTGTCAATACAACGTCATCAATCTCAGGCAATCCTCTTGTCATCCAAGAATCATATGCATCTTCTGCAATGAATTCATTGGGTTCTAATATTTTTCCAGATTTAACTATTTTTGCTGTTACTAATGGAATGCCATTAGTTGTTTTCTGGGGAGTTTTGCCTCTATAGTCGATAAATTTCTCAATTACATTTTCGAGGATATATTCCTTCCAATCATCCATTGACTTTCACCTTCCCCAGATTTTCAGCAATCAACGTATTGAGTCTCGATTCCTCTTTCAACTGTACCTCAAACTCCGCTTTCAGCTTGGTGAACCGCTCATTAAAATCAAAATCATTATCATCATCCGGCAAGCCCACATACCGGCCCGGTGTTAGCACATAGTCTAGCTCCTGAACCCATTCAATACTGGCGGAGCTACAGAAGCCTTTGACATTTTCATAATTACCGTCCGGGCTGCGCCAGTTATGATAGGTTTCAGTGATGGTGGCGATATCTTCCGCTGAAAACTCCCGTGTCCTGCGGTTGATTAAATGCCCCATATTGAGGGCATCAATAAAGAGAATTTCATCAGAGCGGTTGCGGAACTTACCATTGGCTTTATTCCGACTCAAGAACCACAAACAAGCTGGAATCTGAGTATTCAAAAACAGCTTGGCAGGCATGTTGACAATACAATCCACCAGACGGGCTTCAATCAACTCTTTACGGATGTCTCCTTCACCGGAAGTATTGGTGGTCAATGAGCCTTTTGCCAGAACAAAACCGGCCTGCCCACTGGGGCTTAAATGATAAAGGAAGTGTTGTATCCATGCATAGTTGGCGTTTCCTGTAGGTGGTGTGCCATATTTCCAGCGACCGTCTTTTCTAAGGAGATCACCACTCCAGTCGCTGTCATTAAAGGGTGGATTGGCTATTACATAATCAGCTTTTAAATCTTTGTGGCTGTCATTTAAAAATGAGCCCTCGTTGTTCCATTTCACCTGGGAGCTGTCGATGCCCCGAATGGCCAGATTCATCTTTGCCAGCCGCCAGGTGGTCTGGTTACTTTCCTGCCCGTAGATGGAAATATCATTAACCCTGCCCTGATGGTCGGCTACAAATTTTTCCGACTGCACAAACATGCCGCCGGAACCACAACAGGGGTCAAACACCCTGCCTTTATATGGTTCCAGCATTTCCACCAGCAATTCCACAACACTACGCGGGGTATAGAACTGTCCTCCCTTTTTCCCCTCCGCCAGGGCAAATTCACCAAGGAAATATTCAAACACATGCCCAAGCACATCGGCGCTTCGTGCTTTAGCATCACCCAGTGCAATATTTCCAACAAGGTCAATCAAACCGCCAAGATTGGTCGGGTCAAGGTTACCTCTGGCGAACACTTTCGGCAACACATCTCGAAGCGAAGGGTTGTCCTTTTCGATGGCATCCATTGCATTGTCGGCCTCTTTGCCGATTTCCGGCAACTTGGCTTTGGATTGCAGATAAGACCAGCGAGCAATTTCTGGCACAAAAAAGACATTTTCCGCCTTATATTCGTCCTTATCTTCCGGATCAGCACCAGCATATTCGCCTTCACCCTTTTTGAGCTTGCCGAATAATTCTTCAAAAGCATCGGAAATATACTTTAGAAATATCAAACCCAGAACGATGTGCTTATACTCTGCAGCATCAATGTTTTTCCTAAGCTTGTCCGCTGCTTTCCAGAGTTGTTTTTCAATAGGCTCTTCGTTGTTGTTTTTCTTGGCTTTTGCCATTTACTTCTCCAGTTTTTAACTCATTAATTGTATATTTGGTCGGGATTATTAAGCTTATATTAAATTGTAAATTTATTATAACAACATGTAATATTTTCTCATTATCCCAAAATATAGCGAAATCCCGTGGCAAATAGTAAATAAATCCATTGCGGCTATACCACTAAAATGACGCAATATTATTGGATTGCGTTATATTATTAAGCTTTCTCCATGTACTTACAATTCCGATAAAGCTTGCCACGCCCGCTTGCTAAATGAAAAATAGCCTTATCCTTTCCTTCAATAAAAAAGCCAAGCCACCTTTTAAAGGTAACTCGGCTTTTTAGGTTAAGACATTTTTGCATTCTGCCCATCCTCCCATAGATGAGTTTTGCTTTGTCTTTAGGTAAATAAACGATTCTATTTCATCTGAATGCACGCAAAAATCATGCGGAAAAAGCTATGTTGTTCCTGGGCAATATCAGTAGGTTACCCCTCAACATGAATTGTTATCAATAATTGCTGTAAATTAAATTACATTATACAGAAAATATCATTCCTAATCCCATAGATATCCTTTGGAACCAAGAAAACCGGGTAGCAGATTTAAGGTCTGTTTGGCTTTTTCACCGGACCCTCTTTTTGATATTATCAAAAATTTTTCCATTAAAATCATTTGGGATGGAGAGGTTTTGGTGAACATTAATTTAACTATTATAAATTATTTGAAATGTCAATTGGAGTATATGAGGGAGGATTATGTATGTCGGAGTAATTATTAATAATAATTATCGTCAGTTGGTGTTTTTGAAAGGATATTCGTCTTATTTGAGATAATAGAGAAAAAAAATTAGTGATCCATGTTTTAGATAGAAGTGAAACCGCTAAGGATATCCCTTTTTAGGCTTGACTTTCGGTCAATTGGCTTTTACATTTACGACAAACGACAGGGAGATCAAATAATGAAAACCGCCGCTCAAATATCCAACATTCTCAGAACCAATGTCACCAGCTATACTGATTGCGATCAGATTATTCGAGAAGGTATTCCCTGGGATTCAGTTTCTGATGTTAAAAGAGCTTTGAATCTCACGAACGACGAACTGGCTCGGATTCTCGATGTGAGCGAAAGGACTCTCTCACGTTTGCGCCGATCGAAAAAAAGACTGTCCGCCTCGGCCAGTGACCGGCTTTACCGCCTCATCCACATTTTTTCATTTACCAAGGAAGTCTTAGAAGACGACAAGGCTGCTCGGGACTGGCTGCACCAACCACAAGTGGGGTTGGGCGGTCGTATCCCCTTGGATTTTATCAGAACCGAGGCCGGCGCAAGAGAAGTTGAAGACCTTCTGGGCCGCATTGAATACGGCGTAATCTCATGATCACGGCTTTTCGAGTGGCCAAGGAGAAACATGCCTCAGATGCCTTTACAGGAGAAGGATCCAGGCGTTTTGGAGGCCGCTGGAATCACAAAGGTGTGGCCGTGGTCTACTTATCGGACACTCTTTCCCTGGCGGCCCTGGAACAGTTCATTCATTTGGGCCGCGAAGGACTGCATATCCCCTTTGTCTATTTTTCGATCGAAATTCCGGATCATGTCTCTGTTAACGCTATTGAACCCGACTCTCTTCCTAAAGACTGGCGCAAGGAGCCCCCGCCCAATTCAACCAAGGATCTGGGAACCCAATGGGTCAAGTCAAAAATATCCGCTCTACTTCGAGTACCGGCAGTCATTCTTCCTATCGGGGTCAACTATATTGCCAATATAACTCATCCGGAATTCAGAGACATCAAAATCAGGGATCCGGAGCCGTTCACCTTTCCTATTTTTGCCGTATCACCACTATATTAAATAAATTATCGGTTAACATATATTTTGACAAATGATAATAATTAATAGATATTAGCATGGAATACTTGGACTTCCGACATCGTCAAATAGCCTTAGTGATCCTATTCATAATTACGGTAACATATTAACCGCAATATTTATTTTCTCAAGGGCACTGAGTGTTGTATGGATTCGATTTTTTGTTTCTTTTATTCTTTTTTTAATAGAATCCATTCCTCTTAACCAATCAACGATATCTGAAATTAGAAAAATAGAGATGAATATAATTGCGCGCGTAAACAAATTGATGGAAGAAGGAGAAACCATCTGCCTTGCCACGGTTATCGCTTCAAATACCCCGGGTACTACCGTTGGTGGAAAGGCGATCGTTTTTGGCGATGGATCAATGGAAGGGACCCTAGGCGCCGAACAAACGGATTTGAGGTTACGGGACCCGGCACTGGCGCTTCTCAACGAGAAAAAATGCCGCGCGATTGATGTTGAAGACGGGGTTTGTGTCTTTTTTGATGTTCTTTCATCCGAAAACAGATTGCTTGTATGCGGCGCGGGTCACATCGCCGTTCCCCTGGCGCATTTTTCCCGGGAGGTGGGCTTTAAAGTCAGCGTGCTCGATGACCGCGCCGATTTCGCCAATCCGGCCCGTTTTCCGGACTGTGATGTCATAACGGAGGCATTTAGCATTGCGCTACGTGATTTTCCCATGACGCCTTCCACTTATGTGGTGGTGATCACCCGAGGCCATGAGCACGATGCGGATTGTTTGCTGGAGATATTGAAGAAAGATACCGCTTACACCGGTCTTATTGGAAGTCGCCGTCGAGTCCGCTTTGTGCTTGAGATGCTTGAAAAAAAAGGTATATCCAAAAAACGTCTGCAGGAAGTTTTCACTCCCATCGGAACTCCCATTGGGGCCGAAACCCCCGGAGAGATAGCCCTTTCCATCGTTGCAGAACTGGTGTGCGTGCGCAGGAAGGGTCCCCATCAAGCCCGGTTGCTGCGGGATGCTGTAGGAATTACCCCATGACCGATCAGGAAATTTTTCAAAAAATTGCCGAACTGAAAGATCAGGGCAACGCGGTCTGTCTGGCTACCATCGTTGAAGCTGCCGGTTCCACCCCACGTGAGGTTGGTGCAAAAATGATTTTGTGCGCCGATGGGACCGTTTACGGTTCTGTGGGAGGAGGTTGCGGCGAAAGCCAGGTAAAAAGTGCCGCCCTTCGCTGTCTTCTTACCTCAAAAAGGGCCGAACTGATCGAGGTAAGCCTCTTGGATGACCTGGGTACGAAAGGTGGAGATGTGTGTGGCGGGACCATGCGGCTGTTTGTCGAGAAGGTCTAGTTGGATAAATGTTGGATTTTGGATTTTAGAATTTGGAATTAAGGTCCGCCTCCGCCGGATCAATTTAATAAAAATTGAAAGAGCAAAGCGATACAACAAATCTGCAATCCAGAATCTAAAATCTAAAATTGCCCCGAAAAGCAGATTTAGCGGAATAAAAAAGGGATGAAAGTTTAGGGGTTATGCGGTATTTTGATTTACTTTGTGCTCTGTGCATTAAAACACAAAGGGTGGCTCAGAACGAACCACCCAAAAGGAGAGGTTGAGAGGTCGATACCATGCAGCCCCCTCATGTATTCATCAATAGCAAAAAAACAAACAAATTCAATAAGGTAAACACTGTATTTTCTTATTATAATATACGTATTTACGAGAGAAACGTCAGCTTCATCAGGCTTAATTCAAAACTTGAAGCCAAATTGGCAATTATTTTCCATGTTGTTTATGCAACATTGGGGTGAACGAGGACTTCGGGTCTTTAATGCCTTTTTTGTCCTTAACCCTGAACGTTGAACCCTGAACCTTTGAACGGTTACATCGAAAGAAGGGAAAGTCGACAACCATGTACGACTTCCAGACATGGTGGCAGCATTTACCGCAAAACATAAACCCCGTTATTATTGAAATCGGCTGGTTCAAGCTCCAGTATTACGGTTTGATGTATATTGTGGCTTTTGCCGTCACTTTTTTTCTGGTTCTCTATCGCCTCAAACATGAAAAGCGATTCGAGTTTACCACCGATCAGATCAAGGATATCGCGACCTATCTGATCCTGGGCCTGATCGTCGGTGCCCGCCTGGGTTATGTGCTGTTTTACAATTTTTCCTATTATATTAAACATCCTCTCGAAATTATTATTCCTTTTTCATTTTCAAATGGCATCACCTTTACCGGGATCTCAGGTATGTCATACCATGGCGGACTTATCGGTGCGGCCTTTGCGACCTGGCTTTATGTTCGTAAAGCGAAACTGGACTGGTGGAGCGGAGTCGATTTATTTGTGCCGGTTATACCGTTGGGATACACTTTTGGGCGTCTGGGAAATTTTATTAATGGTGAACTATTCGGCCGGCTGACGACATCACCCATCGGTATGTATTTTCCCATGGCACCTGCCGGAGAACTCAGACATCCGTCCCAACTCTATGAAGCTTTTTTTGAAGGTATTTTCCTGTTCGTGATTTTGTGGAGTATACGTAAGATAAAACTGCCCAACGGCGCCATGATGGCGCTTTACCTGATCGGCTATGGGGTGGTCAGATTCTTTATCGAATACTTCCGCGAGCCCGATGCCCATCTCGGGTTCATTTTTCTCTCCTTTTCCATGGGCCAGATTCTTTGCTCACTGATGATCGGCGCAGGGATTCTTTTGTATTTTTATTTATGGCGACGTAAGAGCTCACCGCCCCGATGAAATAAGTGCAACAGAGATTTCATTGGGCAGGCAGAGACGCAAAGGACGCTGAGGGTAAATTTTTTATTGCTTTCCGTATTTGCAAAATAAATCCTAAATCCGAATGTTTCAATGACCAAAACAACATCAGAACTCAACGTCTTACAGGTAAGATACTAATCAACCATTCACCCAATCAACTATTCAACGAGGTCTGAATTAAGTAACTATACAACCTCAACTTCATACCGGCCCGGCCTCTATCCACCGCACAACATCCGAAGAGAGTTTTTCTTCCAGCTGAATTTGCCATCCTGCCCGCCGCACGTTATCCGCTGTTCGACGATTGATGTTGGCTCCCACTATCCGTACGACGATGGGATTAATCAAATCAAAGATTATTCCAGCTAAAGAGCTTTCCGGTCGCATGTGCTCGAGCAGCAAAAGCCTACCGTCCGGTTTACACACCCGCCGCAGTTCCCGCAATCCCGCCACCGGGTCAGGGACTGAACAAAATACAAAAGTAGCAAACACGGTATCAAAAGAATCATCAGAGAAGGCCAACTGCTGGGCATCCATCTCCAGCAGCTCGGCGTCCACATTATCACGCATCGCCTTTTTGCGTGCACGCCAGAGCATACGGGGACTGAAGTCGATGGCGGTAATTTCCACTTCTCCGGGATAATAAGCCAGGTTTTTTCCGGTGCCGACACCGACTTCCAGCGCTCGGTTGCCTTTAATACGACTTCGCAGCTTCAGTCGCCACGAGCCAAAGCGCAGAAGTTCCAGGGGAATTTCCATGAAATCATAGAGAAAGGCGATCCGGTTGTAGCGTCTGCGGACCGAATTAGAGATGGATGTTTTTCGCATAACCCAAACCGTATAAACCGGAAAGAATAGCCACAAAGGCACCAAGACACAAAAACAAATGTTTATTATAATTAAACTTCGTGTCTTGGCGTCTTGGTGGCAAAAATATTTTGTTAGATAAATCCTTCGCAAACATGATGTGATTTCAATAAATAGATACTAAATCTCTCAGCAAATTTTCAGGGTCGGGATTCCGAATAGGGGATAGTTACGGTCCACGTTGCCGATACCCAGCCCCAGAACATGATTACTGCAAAACACCTGGGGAGCATCGAAAAAATCATTGAAACCATAAGGCGCCACGTCATAATCCGCCAGGGCCATAAACGGAATTTTTCGCTCTGTCATCAGCTCGGCAAAATGGACATGGGTAATCGCCAGAAACTGGAACCCTTCCGGTCCGCAGCCGGTGTTGGTCTCTAATTTTTTACGCAGTTGGGAAACTGTCAGATTCATAAATCTCTCACCGGGTTGTATTTTTGCCAAATAGAAGCCTTGAGGCCGAACAGAAGCCCCGGGACGCAGCCGGATATCTTCCGGTTTGTTAAAATCCACATACTCGCACTGCCAGGTTTTACCTTTTCTGCGCTTGCAGGCATATTCCCATGCCAACCTGCCGGAAAGAACCGGCTCCGCATGACCCTCGCCGTCATCGCCAAAACCATAGAAAAGGGCTGTGCCGATAAATCCTTTACTGCGGTCCTCGTCTGTTAATTTTGGCAATGCATCAGGCATGTCAAATTCATCCGGCGTTATTTCCCATCCCATTTTGCGGTTGGCGCTGCGCCAGGCTTTGATCTGGTCTTTTACGGGCAGAATCAGATCGCCTCGCTCTTCCGTTTGGTCATTTGAGAGTAAATTTCGAAACCAAAGTAAAGGTGACATTGTCCGATAATCCTTTTTACATAATACCAACGCAAGGCGCGTGCCAATCTCAAATCGACTTAAATCTCTATAGTTATAACTAACTGTAAAAAAACCAAAAAAATAATTTTTGCGTGTTTGCATTTCGCTAACAGCCAAAGGTTATCGGTGATTTAAAAATATAAAAACAGCGTATAATGTTCGCAGTTTCTCTTATTAAATGGTTCCCGGTGAAAAAAAAATATCCACCAGTTAAAATTGAGGAGGCTGATTACAAAAGGAAATAGCGGAAAAGGAGGTCATCCCCGGACTATCTTCCATGATCGAAATTAGACCGGCTCTTTAATGAGCGACAACCTGACATAAATATTACTGCTTATTAACCAGGCTTAGAAAATACTGGTGAAATCTATTATCTTCCGTTAGCTCGGGATGGAATGATGTCGCTAATAATCGATTTTCTTGGGCGGCAACTGCAGTACCGTCTGCCAGGTTTGCTAGTTCTTTTGCCTTCCCTTTGGTTTCAACCAACTTGGGAGAACGAATAAATACTCCGGGAAACGGCTGGGAGGTTCCATTCTTCGTTTCCGCACAGATTGCTGATGTCATTGCGCTGATCTCAAGCTTGAAGTCGTCGCCACAGACCAATTTGTCAGGTGTTCAAACAATGCGAATGCTTTTTTACCGTCCCATTCACGGGGTCCCATAACCTTGCCGACTATTATGCCCTCCTTGTCCAGAATAAAAGTGGTCGGAATGGCGGTTATCATAAAATGGGCGCCGACCACTCCGTCTGAATCCAAAAGGGCCGTAAAAGTCAGCTTAAAGTCTTTGAAAAACTGTTTTACCTGGGAGACAGATTCCTGTAAGTTAATGGCTACCATTGCAAAATCTTGATTTTTAAACTTTTGATGCAATTTTTCCATGTCCGGCATTTCAATCCGGCAGGCGTAACACCAGGTGGTCCAGAAATTAAGAAAAACAATTTTGCCTCTGAAATCGGAAAGACTGACCGGCTGGCCGTTCAGATCCTTAAGCCTGATTTCAACCGGTAAAGCCTGAACCATTTTAATAACACCCATATCACCAAATAGCTGGTCTAATTCCTGGCTGTCAGCCTTGGCCAATGATTCGGCATTAAACATATAAAATGCAGCGAATCCGGAAAAAAGCAGAGCAATAAGAAAAAGATAAAATGGTCTGATAGTTAAATATTTTTTCATTATGATTCTTTCTTCCATGTGAATGTATATCAGGCTACAAAGCGAACCTATTTAAAAAGGGTCTATCCGGAATTCCCAACACCATTTTAATCAATAATTTCATTTATATGAAGAAGCTAAGCAGAAAATCAATCCGTGCGAGAATGGGCCCCTGCTAAGCTCGTCGGAGCACGGGTTGATTTTTCTGCGGGTTGCATGCACGGTTTATGGTATTACAACTAATGTGCAAATATCGTTATCAATCTGAACAGGTCAAAAGCTATGTAAATTCAATACAGGCCTAATATTATAGGCTATTCTATTGTTGGGAAACTCGGATATAGCCTTTAAAAACGGCAGCCAGCTTTGAATTAAAACCAGTTTATTATTAAAAATCATTACGCCCACAATGACAGTTGCCAACAGAATGAAGTCATCACGAAAACACGAAACAGAAAAAAAGGAATACCATTTCGTGTTTTCGCAGATATGAAATCCGCCCCGGGCGGATTGCCACAAACAGAACGAAAATAATTTTTAAGAAGCTAAGCCTTTACCACCAGCGTGCCCTGCATGTTCTGATGGCTGTCGCCACAGATGGCATTGCAGGAGAAGGTAAAGACGCCGGCCTTGTCGGCTTTAAACGACACGTATGTGGCTTTTCCAGGCTGAATCCCATCGGTTAAAAAAACCTCGAAATCCTTTAAGCTGAATCCATGAACCACATCACTGCTCGTTAACTTGAAAACGACCAGGTCGCCTTTTGATACTTCAATAACCGGTTTTTCGATGGGCTGTCCTTGCTGTTTCCAGAAGGATACAGCCTGGTAGGCCGCTACTTCACCGATCAGCCAACCTCGATCCGCATGCCCGGTCAGCGTAAATTGCCTGGCATCCGGTGGAATTTTAGTCGATGAAATATATTCATCATAAAACGAAATGCCAAAAGGCAGACCCACTATAATCAATAGGATCACAACCAGAAAGAAGAGATCCAGTTTTTTATTGCTTGTTCGCATGGGTAACTCCTCAAACGGGTTAGTTTAGCAATATCAGACGGCCGGTACGTTTATCCACGCCCAGCAGCTGGACGATTTCCTGGCCCTCGTCAACTATTTCCACTGCATAAAAACCGCCGTTATCTTGAATTTTACCGATTTCAAGATTGGGATTTAACCGTTTAACGTAACTGGTGACAATGTCCCGGGCCTGGTCTTCAGAAACAGTTGACTTTTTCGCCAAGAGCCCATCTGAATCACGCCTTTGGGGCACATAACCACTACCGCCGGATTGTCCATTATAGCCGCAGGCAGTGGCAATATCTACCGCAACAAAATTAATCATACCCGCTAGGGCCAGAAGTGAAGCACCGAAAATTATTGTTCTGATTTTTCTAGTCATTGTTATACCTCCTTAATTTTTTATGCTGATTGTTGAATTTATATCTCGCAATATACTGCCCTTTTGCATTAGAGCGATATGGCTGTTCTCATATCACAAGATGATAACGCTTCGATAAATGGGTTAGCCGGGCAATTATCAAACTTTTATTTTTATCCTATACGCAATGAATGTGCCATAAACCGAGAAAAATTGTACTGGTCTATTAACCCGCTGAAATATATTATATTTATGGCTGAATCATATCAGATAAAAGCGTTTGTAAAAACAAACAGTTGCGTACCGCTGAACGGAATTGGATCGAAACTATCCAAACAGTTAAACAGAGCACGTAAAAAATACCCGGTTCGCAAAAGTATTTCTGGGTCAGATTGATACGGTATGATTGGAAAGGTTTAACAAAGAAGGGAAAGATTGAGTAAATAAATAGGCGGCGCAATAGTCACCACCGAAGAATGGACTGGTGAAATGGAACTATTGGAGAAAAGGTCTCTGCAATAATCGTTAGCTGGGCCAGCGGGAATGCCGAAATCTTTATGGTTATCGACTCTGATAGCTGATATTAGAAATTTCTGGCTATCAAATATTCGGCTGGCTGAAATACCGCAAGCGTTGTTTGGAGTTCCGGGCTGGCAACCGTAAGGCTTGAAACCCGTTTCCGGGCCTGTTGCATGGCGATGATCCATTTGACTGCATTTAAAACAACTTTCATCACCATCACAGCCGCCGGCAAACGCATGAGTAACGAACAAACCAATACTAATAATCAGAATTAGGGCTATGCTCAGGGTTTTATTAGTAAACAAAGTATGTATGTTTGATTTTAATTTCATACTAAAACACTATCATATATTAGTGCCGTTTTCCCGTCAAGTCTAAAGTTTGATAGATTCAGAACGCGGGCATTGGCATCTGACCCCAGTAGTTTCGCGGTGCCGTTTGTTCGACATTCAGCACCCGGCTCTTACGGACATCAACATCAACACGCAGCAGAGGCAAATGTTTGACCGTGAAAGCCAGCGCTTCGTCGGCAGAAGCATACTGCCCGTTGGGCCAGGTCAGTTGAGAGAAGATCAACCGCATGGGACCATCACTCATTAAGCCCATCATCTCCTGGTGATTGCGGCGACCTAAAAAAGGAAACATAAATCCGATTACAGCACGAAACGAACGACGGGGCCTTTTGTGCATGCCGGATATATTCGGCTGGGTAAACAGACCCTGCATCATGTAATTCATGGGCATGAGATGAACCATGAATCCTTTATGCCCCTGCTTGTGGTAGTTTTCGATGGATGCCGAAAGATTGCTGTCCTGAAAGGCGATGTCGACAATATCTTTTATAGATCCATCCGACTTCGGTGTTATCGAAACAGCTGTGAGTCGTTTTTCAGTAATTTTTATAATTGAGGTCTTGGAAATTGTATAACTACGCAGGCCAAACGCTACCATAATAAACAGCGAAAGCGTGAACATGTATGCCAGCCCCAACGACAGCCCTTTCGAATTGTTCCAGCCGAACAAAAGTCGAAATATTTTACCGCCGGGATTACCCGGGAAGAACATGGCTGTATGTTCCATGTATACTCGATAACTTTCTCCGTGCTGCGCCAGCATGCGCTGTTCCTCATGTAGCGCCAGAAGATAATAGATAAATAGTATGCTGACGTACAGAATCAGGATAAAAAAGCGTGGCCAGAAAAGAAGCAGGCCCAAACCGGCTATAGCCAGAAACAGATACTGGGGATGGCGGATCCAGCGGTACAGCATTCCGGTCACCACCCTTTTGCGGCGAATTTTGGCCGTGTAAATTTGAAAAGCTCCGATTAAAAATGCGATGATGCCAAGGGAGAACAGGGTTCGTCCAAAACCGTTGATAAAATTGAGCATATCGCTTTTTGCCACGACTGCATGCGGTAAAAAAAAGCCGGTCAACCACGCCGTGGCCGGAAAAGCATAAAGCGTGTTGAGCAGCGGGCCATACCCGGCATAGAAATAGGCCGCAAAGGGGCTGATCATGATGATGATCTCAAGCCCGATTAATAAATATAAAATTACAACAGAACTGCGAACTATTTTTCCACGCAAGTTCATGATTTATCTTCTCCTATCTTCTAATATTACCTGAATTTTGTACGCAAATAGCTCTTAGCAAAGTTCCAGATTAATTTACCGCAATTGACTTGGAGCGATGATTGTTGCAATAAAATTCAGGTACTAATTTTCAGAAACGAATGTGCAGGCAAAGAAATCTACTTAATTATGGTCTTCTCTGGATATTTATGCTCCGCTACAAATTTTCAGGGTCGGGATTCCGAATAGGGGATAGTTACGGTCCACGTTGCCGATACCCAGCCCCAGAACATGATTACTGCAAAACACCTGGGGAGCATCGAAAAAATCATTAAAACCGTAAGGCGCCACGTCATAATCCGCCAGGGCCATAAACGGAATTTTTCGCTCTGTCATCAGCTCGGCAAAATGGACATGGGTAATTGCCAGAAACTGGAACCCTTCCGGTCCGCAGCCGGTGTAGGTCTCTAATTTTTTACGCAGCTGAGAAACCGTCAGATTCATAAATCTCTCACCGGGTTGTATTTTTGCCAAATAGAAGCCCTGGGGCCGAACAGAAGCCCCGGGACGCAGCCGGATATCCTCCGGTTTGTTAAAATCTACGTACTCGCACTGCCAGGTTTTACCTTTTCTACGCTTGCAGGCATATTCCCATGCCAACCTGCCGGAAAGAACCGGCTCCGCATGACCCTCGCCGTCATCGCCAAAACCATAGAAAAGGGCTGTGCCGATAAATCCTTTACTGCGGTCCTCGTCTGTTAATTCCGGCAGTGCATCAGGCATGTCAAATTCATCCGGCGTTATGTTCCATCCCATTTTGCGATTGGCGTTTCGCCAGGACTTGATCTGTTCTTGCAAGGGGAGAATTAAATCATCCTGCCCTCTCTTTTGGCTATTTGAGAATAACTTTCGCAACCAAAGTAAAGGTGACATTGTTCGATACTCCTTAATTAATCCGCCTTGAAAAATAACACATTCAGAGCTATAGATTGTTTTTTCGAAAACTGAAGAAACTTGTTAGACCTAAGCGCCGGCGGCTTAATTATTTGGTACCGAAAAGGCTCGTTTTTCCATTGCCGAATACCTCCTTAAGAACTTATTTGATTGGTAAGAGAATTTGGTAGTTAACGAATCCTCCTTACCGCAAGGTTAAGCGTCGCATCCAAAATTAGATCCCGATCAAATCAGCATTTTGCATATTTTGAGCTGCCAGCCGAATAGTCGTCGCTATAGGTCAAATTAAACTTAACGATAGAGCCAGGAGAATCGAGTTCTTCCAGGTATTTCAGCAAAAGACGCAAGACCTTTAATTGGCGTAGTGTTTGACCGGGAAAAGCGATAGGATGCCCAAGCGGAAAACCGGGAGAAACTGCTCTTGGAGGGCGTACTTTTTTCGTAATTTCCTCCGATAAAGTAATAGAGATCGATGCAATCCCTTCATTTTCAATCGCTCGCTGGATCAGTCCCACGGACTGGTTGCATGTCCCTCAGGCAGGGGTAAGAATAACGATATCTACCCCATCTGCTTTTAAAGCCGAAGCAACTCGGGGTGCTGTAGCTCTCATTAAAGTATGAACGTGATGATTTGTGATGTGCCCCATGAAGGAGAAGTGTCTGTGATTCACATCACCGATGTCTCCAAGTTTCTTGAGATCCAGCACACGCTCAATCGGAAACACAATGTTAATGTCTTTGTCCGCATCTGAATGGTCATAGTAGTCGTGGGTTATAGTAAGATCTTCGTGAGAGGTATCTGCCGGGATCTCTCTGAAAGTCGGGTCTCCTGCCGGATCCTTCATGTTGAAGGGAGGCTGTGACAGAAGATGAACTCCACTCGTCGTAACCAGTGCCAGACGGCATTGGGATGCAGCCATAGTCATCTGGGTCCATGGCGAATCTGAAAATTCAATAAACTTTGAGTGCCGAGCCCACAAATTGACCAGGATCGGGTATCGGGTAAACAGCTTGGCAATTAATTTGTCTTGTTTCTGTTTGAAATCAAAAGTAGCTATTTTTATATCCCCAGTTCTGATTTTATTCACTGTTTAACCTCAAATACTTTTATTAGACTCCACTACAAATTTGCAGAGTTGGAATTCCAAAAGGGGGATAGTTATGATCCACGTTTCCGATACCTAAACCTATTTTTTTATTGCTGCAAAAAATCTGGGGGACTTTGAAAAAATCATTAAATACCATGAGGGTCACATCATAATCGGCGAGCGTCATGAAAGGAATTTTTCGTTCGTCCATCAGATCCGCAAAATGGAAATGGGTAATAAATAAAAATTGTGGGCCTTCAGGGCCCCAGCCGGTCTCCATTTTAAGGCTTTTGCGTAGCTGAGATACGGATATGCCCAGATACTTTTGGCCGAGTTGAATTTTTGTAAAATAAAAGCCCTTAGGCCGAACTGCAGCGCCCGGCCGCAAGCGAATATTTTCTGGCTTCTTGAAATCAATATAACCGCACTGCCAGGTATTTTTTTTTCTGTGTTTGACAGCATATTCCCAGGCCAGCTTCCCTGATAAAGTCGAATCCGCATTGCCCTGACCGTCATCTCCGAAGCCATAAAATAGCGCTACGCCAATATATCCAAAAACATGATCGTTGTTTGTTAATTTTTGTGACAAGGAAGCGCTCAACTTCTCAAATTCAACATCCTGAATACCCCAAGTCATTTTTTGGTTGACTCCATACCAGGCATTTATTTGTTCTTCCAATAGAAGAACTTGATCTCCCAGGATACTCGTCTGTCCTTTTGGAATTAAATCCGGAAGCCAAAGATTCGGTGACATAGTATTATACCTCCCCAAACTTTTTATTTATCAACAAACTGATTATCGCCGCCTGGTAAAGTATTTGCGACTCTTCAATACTTTTGCTTTAAATGTAGCAAACGACGTGCCAAGGTAAAAGACAACCTAAATTTCAGAGACATAAGTGCCTGAAATACAGTCCAAATCTATTGAATACCCATTAATTTTTCCCGGAATGTCAAAAGCATAAATTCATAATGTCTTCCAAAGTGCATAAAAATTTCACACTACTTCCCATTAATCGATTTTAACTGCATAAAAGATATCCACCCGATATCGGATCTAACATTTTAGAGATACCTTATTCTGCTGCGATCCAGAGGTCCTGAAAGCATACGGCACGCATTTTGCTGTTAAGGTTTATAAGAAAAACAAAATTTGTATTTGATTTCTGGTTCGTGTTGGTAGTAAGGGATAACAAGTTAGGGGCTTCGCTCCAATTATTCCATGATTGAGACAGAAATCAGACCCCAGATAATACCCAATATTTTAAACAAGTTATAGAATTTCCGAGACTTTAAATTAGGATTCGCTCCAACATGTCAAACTGTCGTATCAATATTTTTGAACCCGGAAATGTGCTTAACGATAAGTGGGTAATTCTTGAGCTTATCGGCAAGGGCGCAATGGGTGAGATTTATCTGGCCCATCAGTTGAATCTTAAGCGGGATGTGGCTATTAAGGTGGTTTCAGAGGAATGGCTCAAAGATCTTGATGACGATCCGGATGAGGTCGAAACCGCTTTTCAAAGATTTCACCGGGAAGTACACGCCATGGCCCGGGTGCGTCATCCGAACGTGCTGCAAATTTTCGATTTTGGTTCTGCTGTGATCCAAAAGGAAACAGGTGATTGTTCCGTTGAATTCATTGTCATGGAGTATATTCCGGGAGACACTCTGCGTTTCACCATGTCGGAAGAAGGTTTTTATCCTGAGCAGGATCTTACCAAGGACTGGCTGGAAGACTACTTCCTCCAGGTGCTCGATGGTATCAAGGCTATTCATGATCTTGATATAGTACATCGAGATATAAAACCCGAAAATATACTGATGGACGGCACAACTCCCAAAATTGCCGATTTCGGACTGGCTCGCTCCACGCGTTTAAAACCTGTTACCCAATCCATGGATGTGAAGGGTACCGCGCACTACATGTCGCCGGAGCACTTTTTTGATTTCAGGAAGGCAGATCAGCAGGCGGATGTTTACTCGCTGGGAAAGATTCTCTATGAAGCTGTGAACGGTAAAATCGGCAAGGAGACGATCCCTTTTAAAACTGCCGGCCTGTCAAACCCCGACACGCCCTTTTTTCAGAAATTAGACAAGATCATCCGGGATGCCACCGCCGAGAAAAAAGAAGAACGCCTCGATTCAGCAGAAAAGCTAGGCGACGCTATAGAGGATGCCATCGACAGCTTAAAAGAAGAAGCGCAGGCAGTCGTATCGGAAGGACCCGGGCGCCTGTCATTTCTGCACCAGTCCAAATGGCTCTGGACCGGCATCGTGGCTGCGATCGTTTCCATGGCGGCCATGACACTGTGGCATTTAATAGGGAGAACCCGGTACAACACTCTCACATATAAATGGCCCGGGCATAGCAAACAAAGCTGTATTGCAACAAGAGAGCAGTGAATTCTCAACCGTTAAACTAAAGCTTCCGGGAATCCCCGGTCAGACATTATTGACTGAAGACGGCGCCACCCTGCACTTTGTTCCCGGCGGCAAGATCACCTTCCCTGAAGGCCCCGGGCAGCCGTCTGAAAGATCGGGGAAGGTAAAACCGTTTTTTATGGACGAAACCCGGGTGACCAATCACCAGTATGTGGATTTTTTAAACCGCAACCTTTCAAACATCACGGTGGCAAGAGGTGTGGTGAGGGATGACGATGAAATCTGGTTGCTAATGGGAGAAATATTTGAAAGATATGAACCGATCGTTTTTCGAGACGGCAAATTTAAAATTAACAATGCCGCCTTTGCATCTTATCCGGTGCTGCGAGTCACGGCCTACGGTGCTTCGGCCTATGCCGGGTATTACAACAAACGGTTGCCTAGTTATACGGAGTGGCTACATGCTTTGGGAAACGGCGGCATGCAACAGAAACAATCCTCTCCAGGTACGGCCGTCGCCACGGATGAAATGGCAAAAATGCATAGTATGATGAACAGTACGGATCAAGGTCAATTGGGGACCCATGATTCGATTCCTGCAACTCCTATGCAAAAATTACTTCCCGACATAAATTTCAAACCCAACACCTATGGAATTCGGGGATTAAATCAAAGTATCAGCGAATGGGGCATCCGGTTCCTGGGGGCCACCTCCAAAAATAAAATAAGGGACGCGGAATATGTGATCCTGGGCGGGTTTGGAGGGGGAGTGGACAAAAAAGTTTCAAACCCGTCTCCCATAATTCGGCATCCCTGGGAAGCTTTCGAAGAAGTCGGGTTCCGGTGCGCCCGCAGTGTTAAGATAGAATCCACTATAAATGATTAGCGCCGTAACCGTTCACAGGTTCAGGGTTCAACGTTCAGGGTTAAGGACAAAGAAGGCATTAAAGACCCAAAGTTCTCGTTAAAAATGCTCATTTTCCCATATGATTGCCTAATTGGCTCCAAATTTTGGATTAGGCCTGACGCAGCTGATGCTTTTTACGTTGACCCAATGACGGAAGGAGGAAATGAAGAAATGAAAAAATTATTGCTTTTTGTATTTTGCATACTCTTTTTTACCACGACAAACGCCCTTGCCGTTGAAATCGCCTGGATGCATGTTCAACACCGGGAATACGGCAGCGGGAAAAGCTTCAATCGACTGGGATTCGGGTTGATCGATGACCGCGGCTACTATATAACGAATAACAAGAACATCATAGAAATAAAGCTTTTCAATGCGGATAAGAAAGAGTTGAAGCTGTCCGCGGTTAAATTTGACTCCGTTGAAGAAGTTTCCGGTTCTTATGATTACAAAAACAGCCAATGGTATTACAGCAAGGGTTGGCAGTTCGACAGCTGGTTTAGCGCCGGCATTCTGGATTCATTGAACCCCGGTATGTACTGGTTGAAAGTAACCACCGCAGACGGAAAATCGGTCGAGCGCACCTTTGCATTCAACCATCGCGTTGCGTTGCCCATTATTGATTCAAATTCTTTTCAATTCGATACGGATCCATCCGGCAATCTGTTCTGGCGCTGGAATATCCCTATCGAATTGGGGCATTTGAGTTTAAGTCACAAGACGCGGGCCAGAGCAGCCATAGAAATCTATAAAAATAACAAATCTGCCGGCTATCTTTCAATCATATTGCCGGTACACATGGGATACGTTTTTATTCCACGGGATGTGGTTCAATCAATGAATCAAAAAGGCAATCATTTTGAAATGAAAATTTCACTGGAAACCAGAGATAAGAACAACCGCACTTATTCCAAACCGCTGATTGTCAATGAAAAGCTGCCGCCGATTTCAGGACGCTGACATTATGGTGAACCATATCCGCGGTCTTGCTGTTTAGACAAGTCCTTTCAACAAAAAAAGAGGAGGGGAGATGAGGCATTTCGTGATTGAGACAGGGGGGTGGGTGTTGCTTAGTTTATTGATGTCCCTTTGGTTGCCTGCAACCGGTCGGGCGGTTTCTCCTATCTGGGCGCCGCCGCCTTTAACTCAGCTTATCGAGGAAGGCATAACCCAAAACAAGGAGATAAAAAGTCTGGAAGACGCAGTGGAAAGTTTGAAAGAAGAGATCCCCTTCGCCGGTTCTCTGGATGATCCGCGGCTGGGGTTTGCCATCCTGAATCTGCCGGCCGATTCCTTCCGGTTTGACCGGGACGCCCATGACCCAGAAGCAGATTTTTATCGCCCAGAAATTCCCCTGGTTCGGCAAATTGGACCTCAGGACCCAGCGGGCCGCTAAGGGCCATCCGCCAGCAAGCCGTCCTGGATGCCAGGCGCCTGGAGCTGGCCCGCAATATCGCCGTTGCTTACTACGAGTTGGGTTTTGTGGCGCCGGTCTGCAGATCAACGCACAGATTGACGGACATCGTCGAGTCAGCTGCTGGGCGTCGCCGAGACCCGTTATGCCACGGGCAAGGGGCTGCAGCAGGACGTGCTTCAGGCCCAGGTGGAACTCAGCAAGCTTTTGGATGAAAAAATTCAACTGGACAAAAGGCGCCGCACCCTGGAGGATCGGATCAACGAACTGCTCAACCGCGCAGCTATCACACCGGTGCAGCTGCACGTCAAAGGACTTGAGCTACCCGGATCTCCAGCTTGAATGTCGAGCCCTGCAGGCCCTGGCCTTAAAAGAGAATCCGCAGCTGAGAGTCAGACAGGCGGATATCGATATCGCCGAAAGGAGATCGAGCTGGCCCGCAAAGACTACTGGCCGGACATGGATTTCAAACTGGCCTACGGTCAGCGGGAAGAAGATTTTACCGGACGGGATTTGCCGGACTTTGTTTCCGCTTCGGTGACGATGAACATTCCGCTCTGGCAGAAAACCCGGCAGGGTCCAAAGCTGGTCGCCACTCAAAAGGATCATCAGGCTGCCATTAATTTTTTCCGCAACCTGGTGGCGAGCCTGCCCTACAAAGTGGACGCCCTGGCTGTCGAAATCCGTGACACCCAGAAGAACTACCGACTCTTCACTGACGCCCTATTGTTGCAGGCGGAGCAGTGGGCCAATTCATCTCTAACCGCATACGAAGTGGGTGAATTAGAGTTTAATACCATGATCGGGGCCCAGATTCGTCTGCTGCGCTTCGAACTGCAGACTGAAAATTATTTGTTCAAAATCTATCAAAAGCGGGCGGAACTGGAAGAGATTCTGGGAGGACCGCTTTAGGCCTTTAGTTCGTTTTTTCTGACAACATGTTGAAAGGAACGCACGGTGTTCCGCTGGTGGATTCAGTTTTCAGCAGCAAAAATTTCAAATAACAAAACACAAATATCAAATGGTTCGACAAGCCGTTCGACAGGCTCACGGTCCTGAGCGGAGTCGAAGGACTCACCACCACCCTGAGCCAGGTCGAAGGGCAAATAACAATGACCGAAATTCAAAATTCCAAACAATTGGTTTTTTATCTTTTTTGAGATTTGGAAATTATTTGTATTTTGGTGCTTGTAATTTGTTATTTCCGGTTTATCCGGATTTAG
>PVMK01116282.1_pt1 | contig 30126 bp, 28 predicted proteins | sample 1853481 | NCBI WGS metagenome assembly PVMK01 (sample SAMN08533507, study PRJNA380276) | Marine sediment metagenome, whole genome shotgun sequencing project.
CCGTGGGACTACGCGATCGATAAAGAGAAGAAATTCATTACCAATCATGATTTCATATTAAAGCTCAAGCGCGAAGCTTATCCGGATTATCTCGCCAGTCTTGGAAAAAGCATGCAAGACACCGCCAGGATCAAACAGACCTTTGCCGCCGAATTTCGTTACCTGGAAGGATTTCGAAAATTCCTGGCCGGGATCCCACTCACTGAGCAGTATCGTATTTTTGACGACGCCCTCGCCGTGGCCCCGTGGAACGACAGCCTGAGGGCCCGAATTTTCTCCCAGTATCTGCATATCGCTTCCACCCGCACAAACCCATCAGAACGGGCGCGTCTTATGCAGCGGGCCAATTCCCTGTATGAGACAAAACAGGGAACTAACTAATTAACCTGCTACTTACCGGAACTTGCCGCAACCGTTTTCGTCTCGTCGAGGCGTTTCCTGAGAGTGTCCGCCCAGCGGCGCAGTATCCGGTCGGCGGCCGCCTTGTTCTCTACCCGGCCACCCATATGAGCCATGCCTCCTCCCTGGTCTCCCTCGGCATCGATGACGCGCGCCAGGAGATCGCTGGTCATTGAGTCGTAGAATTCCATGTACAGTGTCATTTCCCCTGCCGAGGCGACGAAAGTTGTTTGCATTCCGGCTGAAATTCAAAGCTTTCATTCTCAATCTTGCACTTATATCATTCAAAGAAATGGAGATTGATGATGGAAATGGCATTTTATAGCGCAGCCGCCCTGTTTCTGCATGTGTTCATTGTGCTGGCGTTCATGGTCCGGGTCATGTTGCGGCCGAACCGGCAGCCAGCTTCCCGGATCGCCTGGATTGTCGTTATTGCCACGCTGCCGGTGATTGGTATTCTGGCCTACATCCTGTTCGGCGAGGTGAACATTGGTCGTCGTCGCGTGGCGCGGCTGCGCAAAGTCATCGATGAAATGCCCGGCCTTGCCCCGGTTGCTCCAGGGGATGAGGAAAATCTCGAGGCCAAAATACCGCAACGATATGAGCAACTCTTCCGGGTCGGGCAGTCCATCAACGGATTCCAGCCGCTTGGCGGCAACTCGGCGCTGCTGATGAAGGATTCGAATGCCGCTATCGATGCGATGGCGGCAGACATCGATGCCGCCCGGGATCACGTGAATTTGACTTTCTATATCTGGCTGCCGGACAACAACGGCTGCAAAATCGTTGAAGCGCTGAAGCGTGCAGCGGCCCGCGGTGTAACTTGCCGGGCCATGGCCGACGATCTCGGTTCGCGCACCATGATTAAATCAGAGCACTGGCAGGCCATGCGCGAGGCCGGTGTGCGTGTTGCGGCGGCCCTTCCGATTGGCAACCCGCTGCTGCGGCCGTTCAAAGGCCGCATCGACCTGAGGAACCACCGCAAAATCGTGGTGATCGACGGTTATATCACCTACTGCGGCAGCCAGAACTGCGCCGATCCGGAGTTCCGCGTGAAACCGAAATATGCACCATGGGTGGACGCCCTGATGCGTTTCGAGGGGCCCATCGCCACCCAGAATCAGCACCTGTTCGCCAGTGACTGGATGAGCAACGCGGATGAGAACCTCGATGAACTGCTACGCCAGCCAATCCAGGCGCCACAGCCGGGCATTCCCGCACAGGTTGTGGGTACCGGCCCAACCGTGCGCTACTCGGCTATGCCCGAGATGTTCGAGTCCCTGATGTACGCCGCCCGCCGCGAACTTGTCATTACCACCCCCTATTACGTACCCGATGAGTCCATGCAGAACGCAATTTGCTCAACTGCCTACCGTGGTGTGGATACAACCATCGTCTTTCCCGCCAGAAATGACTCATGGATCGTGAGCGCCGCGAGCCGGAGTTACTATGCTGACCTGCTCACCGCCGGGGTGAAGGTCTACGAGTACGTGGGAGGCCTGCTGCACACCAAGTCGCTCACGCTGGACGGGGAAATGACCTTGATTGGCTCCGCCAACATGGACCGTCGCAGCTTCGAACTCAACTACGAGAACAACATCCTGTTCCATGATCCTTCGCTGACCAGGGTCATGCGGCAACGCCAGCATGAATATATCGCCCGTTCGCGCCTGGTTGACCCGGAAGAAGTAGCTGCATGGCCCATGCGACGCCGTCTATGGAACAACACCATCGCGATGCTCGGACCACTGCTCTGACAATACCCGCCCGGGCCACCGATCAGGGCTTAGCTGTTTTTTAACCATGAAACGGGTCATGGATAGCCAGTATTTGTCCATGATATGGTGAATGACACAGGGACAAGGTGAACAACACTGCTTAAACCGGTGAAAGATTTGCTTTAACGACCTGCTGGACCGAGGGTTTTATAGCGAGAGGAGGCGGAAATGGTGCTGCAGTTTTCAAAGTCATTTTCTATAGTATTTGCACTGCTATTGGCGGCAGGTTGTTCATCCTACGGGGTGGTGAAGAATGTGCCGAAGGACAACACTACAATAGCCCCTGACAGTTATTCCTATTCCGAGTTAAGCATCGGCGGTACTTTTGACACCGATACTTCCCTGATTCTCGCTTTCTCAGGTGGCGGCATGCGGGCTGCCGCATTGTCATATGGTGTGATGCTGGAGTTGCGCGATACGAAGATCAGCGCCGGCGGTGGCACTCAACGCATGCTGGATGAGGTCGACCTCATCAGTTCGGTCTCGGGCGGCAGTTTCACGGCCGCCTATTACGGCCTGAACGGGGACGATGCATTCAATGATTTCGAGGAAGTCTTTCTGCGGCGTGACATTGAGGGTCACCTGATCCGAAGTCTGTTCACCCCCTTAATTGGTTCAAGCGGTCCGGGCGTACCGAGAATGCGGTTAAGTACTATGAGAAAGAAATCTTTCATGGAGCGACCTTCGCGGACATGCAACGCAAGGACGGGCCGCTGATCGTTATCAACGCATCGGACCTCGGCCATGGTGTGCGATTTTCTTTTGTCCAGGAATACTTCAACCTGCTCTGCTCAGATATCTCTACTTTCCCGGTGGCGCGAGCGGTGACCGCTTCTTCCGCGGTTCCGATATTGTTCAACCCCATTGTGGTCAAGAACTACACTGACTGTAAGTCGGAAGGAGAGCCCCAATGGCTGACAGACGCCATGGAACGCGCAAAAGGCGATCCTCAGTTGCTCCTGATTACCCATGGCATGGACAGTTATTTCATCAGGAAGGATCGTGAATACGTGCATTTCGTGGATGGCGGCATCACTGACAACCTGGGACTTCGAGCGGTTTATGAGATGGTCGAGGTGACAGGCGGCGCGAAAGCGTTTATGGACAAGCATCACCGCTCGAGCCCGCGCCGATTAGTGGTGATTTCGGTCAATGCCTCAACTGACCCGACTCCGGAAAATGGACGCAAGCAACAAGCAGCCGGGGATAGGGGAGACGATCGGCTCGGTAACCGACGTCCAGTTGCACCGCTACAATGTGGCGACCCAGGAAATCATGAAGAACAGCATTAAGCGCTGGGCTGAGGATATGTCCGATCCGGACCGTCAGGTGACCCCGTATTACATCCAGGTTCAGTTTCGTGATATTACACCGCCATCGCTGATTCCATTCTTCAACGCCATTCCGACCAGCTTTACCCTGAGCGACGAACAAAACGACAAACTGATCAAAGCCGGGCCGGGACCTGTTGCGGAATCATCCGGTTTACCAGCAACTGGTCCGGGACCTGGGGGGGACGGTTGTCACTGAACCGTAAAAAGCAGCGCCCCGGACGACAGTGACAAGTTAACTGGTGTTGAAGTGACTTAACTGCTTCAATTCCGGGGGAGCAGTACTCATTCGCTGTGCTTTTTGTTGCTGAGCCCTCAGGACTGCTGTTATGGAAGCAATGAATATAATCCTCACAGTTTTTATCATTTACCTGGCCATTCTGGTCGGCTTGGCGCTGTGGAGCCGTGGTGAAACCCACACGATGAGCGGCTACTTTATCGCCGGCAAAAACCTCCCACCCTGGGTGGTCGCTTTCAGCACCAATGCCACCGGAGAAAGTGGCTGGTTGTTGCTGGGACTCACCGGCATGGGTTACGCCGCCGGCGCACAGGCGTTTTGGGTGGTTGCGGGTGAAGTCATCGGCATCGCCCTGGCCTGGCTGCTTCTGTCCAGGCGTATCAAACGAATTTCTGATGAAACAGACTCGATAACGGTACCTGATGTACTGGCCGCCAGGTTTGACGACAGGACGCATGTCCTCAGGAAACTGAGCGTACTGATTATTCTTGTTATGGTCGGCGCCTACGTTGCGGCCCAGATGGTGGCGACCGGTAAAGCGTTTGCCGGATTTACAGAGTTGAATTATTCGGCGGGCGTCATTGTGGGCGCGGTGATCATCATTCTCTACACCCTGGTTGGCGGCTACAAGGCTGTGGCCTGGACCGATTTGATCCAGGGCATCCTGATGTTGCTCGGTTTAATTGTCGTTCCACTGATTGCCATTGACGCGGCGGGTGGCTGGTCTGCCGTCACAGCCAATTTGCTGGAGCAGGACCCCGGATTGCTCACGGCCTGGGGCCCGGATGGAAAGAGCACCACGGCGATGGTCGGGATTTTCAGCTTCCTCGCCGTCGGCCTGCCGTTTATGGGTGTGCCCCAGCTAATGGTCCGTTTCATGTCAGCCCGATCTGAAAAAAGCCTGGTGCCCGCCATGGGAATTTCCATTACGGTCATCCTCTTGTTCGACCTGGGTGCGGTATTGACCGGCATGGCCGGCCGCGCTCTTTTTCCGGGCCTGGAAGACCCGGAAAGTATCCTGCCGGTCATTTCCACTTCACTTTTGCACCCGGTGCTGGGCGGAATCATGATGGTCGTTGTACTCGCCGCCATCATGTCAACCGTCGATAGCCTGCTGATCCTGGCCTCATCCGCAGTGGTCAGAGACTATTGGCAGAAAATCCGCGGTTCGTCACTGAGCGACCGGGCTCTGGCGAATCGCGGCAAACTCGTCACCCTGATCATCGGCATCCTGGGCACAGCTTTCGCGCTTCATCAGACTCCCCCTGCTCTTCTGGTTCGTGCTGTTCGCCTGGTCCGGTTTGGGCGCAGCTTTCGGGCCGGTTCTGCTGTGTGCCTTGTGGTACCCGAAAACAAACCTTGCCGGAGCCGTTGCGGGAATGCTCGGCGGCTTCATTACCACCGTTGCGTGGGTGCTGTGGCTGAAAGCCTCATTTTTACGATTTGCTGGAAGTGATACCCGGGTTTATCGTAGGCCTGATTTTGACCGTTACAATCAGTAATGTAAAAGGCCGCACTGCGGTTGAAGATTAGGAGGGACTCCTGTGAAAAGAAGAAACTTTATCGCCCGATCCAGCCTGCTCGGCACCGCAGCAGCCATATCACCTGCGGGAATCCTTCAGGCGCAAACGTGCGAGGGACCTGTCCGGGCTGACCTGATCATAAACAGAGCCCGCGTCTACACGATGGACGAAACACGACCGCTTGCAGAATCTGTGGCCCTGATGGGCAATCGCATCCTGGCGGTTGGGTCCAATGACGACCTCAGATCGCTTGAGGGTCCGGGAACCACCGTGATTGATGGTACGGGAACCACCGTTACGCCCGGATTCATCGATGCGCACAGCCATCCGGATGGCGCCAACGAAGTGACTGGTGCAGACGTCAACCTGCGCACAATCGCCGAAATCAAAAACGCGATGCACAGACAAGCGGCTGACACCGCCCCTGGGCAATGGGTAATTGGCAACAAGTATGACGACACCAAGCTGAGCGATGAACGGCCGGTCAACCGGCATGACCTGGATGAAGCTGTTCCCCTGCAACCGGCCATTATTATCCACCGCGGCGGACATACCGCAGTAGTAAATTCACGTGGGCTCGAAATTGCGGGAGTGAACAAAAACACCCCGGACCCCGAGGGCGGAAAGTACGGACGTGAAGATGGTGAACTCACCGGGTTTGTCGCCGAACACGCCCTCGAGGCGATTTATGATGCGGGAAACTGGCCCGAGATCACACGAGAGGTCAGGCAGCAGGGCGTGGCGCTCATGTCCCGCGCCATGGCGGCATCCGGCCTGACCTCCACCACGGACGCCTGGGGCACTACCGAAGGTTTCACCGCATTTCAGGATGCGCGTGCCGCAGGACAATTGTTGACCCGCTTGAGTTACATGCCCCACGGAACACAGCCCATCTACACGGCTTTGAAGCAGGCTGGCATACGCAGCGGGTTTGGGGACGACTGGATTCGCATTGGCGCGGTCAAATACACGGCCGATGGCTCGGCCAGCGAGCGCACCATGCGTATGAGCACCCCCTTTGAAGGACGGCCGGATGACTACGGCATCCTGACCATGTCCCAGGAGGAAATCGACACGGCCGTAGAGGATGCCATCGCCAACGGTTTCCGAATTGGGATTCATGCCAACGGTGACGTAACCATCGATATGGTATTGAAGGCCTATGAAAAGGTGCTTACCGGTTGGGAAGGCCCGAATCCCAGGCTTCGGCTTGAGCATTGCTCGCTGGTGAATCCGGATCTGCTGGAAAGAATCAGGAATACAGGATCAATTCCAACACCGTTTTACACCTATGCCCATTTTCACGGAAATAAGTGGCTGGACTATGGGCCTGAGAAAATGGAGTGGATGTTCGCACACAAATCATTCCTGGATTATGGCATCCCGGTGGCCCCGGCCTCAGACTACACGCCTGGCCCGTTCGAGCCCCTGATGGCCATCCAGAGCATGGTCACCCGCAAAGACTTCAAAGGCCGCGTATGGGGGCCATCTCAACGCATCACGGTTGGCCAGGCGATGAAAATCTGCACCGTCAACGGCGCATACGCTTCCATGGAGGAAAACATCAAGGGCAGCATTACACCAGGCAAACTGGCCGACCTGGTCATCCTGGCCGCGGACCCGCACGACACCAACGGCCGACCAGATCAAGAATATCCCGGTGTGAGAACCATCGTGGACGGCAAGACCGTCTACAAATTATAAGTGTCGCTATACCGATAAATTTGGGTGGGCGGGTAACGCTATCCCCTGTGCATTTTTACTTTATTCTACACATTTTCTCACTTTATCGTCTTAAACTATGATTTTTGTAATAGATTACTAGTTATACTATAATTATTGTCATATATAGCTTTTTAAACTATAGTTATTATCGTATACCACTCACTAATCTAGAGTTTTTATCATATATCACTAACTAATTTGGCGCTTTTTGTCTGTGGTAAATGCCAATAGACAACGCAGAGAAATTGATCATGGCAAAACTAATATTCCCCTCGAGCGAGGAAGCTCAAAAAGCATCAAGACTTGCTGCACAGGGCAAGTTGCATCGTATTCGCAAAGGAATATACATCAATACGAGCGATACAGAAGAGATCACCAAAACACTGAACAATAAGTGGATGGAGATTGCCTGCAAAATTTTTGATGGTCCGGTTGCCGTTGCCAGAACAGCCGCTGAACCAAGACCGGCGGAGGGGAGGCTGTATTTTGTGTCAGGTAAATTAAAGTCACCCCGGACAGTTCAAGTGGGCCACTTAAATTTTAGTATTTCACCAGGAAACACGGATCAGGGAGTCGAGCAAGTTAGCCTGGAAATGAGAAGAAGTAATCCAGCGCGGTATTGCCTTGAGAATCTGGCTCCTTCTCGAGGAAATAAAAAATCAAAGAAAACACTAGGTAATGAATGGGTCGAGTCAGAACTCGTTAAGTTCATCCAACGGGGTGGAGAGCAGGCTGCAAATACCCTTAGAGATGAAGCCCGTGATTTGGCGCCTGTTCTGGAACTCGAAGATGAATTTGAAAAGCTGAATGCGTCGATTGCAGCACTCTTAAAAACTCAGACAGCAGAAGGAATATTGCAAACCCGCCTGGGTATAGCCAAGGCAAAAGGAGAGCCTTTCGATCAATTTCGGATTGATAGATTTGGTGCGCTGGCCAAATACCTGGATGGAACAGATTTGACAGCTAGCGCCTACGACTACAACAAGTCAGGCTGGAGAAACTTAACTTTTTTCGAAAGCTACTTCTCAAATTTCATTGAAGGAACAGAGTTTACTATTGAAGAAGCAGAACAAATCGCTTTTGAAAAAAAAGTGGACTATGAACGGCATCAGGATAGCCACGATATTTTAGCTCACATTGAGATTTCGGGCGATATGTCTGAAATGCACAGAGTTCCCGCAAATGCTGCTGAATTGATAGATATTCTCAAAGTCAGGCACGGATTACTTCTGGCGGAAAGACCAGACAAAAGACCTGGGGAATTTAAGATAAAGCCCAATAAAGCCGGCGGGACAGATTTCGTGTTACCAGAATTGGTGGAAGGGACCCTGATTCAGGGGTTTGATGTTTATCAGTCTCTTCCAGTCGGTTTGCAAAGAGCAATTTTCATTCATTTCATGGTCAGCGAAGTACATCCCTTCAATGATGGAAATGGAAGACTTTCCCGAATAATGATGAATTCCGAATTGGTATCTGAAAACCTACATAAGCTGATTATCCCCACAGTTCACAGAGAAAGCTATTTGAATGGTCTGAGGGCAGCGACCAGACAAGGACGATTCAGGATAATGGTGAAAGTACTACACCAGATGCAGTGTTACACCGCCTCTTTAGATTGGACTGAATATGATGAGGTCAAAACCGCGCTTCAAGAAAACGCGGCAGACAAAGAACCCGACGATGGCATAACCATATTTAATAAGATAATTGCAAAGCTGGGTGGGCAGTATCCAGCAGGATAGCTGGCGCCCAGACGCGATTTCCGTAAAATCGGCCAGTGTACGCAAATTGTCTTCGTGCATATCCCGGTCAATTCGGTAAAGCATGAGACTCGCAATCAAGAGCATCCAGATTACAAACAGGATCGGTGCGTAATATAGGCCCAACCTGAACACTGTTTCATCCGGCACCTGACCAGGCGCCACGACTCAGATCATGTATTCAAATAACAGCAAGAACCCTACAACTAAAACGAAGAAAACTAGCAGCAGGTAAGAAACTTTATCCACCCGGCCAGGTACCAGGTACCAGCCGTTTTCCTTTTCCTCAAGACCTTCAGTCCGGAATTTTTCCAATTGTCCCTTTATTGAATACGGTGACCAGTTTTTCTGGAAGCCATCAATCAGGATACTGGCCAAAATTGATACCGTTATATTGGTCACCGCGCCGATCAGGCAAAACCAGGGCCATGCAAGATCGGTACCGGTTGCTACATACCAGACCACACCGAAACCCACGGCCGTTCCGACCAGCAGACCACGCTCGGTTGCATGCTTGGAGAAAAATCCCAGTGCAAACATACCCAGTTGTGCGCCCACGAAATAGGAGCCAACCTGGCTCAGGGTCTCCAGAATCGAGCCGGTACTTTTCGAATACATAATCGCGGGGGCGATAATGATAGCTGCCCAGAATACGGTGAATATTCGAGTGACCTTCAAATAATGTTCAGGACTGCCATCCTTTACAAAATACTTCTGATAAAAGTCGATCACGGCGATGGTGGAAAGTGAATTAAACGCCGAATCAAGGCTGGACATGGACGCAGCCATCACCGCGGCGGCAATGATGCCCATCAGGCCAGGCAAGCCGTAGTCTGCTGCAAACTGGAGAATGATGGTATTGCCATTATCGAATTCGCGTCCACCGTAATGCGCATAAAATAATATGCCGAGAAAAATAAACAGGAAATAGATAAAAAATGCGGCAAATCCCATCAATAAATATGATTTCTTTGCATCGCCGATATTTTTTGATGCCAGGGTTCTTTGCACCATCATCTGGTTGGTGCCATAGACAGTTACATGGTAGAGGGTCATCGCCACGATACCCGACCAGATCGTCGTGACATTGGTCAGATCCCACGAAAAATTCAGAGCATCGGTCTTACCCTGCATCTTCAATTGCCCAAGGGTCTCAGCAAACGGCAAAGTCATGCTTTCCATCAACGCAAATAAAATTATAAATGCACCGACAAAAAGCACGACCGCCTGGATAACATCAGTCCAGATAACGGCAGTAATCCCACCCATGACCGTGTAAATCAATGCAATGACGGTCACAATAAAAATGGCGTGAACAACATCTACACCGGTAATAAACTCCAGCACCAATGAGGTGGCGTACAGGATCGCGGCCGAGGTCAGAGTTTGTGAAACCAGCCAGATCGTTGAAATCAGTACACGCGCCTTTGGACCGAAGCGTTTTTCCTGGTATTCGTAAATCGAGGCAACACCGCTGTTAAAGAAGAATGGCAGAAAAAACGTGATTACCAGGAAAATTACGATCGGGTAATTGAGGTGGATTGCGATGACGGACAAGCCATCGGTATAGGACCATGCAGGAGCACCGAGAAAAGACAATGCACTGACATAGGTGGCGATCACTGATATACCAATTGCCCACCAGGGTGTTGTCCGTCTACCCAGAAAAAAATCTTCAGCAGTGCTAATCCGCTTACTCAGATGGTAACCCAGGTATAGGTTTCCAATAATATAGATCACGAGAATCGTCCAATCCAAATTGCTGAAAACGTTTATATGAACTCCGGTGCCAGGGGCTGGTTACTGCTACGTGTGATATAGATTGTACAGGCCATCTGGCCGTGGTTTGTGTACCTGCGACTTGATCCGATCGGTGTCGTAAACGTATCACCAGGGTTCAGATCCAGTGACTCATCTCCCACCGTTACGCGGCAACCGCCCTGCTGGACGAAAATTACTTCTTCTTCTTTTCTTATATGGGTAGGAATACTTGCACCCGGCATTAGCCTGAGCGCTCTCACCACGAATCCATGTTCCCAGCCCAGGTGACCTTCCGGTGCCAACTCTGCCCCATTTGCCGGTCCGAGAAGCGATACTTCCTCCACACCATCGAAGCGCGAAAGTGCGGTGTCCTTTGACCAATGAAAGTTGCGGCTTCTTACGATGATATTTTTCAAACCGCTTGCATCAATTACCCGGTGTTCCGATACCTGCTGCGATGTGGTTCTTGGCATTGGCGACAACCCTTCGGGTAAAGACGCATTAACCAGCTTGTCATGTAAAGAACCGTCTTCCATCAACACCAGGCCATGGTCTTTGGCAAGGTCAAATACCTGTGGAGCCCACAAAACGCGTCCGGGGTCATCACCACCCAGCACAGCATAGAGAAACCCAATCGACTGTCCGATATTTTCAAAACCGCGAAACACATCTGTGGGCAGGGAAATAATATCGCCGGGATTCAGAATAATTTCACCATCCTTTGCATCCACGCCACTGCGGAATGCCCAGGTGCCGGAATGAACCACGAATACTTCGCTGGTCAGGTGACTATGCTGCGAATTCAGACAATGCGGTGGTTGCCTGGCACCACCGATGTTGAAACCATGCTGCAGTTCTATATGAACGTGCTGATCCGGGTTTTCTGCAACACCAGGTCCGATAATGGTGAAGTTTTCTTTCTTATCGCTGCCAGGGGAGCGTGTGTCAATAAATGCGGTATGGCATGGCCGCAGATCCTGGTACCTTACTAGGCGCTCAACTAAATTCATTCCTGTTCCCTTCGATAGCTATACGGGTGCAACATTAATATCTTCAACGGGCGGTCCATCCGCCATCCACTTTGAGACTGGTGCCTGTTGTGCTGGCACTGAGATCGCTCAGGAGGAATATGCAGGCATTGGCGACGTCTTCCTGACTAGCAAGTTTTTTCATCGGGATCATGCCCATTACGAAGTCAGAGAATGCTTTATCTTCAAACATGGGTTTGGTCATTGGTGTGAGCACAAATGTGGGCGCGACAGTATTTACGCGTATTCCAGCTTCGGCCAACTCCACCGCCATTGCCTTGGAAAGACCTTCGACGGCATGTTTGCTCATGCAATAAAGGCTACGATTGGGGGAGCCGACGTGCCCCATCTGGGAAGACATGTTTACCACAGAGCCTCCACTCGCCTTTTTCAAAGGGGTAATGGCAGCCTGGGATACGAGATACAAAGCACGGATGTTCAGATCGATAACCAGGTCGATATTCTCCTGGCTCTGGTCCTCCATGGGCCCGACACGATTGGTCCCGGCATTATTAATAAGGCCGTCAAGACGATCGAGATTACGAATGCGTCCGCCGAGACTTGAAGAAGTTACGTCCTCCACCCATGGCTCGATAGAGCCTGCCGATTCATTGACCAGGCTGGATAGCCCATCTGCAGCCAAATCCACCGCAATGACCTCGGCGCCAAGTTCGGCACAGATTTTTGCACAACATCGGCCGATACCCCTGGCGGCCCCAGTAATCAGAATACGCTTGCCTGAAAGCAATGTCTTACTAAAGCTCATTTATTCTCACAAAGTGAATTGAAATCGAAGTCATTATTGACTATGATTTACTCGAATTCAAGATGTTTATTTTTTCACTATATCACCCAGACCATTTCATTTGGAGTACCGATAAAATGATCCGCTATTTGAAGAAAGGAAAATCACAGGAAGAATTAACTCTTTCTATTCAGCAAATTAAAGAAACAGTAGAAAATATCCTGGCAGATATTGAAACACGTGGTGATGCGGCCATTCGCGAATACTCTGAGAAATTTGATAAATGGACTCCGAAGTCATTTAAACTCTCAAAATCAGACATTCAAGACTGTTATGACCAGGTTGATGAGCAGGCACAAAACGATATTCGCTGGGCTCAGACACAAATCCGCAATTTCGCCCAGATTCAGAAAGACTCGATGCTGGATGTAGAGGTTGAAACACTACCCGGTGTCACTCTCGGTCATAAACATATCCCTGTTAATAGCGTTGGCTGCTATATCCCCGGTGGCAAGTACCCGCTACTTGCGTCCGCCCATATGAGTGTTCTGACTGCGAAGGTTGCCGGTGTAAAACGCGTGATTGCCGCTGCCCCTCCCTTTAACGGCAAACCCGCCCCGGCCATTGTCGTCGCCATGGATATGGCAGGCGCAGACGAAATCTACTGTTTTGGTGGCGTTCAGGCAATCGCGGCAATGGCTCTCGGTACAGAGAGCATTGAAGGTGTGGATATGCTGGTCGGTCCGGGTAACGCCTTTGTTGCCGAAGCCAAACGGCAACTGTTCGGACGTGTCGGCATCGACCTGTTTGCCGGCCCCACCGAGACACTGGTCATTGCCGACGAAACCGTAGATGGAGAACTGTGTGCAACGGATTTGCTCGGACAGGCTGAACATGGCACCAACTCACCCGCGGTGTTGCTGACCAATAGCGAAGCCTTGGCAAAAGAGACCATGGCCGAGGTTGAACGGCAACTGACAATCCTGCCTACCGCTGATGTTGCAGGCGTAGCATGGAAAGAGTACGGGCAGGTCATCGTCTGCGACACCTATGACGAAATGGTTGGGGTAGCTGACGAACTGGCCTTTGAACATGTACAGGTAATGACCAAAGAACCTGACTACTTCAAGGACAATATGAGCAACTTTGGCGCCCTTTTCCTTGGCCCTGAAACCAATGTTGCCTATGGCGATAAATGCATCGGAACCAATCATACGTTGCCGACCTTGAAATCCGCCCGTTATACTGGTGGCTTATGGGTAGGGAAATTTATAAAAACATGTACCTACCAGAAAATCACCAGGGAAGCATCGGTCGTAGTAGGGAAATATTGTTCCCGTCTGTGTGCACTTGAAGGCTTTGCCGGTCACAAAGAGCAAGCGGATATTCGCCTAAGAAGGTATGAGTAAACAAAACAGTAGAAAACGTGTGACGTCCTATGACGTCGCACGGGTTGCCGGCGTCTCACAGTCGGCTGTTTCCCGAGCCTTTCGGCCGGGCTTGAGTGTCTCCAATAAGACCAAGGAAAAGGTCATGAAGGCGGCAAAAAAGCTCGGTTACAAGCCCAATGCCATCGCACGAATGTTAATCACACAACGTTCCGGCATGGTCGCTGTAATCATCTCTTCAATTTCCAACCTGATCTATCCCGAGCTGCTATCACGCCTTACCGAAAACTTGTCTGAACAGAACGTCAAGGTATTACTGTTTACCCTGGATGGTTCAGAGCAACTTGAAGAGTTACTGGAACAGATCTGGACCTACCAGGTTGATGGTGTCATCGCTATGGCAGCGCATTTTGATTACCGCGATATTTCACAGTTTGAACAACACCAAATTCCGGTCGTGCTGTATAACCGCCAGGTGCTTGATCATCCTGTCAATACCGTGTGTGTCGATCATGAGCAGGGCATCAGGCAATTGGTTGATTTACTGGTTGCAGGCGGCAGTAGGCGGTTCCTGGTACTTTCAGGCCCGACCGAGTCCGATGTCGCAAACGATCGCCGAAACATTGCGATACAGAACCTTGCCAGGCACGGCTTTAAAGATATACCTATTTTATACGGCGACTTTTCATACCAGTCAGGCAAAGACTGTTTTGCCGAATGGATGGCAGAGCACGAGGCGCCGGACGCGGTGATCTGCAGTAATGATTCAATGGCAATCGGCTGCATTGATGAAGCCCGTGGCGAGCATGGTCTTAAAATCCCAGAACAGATTTCTATTGTCGGTTTTGATGGTATCCATGCTGCTTTCTGGAGTGGTTATGAACTGACCACCATACGCCAGCCAGTCAACCAGATGGCCAAGGCGGCAGTCAGCATACTGATGGAGCGTGTTGAGCACCCTGACGCACGACCTGAAAAACGCGTGCTTGCGGGCTCCCTGATCCAGGGCACATCCGCCCGAAGCTGAAACACCCAAAGCTGAAACAAATGAATCACCCACCGATGCTGTTTCTGCCAGGTACGCTTTGTACGCCTGCTGTTTTCGAATTTCAAATTATTGAACTGGCTAATGTCGCACCCCGTATTGATGTACTACGGTTCACAGCCCAGGACAGTATTTCCAAAATGGCAGATCTGGCCATAGATCAGATCCGACATCGGGACGGCGCGGCCATCATCGGGTTCTCAATGGGCGGAATGGTCGCCATGGAGATCGCCCGCAAGACACCGCAACTGGTAAAGAAACTCGCCTTGCTCAACACCAACTTTCACGCCGATCTTAACGATCGGAAAGCCGCCCGGGAGAAGTACCTCGAACTTGCTAAATTAACTGGTATGGAAAACGTTATCAGGCATTCCTACTTGGAGAGTTATCTGCACAAACCCACAAAAGGTGCTGAGGACCTGATTGTCAAAATGGCTTGTGAACTGGGCATTGAGTGTTTTGAAGCACAGAGCAAAGCACTGTCAGAACGGCCGGATTCGACGGCAACCTTACGCGGCATCAAGTGCCCTACGTTGATACTGAGTGGAACTCAAGACAGGCTTTGTTCAACAAGCACGCAGACCGAGATGCAACAGATGATAGAAAACAGTGAACTGGTTATGCTCCAAGACTGTGGTCACTTTTCCATACTGGAACAGCCGGACATGGTCAACGACGCGCTGCGTAAGTGGTACCTGGAAAGCTAAAGGCGCTCGTAATCCTCATCGGTAACAGTTTTGTATCCCGGTGTCGGAAATGCCTGGAAGCCCCGCCCCCCATCAATATAAATGGACTGCCCGAAGATAAAATCGGAATCCTCAGAGGCCAGAAAAACAGCCAGCCTGCCGCACTCTTTGGTTGTACCAACACGCCCCATCGGTGTGCGTGACAGGATGGTATCCATCAGTTGCTTGTCTGAACCCACCCTACGCATCAGTTCGGTTTCTATCGGACCGGGGGCCATGGCATTGACCTTGATATTATGCGGGGCGAGCGCAACCGCCTGGACCTTGGTCAGTTGCTGCACACCACCCTTGGATGTCGTGTAGACCACCTGCGCATCAAGCGCCAGGTGTGCGTTAACCGAGGACATGTTGATAATGACACCACCCTCGCCCTGTTTAAGCATTTGCTGTGCGGCCTTCTGGCCGCCAAAGAACATACCCTTCAGATTGACATCCATGATGCGGTCATACTGCTCTGGGCTGATATCGAGAAAATGGGTCTTATTGGCGTCATTGATACCGGCATTTGCGACGTAGATATCGAGCCGGCCAAACCGCTCGACCGTCTTTTCAATAATGCGGTCCAGGTGATCCAGCCTGGATACGTCACAGTTGACGAACATGGCTTCACCACCGGCAGCTTCAAGCTCACTGACACCGGCCGCCCCGGTTGAATCAGTGGTACCACCAATGACAACCTTCGCACCCTCACGGACAAATTCCAGAGCAATGCCCAGCCCGATGCCCTTGGTGCCACCTGCAATTAATGCCACTTTGTCTTTTAGTTTCATTTGACTCTCATCCAGGTCTGTCGTTAAGCCTTGCTCTGATTATTATCCGTCACCGTAAGCAGCACGAAAACTGCTGACCATCTTGTCACCTGCGTTTCTTATGGCCACGCCATCCTGCATCAGGACCATCCACTGGTAGCCTTTGTCAAAGCACTTCATAGCCTTGTCCCAGTTACCGGCAAGCGTACCCAGGAACTTGTCTGAAGGCAGAACCTTGCTTTCAATCAGGGCGATCGCCTGCTGTACTTCGGGCTGGGTCGGATCACCCAGGTACCCCATGCTGCTGGCGAGATCAACGGGGCCGATGAAAATGCCATCCAGCCCTTCAACAGACAGAATTTCATCCAGATTCTCCACTGCCTCCATGGTTTCAACGGCGATCATGACCACCACTTCATCATTGGCCGAGGTCAGGTAGGGCATCATGTTGCGCGTATAACCGGCGGCACGGGGACTACCCGCGACACCACGCACACCTTCTGGCGGATACTTGCAGGCGGCGACTGCGGCTTCAGCCTCTTCACGTGTATTGACGTACGGTATCAGTACCCCCATCACACCGGTGTCCAGGGTGCGTTTGATCGCTACCATGTCATTCCAGGGTGCGCGTGCAAAAGGCACGACGCCTGAACCGTTCATGGCCTGTAGCTGGGCCTGCAGATTGGCAAAATCACCGGGGGCATGTTCCAGGTCGACAATCAACCAGTCAAATCCGCACTGGCTCATAATTTCAGCTGAAACCGGGCTGATGATCTGCAGAAACCCACCCATGGTTTTCTGGCCATTTTTCAGTTTACGCTTAACCGGGTTGTGTGTGCTGGTGCTCATCATGTTCTCTCAATGTGACGCCAGTTGGCGTCGAATGTTGATCACGTCCGCCTTATAAACCCTGACGGTCGAAGTAAGATTTTCCCTGCCTGACCATGTCTTCCAGGCTGGCCGGATCACGGCCATATTCCCTTGCCTTCTCAAACAGTGTGACCACGTTCTGAGGCGGAATATCATGGCCGATATTGTGACAGGGGGCGAGGATATAGCCACCGTTGCGGCCCAGATCATGGATACGCCGGGCGATTTCCTGTTCCAGTTCCCTGGTCGTTGCATTGGGCAGCATCTGCTGCACGTCGATCGCGCCGTGGAAGCCCAGGCGATCACCAAACGATTCCTTCAGGGCATAGGTGTCTTCCATTCCGCTCACAGAGGTTTGCACGGGGTTCAGGATATCAATATTCATATCCACGAAGTCCTCTACCAGGGGCAGCACCGCTCCGTCGCTGTGGAACATGATTTTCACATCCGCCAGGCTCTTGATGTGGTCATTCAGCTCTTTGACCCGGGGCTTGATCAGTTGCCGGAACATCCGCGGAGAGATTAGCAATGAAGACTGTGAGCCGTAGTCATCGGTCACATAGGCTAGCTGGACGTACTCGCCAACCTCTTCCATGTAATGTGTCCACATTTCTTTTAGCGTGTTCAGAATCCTGTCCATCAACGCTTCTGCGAATGGCTTGTCAATGGCCAGGTCCATAAAAAACTGGTCATAACCACGCAACTGCAATGAGCTCATCAATATACCGGCCTTGATGGCATCAGCACCAATCACATAGTCGGTATTTTCATACAGGAATTTTGCCCGCTCACGCAGGCCCTTGAACTGCTCCGGATCATGCGGGTCCGGCCACTGGTAATCATCAAGCGTATCTACGGTAGCCGGGCGCATCGGGGCGCCGTCAACAACATAATGATCCCGATCCTCGGTAGCCTTGTAGGGCACACCCCACATATCGATATAACCGAGAACGTCTTCGCGCTCGGTGACCTGCACCCAGTTGGGTACCAGCCAACGGAAGTCAATGTCAAAACGCTTTAGCAGCGATTCATCAGGAACCACGGTCTGGGCCATGCGATCCAGGATCAAATCGCCATTCACCATGCTGTCATCACCGAGATACTCCTTGAGCCTGGTATAGGCGCGCCGGTGAATGGAACCGATGTGTTTGCCCATATCAATCAACAGGCGATCGGGCTGCTGGTGGTTCATCGCAGCATGGAAGCACTCTCTTGGTGTCATCATTTCTTGCAATCCAGTAGATTATTGATTTTTATCAGAAATACCTATCCATTACGACAGGCTCGATATCCAGCATCTCGCACAGGAACTCAAGCTCCCGCACCCAGCTGCCGGCAACACCGGAGATATGGTTGGATCCAAATTCATCCACGAAGTGATCAAGGTCTGTATCAACCTTGACGAATGCGGTCGGCAACTGGTGTTTGCCACGCTGTTGTACAAAGGCTGCCTGGTCATCCTCAGCCAAATTAACCACCTGGCCAGGAATGATTGCCATCCGGTACTCACCGGCCACACGGTATAATCGCGCCAGCGTGATCGGTCCCGGAGCCGCTGTAAAGTACGTAATGGCGCCGCCACCAGGCCGCACTGAAGGACGTAGTTCTATCTTTCCCAGGTTGTCCTCGGCCTTGTCTGAGCGACCCGCAAACCATGAACACATACCACCACAATTTGGCAAGTACAGGATTTTCTTGGCTACATCCATGTGGCTGACATCTGCAAACAGGGTTGAGCCGCCACCTGATATTTCCTTCAGAATTTCCATGCTCAGGGCGCCATCACCATCTGCCTCGCAGGACATGGAACAGGTCTGCTTGCTGCCCTCGGCGTCGTAGGGACCCGGCATCAGGGCAGCTGAAATACACTGGGGAACGTAATGATCCGACAACTCGGTCATACACTTGACCGCAATAAAATCCAGGCCTTTTTCTGCGTTGATGTCCTTGTTGGCAAGATAACAACGGGACCTGGAAGGCAAGCTTCTCCTCAGTCAGCTTGCCGTCATCAAACGCGATGGAAGCAAACTTCTGCTTCATCCAGGTTATTGTTTTTTCAACACGGTCAGCATCAACCAACGCTGCACGGCGCACAATTTCAAGCTGGTCAATGTGGTCAACATCCACACCGAACTGTGCCCGCCACTGCATCGGGATCAAAAGTCCCGGTGTCAATTCCCAGCGAACGCCCGCCGAATAGACCCATCACTCGTCCACGTAGACGTGCCTTGACCGATGCTGCCCGAAAATAAGGCAGCATCTTTTCTTCAAATACCGGCGCGCCAAAATCATCCCTGATCCTGACGTGATCAATACCCAGCTGCGACAATGTACCGGCCGCACCAAACATACCGACCATGCCGTGGGTTGCGGCACTCTTGCTGGTCATAATCACGGTGGGCAATTCCATACCCTGCACAGCACGCACGACAATATTCGGGGTCGCCCAACAGGGTGTATGCGCAAATAAAGCCTCCACTCCGGAGGCTTTCAGCTCCATAACCTGACGGTCAACCTCTTGCTTTGAACGGGCGCACTCATCAAAAGCGATAACTTCCAATGGCAGGCTGCTGAGAAACTCCCTGGCCTCTGCGTGACGGGGTTTCGTCAGACCACCGAAGTAGCTTCCCACATGTAATCACGTTCATCACCAAAGGTCATAAGACCTATTTTGGGTGTCGTCTTGAATTGCACTGCCATTGTAGTGCTCCGTGTCAGGCTGTTTGTGGCGCCGTACCTACCGGGTACTGTTCCATGATTTCGTCAACCAACAGGCTGACATGGTCCACAAGACGCGTGACGATGCGCTCACCTTTTTCATAGGTTGCCTTGGTTGGGGTCACCCTACTACACCATTTGAATTTTCCAGTTTCTCAGGCAAGGCGAAAGTGCCTTCGAAGTGATACATCTGGCCCGGGTTTGGGCATCATTCCAGGCGCGATTTTCCACTTCGGATCAATCAGACTGGTGCTGGAACCCGCTTCTGCGCGGCTCATGTCTATGTATTCGGGATACAGGTACAGGCCAACAGAAGTCTCGGCTTCGTCCGCATGCCACATGGCGTCCTCGAGAACATCCTGGTTGTCACGCAGGAAATCATACCAATGCAAAGACAGTACAAAGCGTCCCTGGATACCCAGCTTGTGTACCGCGACAATCGTTGATGACACCTGTCCCATGTGCAGACAGGATGATGAACTTCTTGAAACCGGCAACCACCGCTCCATTGATGATGTCTTCGATCAATGCGATGTGTGTTTCAAAACGTAGCGGAATGGTTCCCATGGACACCCCAGTGGTGATAGGGGTGGGAGCCATACATTGGGCAGGGAAGCACTGTCGCGCCGGTTTTCTTGGCGATTAACTCGGCCATACCCATGGCATTAAAAGCATCAACGGCACAAGGGCAATGTGGGCCATGCTGTTCGATGGCACCCAGAGGGCAAAATCGCCACATCGTTTACGGTAGTTGCGTACTCGACCAAATCGGGTGCTGAAACCTCGTGGAACCATACGGATGATCTTTCTTTCTGTGTCACTTTAATTCTCCTGTTTCAAATCTGTTAAGTTCTAATCTGTCACGTGAGTATGAAGTCTGCTACTTCAGACGTATTCCAGGTCGCGTGCTGCATCCAAATTCATGTCTTTTCCGAGCTGAACCAGTTCTTCGTGCAAGGTGGCCGGTATCGGGATTCCAGACCGGCGTCGTTCAATCTCTTCTCGATATTCAATTTCACCCGGCAACAGCATCTCGCTGTCTTCATCCCACATCGGCGATTGTCTGACGGTTTTGAAAAACTCGGCCATGCGATCTTTCAATTGTTCCTGGCTCATCAGGAACAGCGGGTTGATCGCCAGCATCAGGTGGGCGGTGTTACTGGGATCCTCGGGATACACGTACATGCTTTTCAGCTGGTGCTGGAAGCTGCCACCGGTGATCACACCACAGAGGATGTCGACCAGTAGCGAGAGTCCAAAGCCCTTGTGGGCACCCATGGGCAGCAGGAATCCCTTAAAACCTATGTTCGGATCGGTGGTCGGGCGGCCTTCCTTGTCGGTTGCCCAACCCAATGGAATCTGTTCACCATTTTTTGCAGCAACCAGTATTTTCCCACCGGATACGGCAGACAGGGAAATATCAAACACGAACGGGAACTCACCAAAGGTAGGTACGGCGACTGCAATGGGATTATTACCGGTAATGGGCTTGCTACCACCGGGTGCCACCATATTGGGTGCCACATTGGACATGGCGATTCCAATCATGCCGTGTTCAAGGGCCATCCGGGCATACAGTGATGCAGCACCACAATGGTTGCTGTTGATGATACCCACCGCAGCAATATTGCCCGTTTTGGCCAGTTCTATCGCTCGTGACATGGCGGCCCTGCCGGCCACATATCCCGGTCCGTTGTCTGCATCCAGTACTTCAAGCCCGGCACCTGATTTCAGTGTCCGGATTTGCGGCTGGTTATTCATCGCACCGTTTTGGAAACGTGCCAGGTACTCCGGTGTTCTCAAAACGCCATGTGAATCAATACCCCAGAGATTGGTCTGCACCAGGCATTGGGCCATATCCCTGGCAACTTCCTCGCTGCAGCCCGCCCCCTGGAATATACCTGTTACAAATTTGGACAGGGACTCTGCTGATACCCTCAAACTCTTGCTGCTCATGATTGCCGTGTTTGCTCCTGCATGGTCAACTCATGCTGACCCTGGGTGTAAATGGGACGATATCCGGGTATCTTGACCCGGAGCCGATAAACAGAACGGGTAGCGGTGATAAACAATTCTTTTGAGTCTTCACCGCCCCATGTGAAATTGGCGGCAACCTCGGGGGTCCTGATAACGCCCAGTGGTGTGCCATCCGGATCAAAAACATGGATACCGCCGGAACCAGAGCTAAACAGGTTGCCAACCGCATCCAGCTTCATACCATCTGCCACACCTGGCAGATCACCATCGGTACTGGCCCAGACACGGCTGTTGCAGATTGTCTGGTCTGCCTTGACGTCAAAAATCCTGATGTGTTGCCGTCTTGAATCGTTGACAAACAACTTCGATTCATCCTGTGAAAAACACAGGCCATTGGGCAGCACAAAATCATCTGCCAGCAGTGTCAGTTCACAGCTGACGGGGTCAAGTTTGAACACACCCTGGAAATCCAGTCTCTGTTCGCGCTCCACGCCATAACGGGGACCACGGCCTGAATTGGGGTCTGTAAAGAAAATATTGCCATTCCTGCTCACGATGATGTCATTGGGGCTGTTGAGTTCAAGACCCTGGTAATGAGAAGCCAGCACTTCGTAATTTCCATCAGCATCGGTGCGGCTGACACGGCTGGTAGCATGCTCGCAACTGAGAAGCCGACCTTCCCGGTCCCAGGTATTGCCGTTGGCCATGTTGCTGGGTTTCCTGAAAACTCTAACGCCATCGCCAGCAGACCAGCGGTACATGGCGTCACCAATAATATCACTGAAATACAGGGTTTTCTGTCCGGAATGCCAGGCGGGGCCTTCGATAAATTCAAACCCGGTTGCAATCTGCTCAAGCACGGTCCCGGGATCAAATATCCCGCAGAGCCCTCTGTCGGGGACCCGGATTGAATGTGTTTGAAGGTGATTGCATCAGGCAGGTTTCTTGATCAGGCTGCAACTGCCCCGAGATTCAGACTTTGCCGGACTGCCCGGACGGCGTCTGAGGCGTCAACCCCATAAGCGTCTGCGCCGATATCATCCGCGAACTCCTGCGTAATTACAGCGCCACCAACCACGATCTTGACATCATCCCGGCCACTGAAGAATTCAGCCACGGATCGCATTTCTTCCCTGGTTGTGCTGAGCAAAGCGCTGAGACAAATGACTTGAGCACCACGCTCTGCGGCTTCTTTGAAATGCTCCATTCGGCAATCAACACCCAGGTCCTCGACTTCAAAGCCGGACCCCTTGAGCATCATTACAACCAGGTTTTTGCCGATGTCGTGCAAATCGCCCCTTTACAGATCCGATCGCCACCTTTGCCACCGGTTTATGGCCTGATTGGGCCAGCAGCGGCTCGATGATATCGATACCACCCTGCATGGCGCGTGCGGATACCAGCATTTCGGGAACGAAAACCTCACCGGCAGAAAACTGCTTGCCCACCTCCCGAAGCGCGGGGATCATGGTGACATTGAGTAGCTCCACGACATCTTCGCCGTCATCGACCGCCTTCTGCACGTGTTCGACTACGACTTCACGCTCGCCGAATACGATGGCATCGTAAAGTTCGTCATTGATGCTCATAGCTTTTTCCTTGATAATTGACAATGAGCGACACAGATCATTTGTCTCTTATGCAAAGAGACTGCAAGGTTTGTGACGTCGAAGTCAAATATTTATTGAGCATTTAAAACAGCCATTTGAATTATTTTGATCTATGTCATCTTGAACTTTATTTTATCTTTATTGCATTCGAAGTCTATTCTACGCCTATTAGATGCGATAGACTCAAGAACATTAGAGGCGGTATTCAGCAGTTTATTGGCTTTTTTGCGGTACAGCTCTTGATAAACCCGGTCAGGTATTGTTTTTGGACTTCGCAATCATTTTCTTATTTTATGATATCTATATGTTATATATATTTTTTTACGACCCAAGGAAACATAAACCATCATTTAATTGATTGTAATATGAATTCGAAGTATATTCCCTCAAATTCCACTTTTACATTCGGGTGACCATTACCACACGAAACAGGGACTGACATGACTGGCAAATTACGATCAACCCGAGCAGGCTCCGACGGCTACAACCCGGGCGAAAAGTACGGCGCCAAGACCGACCTCACCGATTTCATCCTGGGCATCACGTTTGAAATCTGGGAACAGGGACAGGTTGATAAAATTCACAGCTACTACGCTGACAATGTTGAGGTGTACTCCCTGGAGGGAATGACCAGAAGCTCTGCCAGAATGGTCAGCAACACACACGCCACCCTGGCCGCTTTTCCTGATCGCCTGCTACTGGTGGGCGATGTCATCACCACCGGTACAACCGTGCAGGGTTTCTCCTCGCATCGAATCGTCAGTCCCATGACAAATCACGGAAATACCACTTTCGGGCCAGCCACCGGGCGAAAAGTCCAAACCATGAACATAGCGGACTGTGAGGTTAATAACGGAATGGTTACCCGCGAGTGGCTGGTGCGCGACAACCTGGCATTGATCAGGCAACTTGGATTTGAACCCCTCGACTGCGCACAGACCATTGCGGATCATTTTGATGACAGGCAAACCAAATGGCTGGCTTCGGAATACTCACGAACATCCGACTGCGCGGCCGCCAAACCAACCGCTGGAGTACAAATCGACCCTGTGTTGTCTTTTGCCCGGCATGTCCTCAACAGCTGCTGGGTCACGGGGGATAACGCAAAGCTTGAATCTGCCTACGCGCCATATTGTGTACTTAAAAGAGCGCCCCTGCATATCATCTCAGGAAGAAATGATGTTCTGAAACACTACGCTGCCTGGCGTAGTGCTTTTCCACATGCAAGGTTGTGTGTAGACCACGTCTGCAGCCAGCCATTTGATCAAAACAATCAGCGTGTGGCAGTACGTTGGAGTGTTGCCGGTCTTCATGAGGGTGAATTTGGGGATGCACCGGCATCGGGCAAACCGGTCTACATTCTCGGTGTTACTCATTGGCAATTGGTCAATGGTCGAATAGCCGCTGAGTGGACTGTGTTTGACGAACTTTCCATACTGGCCCAAACTCTGAACTAATCCTGTTGCACTGGCTGTCAGGTGCACAAAATCCGCTTTGAGCGCTCCAGAACATCTATTCCCTGTAATGACAGAAAATGCAACAGATCTATGAATACCCAGTTCTCAGCCAGTTTCTCGCCGTCACGCCGATAGATATCTACTACACGCATTTCTGTTGGTTTGTCCGACGCTGGCAAACCGAGGAAGCCGCCTCCGGATTTCATAGTCAGGTTTGGCCAGCCGAAAAACCCTCCGTAATGGCCCTCTGTCAGGAAGCACACATGACCCTGAAAGACGAGGTCCTGCAAACACTCGCGGAACGGGTTCTGATGCTGCTCCCGGTAACGCTCGCGTGTATAGGTCGCCCCGATACCCGCTGGTCCGAACCAGATCATATCGCCGTGCCAGGACCGTGCCAGCCTTTCCTCGGGCGTGTCGTCGTAAGAAGTCGTCAGGTCTCCGATCAATTGTTTGATCAGGGCCAGGGTCTTGTCGCCGGACCGGGGATCCTGGTGATCGAACAGGAGTCCGTCATGTGTCAGAGGGCCGGGGGTAATGAATGCGGCGCCGGTTTGCAAAGGCAGTGGGGTGAGGCCGGCCTGTTGCATTACACTGATGATGTCAAAGAACATTGCGGTTTCACGAATTCTCCCTTCTCTGACACGGTTGAATTCCGCGTAGCGCAGAAATGCCATCTTGCCCGTGGAAGGAATTCCCAGCCAATCCTTGTCGAACAGACCCATCAGATGACCCATGGAACACACCCACTCGGACTGGCGACCGTCAATGTCGTTCAAACCCGCCATGAACACATCCTGGCGTCGCTGAATGGATGTAAATGAACGCCGAAAAGGCTTCCAGAACACATCAGCGACTGCATCCGCACCATACTGTTCGTGATATGGATGCATCCCCCGCCAAAGATAATTGTCCGTTGTGTAGCGCTGCAGCACATCGTTGATGTCGCAGCCCAGGGAGGTGTCCAGTTCTTTGTAGTACCGCAAAACCAGTGATTTGCTACTTTGAAAATCTGACATCTATCTCTTCCTCAATGAAGTCGTGAGTTGACGAGCAAGGCATTAGAGCATTCTATTGCCATCAGGCACACTCCAAAAAGACCACCTTGGTTGAAAACCGGTGTGAATTGAATTTAATTCACTCAAAAAGTCATTATAATGACTTCGAATTACTCAATAATAATTTATTTATTGTATTGATATACATGCCTTAATTAAATATTTAGAAATCATAATGAAATAATATTCTTTTATATTTGCATTCGAAGTATTTTTTTCATATGATGCTGGTGTGTGAGGGTCACCATATTTGCAAGCTATTTGACTGTCAGGCGGAATGTATACGACTGAAATATTCAAACAATACCCCAAATCTTGATGAAATATCTGAGGAGCGAAATGAGCACCCAAAGCAAACACAAAAGTCAACTACTCAAGAGATCTGCACTTGCCCCTGCCATCGCAACAGCACTATCAGCAAATGTACAGGCACAGCAAGAAGCAGATACGGAAAACGACAATCTACCTGAGGAGGTGATCGTCACAGCTTCAAAGCGCGAAGCGTCCGTTCAAGACCTGTTCATGTCGGTCACGGCCGCGCTGGCGTTAACTCTATTTTTATTTGGCGCTTCATCAGCAGCTGCTCAGCAAGCAGATGCAGAAGGTGCTCAGGAATATGACCGTGTAATTGAAGAGGTTATTGTCACTGCAACAAGGCGTACGGAAAATATTCAGAAAATTGGATTGTCGATATCGGCTTTTAACGCCGAGCAATTGGCGAGTGCCGGCGTTACCGATGTAAGCCGTCTCCCTTTTCTGGTGGCTGGCTTAACTTACGCCACCGCTGGAAATGATGCCAAATTTAACTTGCGTGGCGCGAACTCCACTAATACCTTCGGAGATAATGCCTCCATCGTCGGCGTCTTTGTCGATGGTGTCTACAAAGCCAAGGCTTCACAACAAACCCGTGCGTTTTTCGACGTTGAACGACTAGAATTCCTCAGAGGTCCGCAGGGTACGCTATATGGTCGTAACACCTTTGCAGGCGCACTCAATCTTTACACCTATAAACCCAATACGGAGAGAGTCGAAGGCGCCATCAACACCCGTTATGAGAGCTTCAATACCCTGCGAACGGAAGGTTTCTTTAACCTTCCCGTCAATGATACATTCGCACTGCGTATAGCGGGTTATTATGAAAATGGTGATGGCTACCTTATAAACAACGCGGGTCCAAATGGCGCTGCCCCCAATAGTTTGGGCTTGCGTGTTGGCGCGCTGTATGAGCCAAGCGACAATCTCGATTTTCTCTTTCGCTATTCGTATATCCAGGAAAAAGGTACGACGGCAGGTCTTTTTGGTTATAAAAACATTTGCCGTACGGTCACCCCAGAAGGGATCACAGACGCCTTTGGCGCTGTTCAAGATTGTCAGAACCCGTTTAGAGGTTCTTTCGCAGAGCCACGTGGCGATACAGATGAATATGATATTTCACAGGACTTCCTTCCCAATGGCAATCTCTCCGAACATATGGCCATCCTTGAAATTAATTGGGATGCAGGTTCAGTATTGTTAAAGTCCATCACTTCGTACACTGATTATAAGAATGAGATTCCCAGCGATTTTGACTTCAGTTCGTCGCCATATAACAGAGGCGGGGCTGACGAGTATGTGGAATCGTTTACCCAGGAAGTTGTCCTAAACTCAAACTACGATAGCGCTTTTCAGTGGACAACAGGTGCCTATTACTCTAAAGACAAGTTCGAAAACTATTTCTGGATTTTTAATCAGACTGTTGCGGATAATTCTGGCCGTCCCATAGTTGATACTCCGTATGGCCCCTTTGTATTGTTTGACGGCACACCCCTCGTGTCTACGGCAACCTCACTCGGTGGAGCCTTCGCCGATAGTAATTGGATAACTGGCACAACCAAGGCTCTCTTTGCCCGGGGTACTTGGTCCGTGATGGATAATCTGCGTCTTGTGGGTGGCGTGCGTTACAACAATGAAAAGAAAAAAGCGCACGGTGGGGGCAGCAACTTTACCGCCGATGGGCCGGTGACACAGCTGTTCACCAACGGTGATGCCCCGCTCGTTATTCCGTCTGAGCGGTTACAGGTTTTTGCCTTCGACGAAAATGCCCCTGGTGCCGCTTCAACTGAAGAAACATATAAAAACACCACATGGTTGGCCAGTGTTGAGTGGAACTTGAAAGATGACATGATGTTATATGGTACTTTTTCCACCGGTTTTCTGTCCGGAGCGCTAAACAACAATGGAACGCATACCGAAGAACAGGAATCACAAATGTACGAGATCGGCATGAAGAGCATTTTGCTGGATGGCACCTTGCTGTTTAATCTGGCCGCTCATTGGACCGAGTACACAAACCTGTTGGCGCAGTTACAGACCACCGTGATAGACCCCGACACCGGTGTTTTTGTAGTGATAACCACTACCAGGAATGGTGGTGAAATTAAGGCCAAGGGTATTGAGCTAGAACTGCAGTACAAACCGACTGAAGAATGGTCGCTAGGACTTAACGCGACCTTCCTTGATGCGGAATTTGGCGAATTTGGTCAAACCAGCCCCTACCAGTTCAACAGGGGTGTGCCTACAGTTGCTGAAAACATGGATGGAGAAACCCCCGGCTGGTCACCTGATTTTGCTTTGAATTTCTTTGCTGAGTATTATTTCAGCCTTGAGAATGGCTCAACGCTGGTGCCAGGGATTTGGTTCGCCTACAGTGATTCTTATAACACCAGCAACCTGTATTCACTTGACCCGAATCATGATCAGGATAGTTTTACCAAGACAGACTTGCGCCTGACATGGCATTCGCCAAGCGGAGACTATACGGTAGCGGCTTACGCCGAGAACATTGAAAATGAAGCAGTCTTGTCTCGCGGTAATAACGGTTCACAAGACAATGTACAGACTGGTTACCTCGCCCCTCGAAACTACGGTATTATGTTCAATGTGCGCTTTTAATAGAAAAACTCACACGAGATAAATCTCACTTTGTTATTTAGAGATGGTGAGGAGAGAAATCTCCTCACCATTTTTTTATTGTGTAGTTGCCGATCTGAAAACAAAATCCGATTGATTTAGACCTCTGCATTCCCGCAAACCAAAGGAACCCGCCAGATGAAGGAAACCGATGCGAAAACGGTCATTGTGAACATGGTGAAAGCGCTCAATGAGCACCTGATCGAGGGCCAGGAAGCCTATTGGGCTGACGACGCCGTGTGGCGAGGCCCGGCAGGCGCCGGCGTGAAGAAAAGCCTGAAACACTTCCAGGAAGGCTGGCAGCGCCCATTTCTCGAGGCCTTTCCCGACAAGCACACCATTGATGAGGTGCTCATCGCCGAAGGCCAGTACGCGGCGGCCATGGGCACGGTGAGCGCCACTCACCACGGGGAGTTCCTGGGCGCCGAAGGCACCGGCAAGCAGATCAACCTGAAATACATGGATTTCTGGAAAGTGGAAGATGGCAAGATCGTGGAGAACTGGGTGTTAATGGACATCGTTGATTTCTTCCGCCAGATCGGCATCGACCTGCTGGACGGCGAGGGCTGGGACGATCGTGGCAGGGAAGTACTGGAAAATGGGCAGTAAACAACTTGCAGTCCATAGGCGCATGGAAACGCTGCTAATCCAGTCTTCAGCGGCTCAAGGAAGCTCTCTGCGACCAGGTCATTCACATGGTGGGATTCGATGGTGACAAGTGAGCTCAACCAAGCCAACAAGCGCCTGGTATGGGATTTCTGGACCAGCCTGGAGGCTTCCGGACCGGACGCGGCCGAGCACGTGGCCACATCCTGCATGGCGCCCGATATGCCATGGCACGGCCCAGACCCCATCAACGACCTCACCGGGGCCAGTGAATTTGCCAACCGCTATTGGCGGCCATTGCTGCGCGCGTTTCCTGACCTGCGCCGTAGTTGCCACATGTTCCACGGGGGTCGCTCCAACGGTCGTGCCGACGGCCAGGGTGATGGCCGCATGTGGGTTGGAGGAACCGGCTGGTTCACCGGCACTTTCACCCGGGACTGGTTATCCATCTCGCCCCACGGCCGGGAAGTACGCATTCGCTGGGGTGAAATGTGTTGCGTGGAGAATGGCCGGATCAGCGAAACCTACGTGCTACTGGACGTGATCGACCTGATGATGCAGGCAGGATTCAAAATCCTGCCACCTGCCCACGGCAGGGATGGCATCTACCCTCCCCCTCGGGATGACGACGCGATATACCTGGAACCGCAAGACCAGAGGGAGTC
>PVMK01183121.1_pt1 | contig 30124 bp, 28 predicted proteins | sample 1853481 | NCBI WGS metagenome assembly PVMK01 (sample SAMN08533507, study PRJNA380276) | Marine sediment metagenome, whole genome shotgun sequencing project.
CACATTAAAATCACCACTTTTTTCACGTCGTAATGAAGTTAAATGGGCTCCGGTATTTAAAGCTTTTCCAAAATCATTTGCTATTGCTCTAATATAGGTTCCTTTGCTGCATACTAGTCTGAATTCTATATTTGGCATATTTACTTTAGTGATTTCGAATTCAGAAATTGTAATTTTTCGTGATTTAATTTCAGTAGTTTCACCCTTTCTTGCTAATTCATACAAACGTATACCATCTTTTTTAATGGCCGAATATATAGGGGGTACTTGCTCAATTTCCCCTAAAAATAATTCAGTAGTAGCCTTAATTTTTTCATTTGTAATATGATTTGTTGAATATGTCTGATCAATATCTGTTTCTAAATCAAATGAAGGGGTTGTAGCACCAAGAGTGAAAACACCTGTATATTCTTTTGTCTCCGCTTGATAAGATTCAATTTTTTTTGTAAATTTTCCGGTACAAATTATCAATAATCCCGTTGCTAATGGGTCTAAAGTTCCGGCATGACCAACTTTAATTTTTTTAATTTTAAACTTTTTTCTAATTGACCATCGTAATTTATTTACAACTTGAAATGATGTCCATTTTAAAGGTTTATCAATTAAAATTACCTGCCCCGTTTTAAAGTCTTCCACATCCATTATAAATAGAAATAGGAAAAAGTTATTGCTATAGTTCCTACCACTAAACAATATATAGCAAAATAATACAGTTTACTTTTTTTAACTAAGCTTATCATCCAATTACAAGCAATTAACCCTGAAATAAAAGCAGTAACAAATCCAAGGCCCATGCTTCCAATATTCTCGCTTTCAAAATTAATTTCACCGCTTAAAAAATCCTTGATCACTTTTCCAAATATCAATGGCACAACCATGAGAAATGAAAAACGAGCTGCTTTAACTCTATCAACACCTAGTAATACAGAAGTAGAAATAGTTGCACCAGAACGTGAAATTCCGGGTAACATAGCTATTGCTTGAGAAATACCTATAATAAAAGCGTTTTTATATGATACACTATTGTCTGTATTTTTAGCTTTGTCTGCTAGTAATAAAAGCAATGCTGTTATTAATAACATAAATCCTACCATTAATATATTTCCATTAAAAAAAGCTTCTAATTGTTCTTCAAACATTAATCCAATTGCTGCAGCGGGTAACATAGAAATAATAATCTTAATCGTAAAAATCAATTCGTCATTCCATTGTAATTGAAAAAGACCTTTAAATATTTCAAATACTTCTTTTCTAAACACTACCAAGGTGCTTAAAGCTGTAGCAAAATGTAATACAACCGTAAAAGTTAAACTTTCCTGAGGAATTGTTTGGTCTCCAATTAGTGCTTTAGCCAATTCTAAGTGGCCACTTGAAGAAACGGGTAAAAATTCGGTCAAACCTTGAATCAAACCTAAAATTAATGCTTCTAAATAGCTCATAAAATTTGTTATGATAAGGGTAATAAAATAAAATTAATTGCTTTTTTTCTTAGGCTTAGCCATGATAGCATAGATTTCAATTGCAAGACCGAGTAGAACAACTGTTGGTGCCAATCGAATACGGCGAAAATTATATATTTCTTCATTGAATACATTTGGATCATCACTTCCGCCACCGGTCATTAATGCAAATCCAATTAGTATTACCACAATACCAGCAATCATAATGGTATAGTTACGTTTCGAAAATAGAAACTCGCCTGATTCTTTATTTTTTTTTGCCATGTTAATTCAAAGATAAAATTAAAAGGATAAAGCACAAATTGAGGATCAAACCAGAACTTTTTATTGAATTATCCGATGTATAATATTAGAAATGGTATTTCATTAATCCTTTAGCAAGTTATATTAATAGTATAATTCATCTGTTTTTAAATTCAAAAACCGTTGAGTGGCAAAGAAAGTACTAAGCCATGTTATTAAAACACCTATAAAGAAAACTATACTAAATAAGCCTGCAATTTCAATTCGATTATCAATTAATCCAAATTCAGGAAAATTATGATCTATATAATAAATAATAATTGCTAACCCAATTAAGGCAATAATTGATCCTGCTATTCCTAATTTAATACTTCTCCAGATAAAGGGCCTTCTTATAAATAGCTTTGTAGCTCCAACCATTTGCATTGTTTTTATAATAAAACGTTTGGAATAAACAGATAATCGAATAGAGCTATTGATCAAAACAACTACAATCAATGTGGCCAAAGCACTAAAGATTAATATAAAAACACTGATTCTTTTTACATTTTTGGTTAGTAAATCGATCAGAGGTTTATCATAAGATACAGTTGAAACAAATTGATTTTCTTTGTATATGTTTTCAATTTCCCTCATTTTTTCTGGATTGACAAAATCTGCTTTAACATAAATATCGATAGCATTTTGTAATGGATTATATCCTAAAAAATCCATAAAGTCCTCTCCATTTTCTTCTTTGTAAATTTCAGCAGCATCTTCTTTTGAGATAAATCTAGTGCTCTTTGTAAAGGGCTGTTCATCAATAGAGACCTGTAAATTTAAAATACTTTCTTTATTAACATCATTTTTTAAAAATAACGTAATCGCGGCCTGTTCTTTAAAATAATTGGCAACTTTTTTTGTGTTGAGTACTAATAATCCTAACAATCCCAACAAAAAAAGCACTAATGAGATACTGATTATTACAGAAATATAAGACGAACGCAATCTTCGTTTATGGTATTTTTCGAATGAATTACTCATTGATTTTAGAGGTTTTATTGCGATTTGCAAGGTAATTATTTCTTCAGAAAAGACAAACAAAAATACTTTATTATAATTATAGATCTTGACATAGTTCAATCAAAACTCCATTTGTTGATTTTGGATGTAAAAAGGTAACTAGTTTATTGTCGGCTCCTTTTTTAGGATTTTCGTTTAAAACTGTAAAACCTTCCTTTTTAAGCCTTTTAATTTCTGATTTAATATTTTCTACCGCAAATGCGATATGATGAATTCCTTCACCTTTTTTATCTATAAATTTTGCAATTGGACTTTGTGGATTAGTTGCCTCTAATAATTCTATTTTATTCGGACCAATCTGGAAAAAAGAAGTTTTAACCCCTTCACTTATAACATCTTCTACTTTGTAATGTTTTCTCCCAAAAAGAGAAGAAAATAAAACATTAGATTTTTCTATATCTTTAACTGCAATACCTATATGTTCAATTTTGTTCATATTATATATTTTGTATTTATTCAAAAATAGATAATTTATACTAAAAACCTGAATTTGATTAATATTTCAATTACAGTTTGAATGAATTTTTACATAGGCAAATTCAAATTTTTGAATGAATATCTAGATATTTTGTGGGAATTTGGAGAAGTATATGTGAAAATTCACCAAATCCAAAGGAAAATCAAATAAAAGGCGATCTTTTTCGAGCAAAATATTTGAAATAACTCGTTATTCCAAATATTTTATTCTTCAAATCTTACCTTCTCTTTAATTTCTGTAAATAGAAATATTAATCGAATTCAGGTTAAAAGCTATTTGATATGAGTATTTAATATATTTTAATCTTATTTTTGCAATTATGGAAACAAACAGACAAAAAAAAATTGCCGGAGTTATTCAAAAGGACCTTGTAGATATATTGCAGAGTGCTGCTCGTGATGGTATGAAAGGCGTTGTGATATCCGTAACAAAAGTTAGTGTTACTTCAGATTTGGGTCAGGCAAAAGCGTACTTGAGTATTTTCCCTTCAAATAAAAAGGATGAAATATTTGAAGGAATTGTTTCGAATTCTCCTATGATTAGACATGCCTTGGCAGTCAGAACCAAAAATCAATTAAGACGTATGCCAGAATTGACATTTTATATTGATGATTCGTTAGATTATATTGAAAATATTGATGCTGCTTTAAAAGGAGATGATTATGATCCGATAAAAAATCCTGAAAAATTTAATATAAAGAAAAAGAAATAATAAATTGAATTTTCCCTTTTACATAGCTAAACGCTATTTATTTTCTAAAAGCAGTAATAATGCAATTAATATTATTACGATAATTGCTACTCTTGGGGTAATAGTTAGTTCCATTGCTTTGTTCGTTGTGCTTTCTGTTTTTTCGGGCTTAAAAAGTTTTAGTTTAAGTTTTATTCGAACTGCTGATCCCGATTTGAAGATCACTGCTGTACAAGGAAAATCATTTTATTTTAATGATTCTATTGAAAAGGCTATTGTAAAAGATAAAATAGAAGCCTTTACAAAAATCATAGAAGAACGCGTTTTTTTAAGCTATCGAGACAAATCACATGTGGCTAACATCAAAGGTGTTGATACTAATTATTTATATGTGAATAGATTAGATACAGCTGTATATTTTGGCAATTGGGTAAATTATGATGCAAAACACACTGTTGTGATTGGTAGTGGTATTTCAAATGCATTATCAGTTGGCGCTTATGATTTTTTAGATGCCTTAAAAATTTATGTCCCAAAGCCTGGTAAAGGGTATATCTCAAATCCTAAAACAGCTTTTAGTCGGGTTAATTCACAACCTATTGGGATTTATAGGTTAACAGATGATCTTGATAAAAAATATGTTTATGCTAATTTAAACTTAGCCAAAGAACTTTTAAATTATGATACGAATCAAATTTCGGCACTAGAATTAAGAATAGTAAAGGGAAATAATGTTAAAGATGTTCAAAAAGAATTACAGATTTCACTGGGTTCAGGTTATAGGATACAAACTAGGGAACAATTAAATTCAGTTTTTTATAAAATGCTTAATACAGAAAACTTGGCTTCCTATTTAGTTTTTACATTGATTTTGATCATTGCTCTGTTTAATGTAATTGGTGCCATAGTTATGATGATAATTGATAAAAGAGACAATTTAAAAACCCTTTTTCATTTGGGTTCAACTATACGTGAAATTAGAAAGATATTTGTATTACAAGGATTCTTGCTAACATTTTTTGGATTGTTTATAGGATTATTCCTTGCAATTCCATTTGTGATTTTACAAAAGAAATATGGGTTTATTATGATCACGCAAACTTTGGCATATCCTGTTGAATTTCATTATACAAATGTAATGATTGTAATATTGACCATAATTGTTTTAGGTTATTTGGCTGCTAAAATTGCCAGTGCCAGGATAAGTAAGAAGTTGGTTGAGTAACAGCTTTAAGTAAAAAGTTATTTATATCATTTTGACTTTAACTAGGAATTAATTTATGTTTAAACCAAATTTATCCAAAACTTCTTCAAATACCTGAAACACTTCTTCTTTGCTATCTGAGGTGACCATTTTTAACCGATATTCTTTAAAGTGTGGTATGCCCTTAAAATAGTTAGTATAATGTCGTCTGGTTTCAAACAATCCGGCATGTTCTCCATTCCAGGCAATAGCCATTTCTAAATGTCGTTTAGCAGTTACAACTCTTTGGGAAATGGTTGGAGGTTCAAGGTGCTGTCCTGTTTTAAAATAATGTTTTACATCCGCAAAAAACCAAGGGTTGCCTATGCTTGCCCTTCCTATCATGGCACCATCTAACCCATAATCATCTCTAATTTTCATAGCTTTTTCAGGAGTATCAATATCACCGTTTGCAAAAATCGGGATATGCATTCTTGGGTTGTTCTTTACTTCGGCAATTGGTTGCCAATCAGCCTCTCCTTTATACATTTGAGCTCTTGTTCTACCGTGAATAGCTATCGCCTTTATGCCAATATCTTGTAAACGTTCAGCCACTTCCAATATATAGATTGAATCATTATCCCAGCCCAATCGGGTTTTAACTGTTATTGGTAAATCAGTATGTTTTACCATAGCTTCTGTAAGTTTTACCATAAGAGGAATGTCTTTCAAAATACCTGCTCCGGCACCTTTGCTTACAACTTTTTTCACAGGGCATCCAAAGTTGATATCAATAAAATCAGGATTAGATTTTTCAACTATCTCTACGGTTTTTAGCATTGAATCTAAATTGGCTCCAAATATCTGAATGCCAACAGGTCGTTCTTTATCGTAGATATCTAATTTTTGAATACTTTTAGCGGCATCTCGTATCAAACCTTCTGATGAAATAAATTCAGTATACACCACATCAGCCCCTTGTTCTTTACAAAGAGCTCTAAATGGAGGATCGCTCACGTCTTCCATGGGTGCAAGTAATAATGGAAATTTTCCTAATTCAATACCACCAATTTTCGTCATTATTTCATCAGATTAAAGTGCAAAAATATTCAAAACTTTTGACATTGGTCTATCTGTTATTATATCTTTATTTTTACAATATTCACATTGTTTAAATACCCTAAAAAATCTGTAAATTGTTGATAGCTTGATGCTAGAAATTACTTTTTTGTAAATTACAACAAATGCCAAAGTTTTATGACTTTACAATTTGTTTTTTTCGCTATCTTGCAGCACTTTTAAAACATGTCATTTTTGAAGATGAAGAATTATCGTAATTTTTGTATAATTGCCCACATCGACCACGGTAAAAGTACTTTGGCCGATCGACTTTTAGAATTTACTAATACCGTAACCGATCGTGAAAAGAAAGATCAGTTGTTAGACAATATGGATCTGGAACGCGAACGTGGTATTACCATTAAAAGTCATGCCATTCAAATGGATTATGAACTTAATGGCGAAAAATATGTTTTAAATTTAATTGATACACCTGGTCATGTAGATTTTTCATATGAGGTATCTCGATCCATTGCAGCCTGCGAAGGGGCATTGTTGATTGTTGATGCTGCCCAAAGTATTCAGGCGCAAACTATATCCAATTTATATTTGGCTTTAGAGAATGATCTGGAGATAATCCCGGTATTGAATAAAGTAGATCTGCCTAGTGCAAATCCAGATGAAGTAAGTGATGATATTGTTGATTTAATAGGATGTGATATCGAAGAAATTATTCACGCAAGTGGTAAAACAGGTTTTGGTGTTGATAATATTTTAAAGGCGATTGTTGACAGAGTTCCTGCTCCAAAGGGAGATGTAAATCAGCCACTACAAGCGCTGATCTTTGATTCAGTTTACAACTCATACAGAGGAGTCGAAACGTATTTTAAAGTGATCAATGGTGAAATCAGAAAAGGACAACGTATCAAATTCATGGCAACTGACAATGAATATTTTGCAGATGAAGTAGGTACATTAAAATTGAAACAAGAACCTAAGAAAGTTGTTCAAGCAGGTGATGTTGGATATTTAATTACTGGAATTAAAACCGCAAGTGAGGTAAAAGTTGGAGACACCATTACTGATGCTGCTAATCCAACACAAAATGAAATTGAAGGGTTTGAAGATGTAAAACCTATGGTTTTTGCAGGTATTTATCCGATAGATAATGATGATTATGAAGAGTTAAGAGCTTCAATGGAAAAATTGCAACTCAATGATGCCTCTTTGGTATTTATCCCTGAAAGTTCGGCGGCCCTTGGTTTTGGATTCAGATGTGGTTTTTTAGGGATGTTACATCTTGAAATAATTCAGGAGCGTTTAGAAAGAGAATATGACATGACGGTTATTACAACTGTTCCAAACGTGTCATACCACGCATTTACAAATAAATACCCTGATGATGTAATATTGGTAAATAATCCGTCAGATTTGCCCGAACCTTCTACTTTGAACAGGGTTGAAGAACCGTATATAAAGGCCAGTATTATTACCAAAGCTGAATTTGTTGGTCAGGTAATGAGATTGTGTATTGAAAAACGTGGTGAAATAACCAACCAAACCTATTTGACTACAGAAAGAGTAGAACTTAGTTTTGATATGCCTTTGGCCGAAATTGTTTTTGATTTTTATGACAGGTTAAAAACGGTATCAAAAGGATATGCCTCTTTTGATTATCATCCTATAGGTTTACGTACTTCAAAATTGGTTAGAGTTGATATATTATTGAATGGGCAACCTGTAGATGCATTATCTGCTTTGCTACACGACAGTATTGCTTACGGAATTGGTAAAAAAATATGTGAAAAATTGCGAAAATTAATTCCGCGTCAGCAATTTGATATTCCAATTCAGGCAGCAATAGGTGCTAAGATTATAGCTCGAGAAACTATAAAAGCACTTCGAAAAGATGTAACGGCAAAATGTTATGGAGGTGATATTTCACGTAAACGTAAACTTTTAGAAAAGCAGAAAAAAGGTAAAAAACGAATGCGTCAGGTAGGTAATGTTCAAATACCTCAACAGGCTTTTATGGCCGTGTTAAAGTTGAATGATTAGTAAATAGAATTATTCCTTCAAATTTCCTTCATCTGGTTTTTCAAGTGTTATTTTTTGATTCTTTCCTGTAAAATGATCTACAATGCGTTCAAATGGATTTTTTAAATTTGGATTTATTAAATCAGGTACCGTTGTTAAATTCCCATCTCTGGCATAAACGTAGGATGGAGAAAGAATTTCAACGCCTTCTTTGTTGAAAACATCTAATATGTTACGATGTATATCTGAATAGATTAAAGGCACTTTTTTTTCTTGTCTTGTATATGCATTGAGCTCATAGGAAACATAATTGTTGTCTAAACTTGTTTGCAATACAAATGGCTTAGGTTCTCTTTGGATCATCATACTTGTACGAGCCGCTCTTAGCAAAAGTTTTTCAGCTAAATCCCAGGGAACATCGTAACCCAGCGTAATGGTAGTATGTAATATTAACCCACTTTCTTTTGCTCTTGCCGAGTAATTTATAATATTTCCATTTACAATATTAGCATTTGGGATAGTTACTTCAACATTTTTAACCGTTCGAATACGGGTAACTAAGGAAGTTCTTTCGACAATATCACCAACTATTTGATCTATTTTTACTCGGTCTCCGATATGGAATGGTCGCATATAGGTGATAACTATACCAGCAATAAGATTAGCAATTGCAGAAGTTGACCCAAAGGAAATAATGGCGCCAATAAAAATAGATACACCTTTAAAGGCTGTTGAACTAGAGCCTGGTATATAAGGAAAGATCAATACCAGAGAAAAAGCATAGATAAAAGTTCTTAGAATTTTTTCGGTAGGATTAGCCCATTCTTTGTGGAAACCTTTTATTGTTAATTTTTCGTTTTCAATATCTTCAACAACATCCTTTACAACCCTTATAATGTATCGTGTAAAATATATAATTACAGCAATAAATATTAAGGAAGGAATAAAATCAATAAATCCAAATACTAAAAACTTTATGGGTGTTGTAATATAGTCGTAAAAAACAGCAACAATATCTTCCGTTAAGGGGAAAAAACTAAACATAAAAGGTAGAAAGGCCAGTAAAAAAGTAATTATAACTACAATTCGAGCAACCTTTGATAGGAATACAAAGATATTTGTCGTTTTCTTTGGGATAAGATATCGAAGAATGTTTTTATTTTTTTTTAAAAATATTTTTTCAAATTTTGATAATCGAACATCTATTAAATTAAATACCCATTGAACTAACTTTAGAAATAAAATCAATCCGATAAATGATGAAATAAAATATCCAACACGAAGGCCCCATTCTTTTAAGGATAAGGTGGGTTTTTTATTGAGATAATTTTTTAATGAATTTATTTGCTGCTCAGATAATTTATCCAAGGAAAGATTAAAAGCAATAGCATCTTCTTTAGTTGTTGTAAATGCCAACGCATCATTGTACATTATATTTATAAAATCAATACCCTTTTGTGTATAAATAGTATCCTTTTCTTTTTTATAATTTTTAGTAAGCGTTTTTAATTTTTCAGAAATTTTCATCGCTCTTAGTACAATAGTAGTGTTTTCTGAAGCCTGTTTAATTAGAAAAATAGTATCATTTTTCACTACAACAGGTGCCGGAATGTTATTAATTGAATCAGTAGTATTTTTAATGGAAGAATTGAATTTTTGAATAGATTCATTACTGGTATCAATCTGTAAACTATCTTGAGCAAAGAAAGTAATAGGTGTAATGAAAATTAGAAAAAGAAGCGTTATAAGGGGATGCTTCATATTTTATTTGTTTAAATACAAAGCTAAGATAATTAATATAAATAGAAAATTTTGAATTTTTCAAAACCATACCAATATGAATTACTCCTGAAATATGGTGTAATTCTGATAAAAGTAATTTGATTTTTAGATTAGGTCCATTTTACGTAAAAAAGTATCTAAACTATCGGCTGCATCAAAACATGAACTTACTTTATTAACATCCTGACAATATCGTGAATCCATCTTTTCAGATTTACAATCAATTGTGCTGATATCAATCTGATTGAATTTACTGTCAAGCGCCTTACAGCGATTTAACAAACTTTCTAAAGTTTCATTTTTATTGGTCTCAAAGCCTCTCAATGATAAAAATCCTTTTAGATAATTTTCTATGGCAAATTGAGAGTTTTTACAAACCAAATAAGTTACAACATCTTCTTTAGGTTTAAAGAGTTCTTCATTTGCATCTTTCAAGTTTTGTTTTGCGTTATTAAAATAATTATTTGCTTTATTATCCATAGTATAAATTTAAAAGCCTCATAAAAAATAATTATCTTACGAGGCTTAGGTTAAAAATTACATGTTTTTAAACAATTCCAAACGTTCCCATTTAGAATGAACTTGTTCTTGAGCTTTGACTAATAAATCTTTAGCCAAATTAGCATTTTCTTTAACAACTCTTGTAAAACGGGCTTCGTTGTACATAAATTCTTCTAAAGGAGCAGCTGGTGCTTTTGAATCTAATTTAAACTTCTTACCTTTTGGTTTTGAAGGATCAAATCTAAACAATGGCCAATAACCAGTTTCAACTGCTTTTTGTTGTTGTGTTACACCATGTTTTAGATCATATCCATGTTCACCACAATGTGAATAAGCAACTATCAATGAAGGACCGGGATATTCTGCAGCCTCTTTAATGGCTCTTAATGATTGTACATCTTTGGCTCCCATTGCTATTTGAGCAACATAAACACTTTCGTAAGAAATAGCTTGCATTGCTAAACTCTTTTTAGGCGTTAGTTTACCTGCTATCGAAAATTTGGCACTTGCTCCTAAAGGTGTAGCTTTAGATGTTTGACCGCCTGTATTTGAATAAACCTCGGTATCCATTACCAATATATTGATATTTTCGCCAGAGGCAAGAACATGATCCACACCGCCATAGCCTATATCGTAGGCCCAACCGTCACCACCGAAGATCCAAACCGCTTTTTTACGGAGATATTCAGTTAACTGACTTAATTTTTTGGCGTCTTCATTATTGTCAATTATTGCTAATGTTTCTTTTAATTTGTCAATATCAGCAAATTTTTGAGCTTTTTCGGTTTCATTCTTTTCTGGATTTTCTAAAATGGATTTGACCAATTTACTTCCAACCAAAAGCTCTAAGGATCCTAATAAACTAACAGCAATTTCCTGTTTTTTTGTCAAGGCCAAATGCATTCCTAAACCAAATTCTGCATTATCTTCAAACAGGGAATTGGCCCAGGCTGGACCTCTGCCAAATTTATTGGTCTTATAAGGTGTTGTAGGCAGGTTACCACCATAAATAGATGAACATCCTGTGGCATTGGCAATCAAAATACTATCACCATACAATTGTGTTATTAATTTAATATATGGTGTTTCACCACAACCCGAACATGCACCAGAGAATTCAAATAGAGGCTCTAAGAACTGAGAACCTTTAACATTTGTAGTACTCAACTCTGTTCTGTCATAATCAGGTAGATCGATAAAGTAATCCCAATTCTCATTTTCAACTACATCAACTTTTTGTTTTTTATGCATATTGATCGCTTTGAAATTTGGAATTTCTTTGCTTTCAGCAGGACAAACCTCAACACACAGATCACATCCGGTACAGTCTTCTGGAGAGACTTGTAAAACATAAATATCTTCTTTGCTAAATGGTCTGCCAATTGCAGCAACAGTTTTTAATGTCAATGGAGACTCTGACAATTCTTCTTTTGAAACAACTTTTGCTCTAATTGCTGCATGCGGACAAATTGCCACACATTTATTACATTGCGTACATAGATTTTCATCATCCCAAACCGGAATAAAATCAGCAATTCCACTTTTTTCATATTGTGTGGTTCCCGTAGGGAAAGTACCATCTACCGGAAAAGCGCTTACAGGTAATTCATCACCTTTTCCACCTAATATTTTTTCCAATACATCAGTTACGAAACCTTTTGGTGCATTGGTCATGGCAGATAGAAACTCTTTTTTACTGGTTATTTGTTTCGGATAATCTACTTGAAATAAGTTTTCCAGAGATTTATCAACCGCATTAAAGTTCATTTGTACGATCTTATCTCCTTTATGAGAATATGATTTAACAATGGCATCTTTAATTTTTTGAATAGCATCATCTTTTGGTAAAATACCTGAAATAGCGAAGAAACAAGTTTGAAGAACGGTATTTGTCCTTTTACCTAGTTTTGCTTCCAATGCTACTTTTGAAGCATCAATAACGAAGAATTTAGCTTCTTTTTCAATAATACCTTCTTGCATCTTTTTCGGTAGCAGATCCCAAATTTCTTCTTTTGTAAAAGGAGAATTCAGTAAGAAAGTTCCTCCTTGTTTCAGATCGGTGATCATATCATATTTTTCAATAAAATTGAATTGATGACTTGCAATGAAATCAGCTTTATCGATTAAATAAGAAGAGTAGATAGGTTCTGGTCCGAATCGTAAATGTGAAATGGTTTGTGCCCCTGCTTTTTTAGAATCATAAACAAAATATCCCTGAACATAATTATCAGTGGTTTCACCAATAATTTTAATAGAGTTTTTATTACCACCTACCGTACCGTCAGATCCTAAACCATAGAACATACAGTTTATTGTTGATCTTTTTAAAGTAAAATCATTATCAGCTTCTAAACTTGTATTGGTTACATCATCATTAATACCAACGGTAAAATGATTTTTAGGTTTATCTTTCAATAACTCATCATATATACCTTTTACCATTTTAGGCGTAAATTCTTTTGAAGATAATCCATAGCGGCCTCCAACAATGGTTGGCATTTCTTTATCACTTTCAACAAAAGCACTTAAAACATCCATATAAAGAGGTTCACCAATACTTCCCGGTTCTTTGGTTCTATCCAATACCGCAATTTTCTTTACAGAATCAGGTAGTTTTTCTAACATGTCTTCCATTGGGAAAGGTCTGTATAAGCGAATAAATAAGGCACCAACTTTTTCACCGTCAGCCACCATTTTTTCCATGGTTTCTCTAACCGCACCTTCACCTGATCCCATTATAATAGAAACACGTTCAGCCTGGGGATGTCCAATATAATAGGTTAAACTATACTGACGACCTGTATGATCATAAAATTCATTCATTACATCTTGTACTATACTAGGTACTCTGTTATAGTATCCGTTAGCAGCTTCACGAGCCTGGAAAAATACATCAGGATTTTGAGATGTACCTCTGATAACAGGATTGTCAGGATCTAATGAGTTTTTTTTATGTGCCATAATTTTATTTTCGGGCATCATGGCTTTGATCACATCATCAGGAATACTATCGATTTTTGAAATTTCATGAGATGTTCTGAATCCATCAAAAATATTCATAAACGGAATTCTGGAATGAAGCGTTGCTACCTGAGAAATTAAAGCGAAATCCTGAGCCTCTTGCACGCTTCCACCGAATAGCATTGCAAATCCGGTTTGGCGGGCCGACATTACATCACTATGATCACCAAATATGGATAAAGCATGAGTTGCTAATGTTCTTGCTGCTACATGAATAACAGTTGGCAATAATTCACCTGCAATTTTATACATGTTAGGGATCATTAATAAGAGTCCTTGTGAAGCAGTAAAGGTAGTTGTTAAAGCTCCTGCTTGTAAGGAACCATGAACAGCACCTGATGCTCCGCCTTCACTTTGCATCTCAACTATACGCGGAATATTGTCCCAAATGTTTTTTTCTTCTTTTGAACTATATACATCAACATGTTCACCCATTGGTGATGCCGGTGTGATCGGATAAATTGCACAAACTTCATTTGTTTTGTGTGCAATTCTTGCAACCGCCTCGTTGGCATCACAAATTAATTTTTTAGAATTTTTATTCATTTTAAAAATGTTTTTATGAAAGTAATAAATGAAATTATTTAAACCGGTTGCTGACAGAGCTTTTACCAAATCGTTTAACTGATTCAAAATCGGTGTAAAATTAGTGTGAAAATGGGATTTAAATTATGATTTTTGTCAGGTAGGTCAAATGATAATCAGGTGAGATTAAGATATGTAGGCGATGCAATTGATTGAAGATGCTTTTTATTGAGAGATTGAATAAAATAAAAAAGAGCATTTAATTAAAAATGCTCTTTTCAAGTTGTTCTTTTAATGAATTTTATCATTCTCCATGTAGCCATGCTTTTTTAGTCAATAATTGTTCTTCTGTTTCTTCATTATTTTCATCAAGAATACAGCAATCAACCGGACATACAGAAGCACATTGAGGTTCGTCATGAAAACCTTTGCACTCGGTACATTTGTCGGTCACAATAAAGTAAAATTCATCGCTAACTGCTTCGTTTTCGGCATCAGCATCTACCTCTTTCCCATCAGGGGTAGTAACATCACCACTTAAAGAAGTTTCATCTGAATATGACCATTCACTGTCTGGTTCATATATTGCGTTATTTGGACACTCAGCTACACAAGCATCGCAGTTAATACATTCGTCTGTTATTATAATAGCCATAATTATTTTTTTTAGAATTAAAGTGCAAAGTTAAAGAAATAAATTTCAATAAAAATTTGAGATAAAGAAATTTAGAATTATTCTAGATAAGGATAGATATAACTTAAGAAGTAACAAATATTAAAATTAGGTTTTATGTGATAAATATCATATAATGATTTTTGCAACTAGCTTATTTTTGGCACTTAATTTTTCTAGGTTTTAGAAAATTTATAAATTTAACAAAATTTAAAATTAAAATGATAACACATAAATCAAAACCAGCATCAAAAGGAGTCGAACAGGTTAATGCTGTTGTGATTAGATTTGTTGGTGATTCTGGAGATGGAATGCAGCTTACAGGAACTCAATTTACAGATACATCAGCCATGTTTGGGAATGATATTGCTACATTTCCAAATTACCCGGCGGAAATCAGAGCTCCACAAGGAAGTCTTTATGGAGTTTCAGGGTTTCAAGTACATATTGGTAGCGTAGAAATTAGCACTCCTGGTGATGATTTGGATCTGCTAGTTGCCATGAACCCAGCTGGTTTGAAAACAAATTTATCAGCTTTAAAGGCAGGACATACTTTAATTGTCGATACAGACGCATTTACTAAGAAAAATTTGCAAAAAGCAGAGTATGATAGCAATCCTTTAGAAGATGGAAGTTTAGATAATTATCGTGTTATTGAAGTTACAATGACTTCTTTGACTAAAGAATCTCTTAAGGATTTAGGTTTAGACAATAAAAGTATAGTAAGAAGCAAAAATATGTTTGCTTTGGGTATGGTTTATTGGATGTATGACAGAGATATGGATCATACTCTAGACTTTTTTAAAAAGAAATTTAAATTCAAACCGACAATTGCTAAGGCAAATACAAAGGTTCTTAAAGCAGGGTACTATTATGCTGAAACTTTAGAATTGATTCCTAATTCATATAATATAGCACCTTCATCCATGCCGAAAGGAACCTATAGAATTGTAAATGGAAATTTGGCAACAGCTTGGGGATTTCTTGCTGCAGCTGAAAAATCAGGATTAGAATTATATTTGGGTTCTTATCCTATTACTCCAGCTACTGACATCTTGCATGAATTGGTGAAGCACAAACATTTTGGAGTAAAAGCTTTTCAAGCCGAAGATGAAATTGCCGGTGTTACTTCGGCTATTGGTGCATCTTTTGCTGGCGATTTAGCGATTACAACCACTTCAGGTCCGGGATTAGCATTAAAAGGAGAAGCAATAGGATTGGCTTTAATGACCGAGTTACCTCTTGTAATTGTGAATGTTCAGCGTGGAGGTCCTTCAACAGGATTACCTACCAAAACCGAACAATCTGATTTATTACAGGCTATGTATGGTAGAAATGGAGAAAGCCCCGTAGTAGTATTGGCTGCAAGCACTCCTTCTAACTGTTTTGACCTTGCTTTTGAAGCATCAAGATTGGCATTAGAACATATGACTCCTGTTATTTTATTGACAGATGGTTATATTGCAAATGGATCGGAGCCCTGGAAAATAAAATCAATAAATGAAATGCCAAAGATTAATTTGCGTATTATTGATAAGTCTTCTGATTCGTGGCATCCTTATGACAGGGATAATGAGACACTTGCCCGAAATTGGGCAATCCCTGGTACTCCTGGTTTAGAACATCGGGTTGGTGGATTAGAAAAAGATAAAACCTCCGGAAATATTTCATACATGCCGGAAAATCATGAGGTTATGACCAATATAAGAGCTGAAAAAGTTAGGCGTATTGAAAATAATATTCCTGATTTAGAAGCTGAATTAAATAAGGAAGGTGACTTACTTGTTGTAGGCTGGGGAGGAACCTATGGAAGTTTGCATGCGGCAGTTAATAAATTAAATTTTGCCGGATATAAAATTGGTCATGTACATTTTAATTATATAAATCCGATGCCAAAAAATACTGCGGAGGTATTTTCTAAATTTAAGAAAATCATTGTTTGTGAATTAAATTCAGGACAATTGGCATTCGTTTTAAAAGGTAAATATGAACAATTTAAATTTTTACAAAATAATAAAGTGATGGGATTGCCATTTTCTGTAACTGATTTGGTTGAAAAATTTAAAAATATTATAAAAGAAGATTAAGATGGAAGATACTATAGAAAAAAAATATACATTTAAAGATTTTGCGAGTGATCAGGAAGTTAGGTGGTGTCCCGGCTGTGATGATTATGTAATTTTAAGAGCCATGCAAAAAGCGCTTCCGGAAATGGGAGTAAAAAAAGAAGATATTGTCTTTATTTCTGGAATAGGTTGCTCTTCTCGTTTTCCATATTATATTGATTCTTATGGAATACACGGTATTCATGGTAGAGCAGCAGCTATTTCAAGTGGAGTTAAATTGGCAAACCCAAATTTGAGCGTATGGATGATAACCGGAGACGGAGATAGTTTGGCTATTGGAGGAAATCATTTTATACATGTTTTAAGAAGAAATTTAGATTTGAATATTGTATTGTTCAATAATGAAATATACGGTTTAACAAAAGGTCAATTCTCACCAACATCCTTAATTGGTCAAAAAACAAAATCTTCACCTTATGGTAATACCCAACCTCCATTTCACCCTGGAGAATTAGCATTAGGCGCACAGGCCAGATTTTTTGCAAGATTAGGAGGAAATAGCCCTAAAGAAATGACACGATTATTTGTAGAAGCTGAGAAGTTTAAAGGAACTTCATTGATCGAAATTCTCCAGAATTGTCCAATTTTTAATGATGGTTGTTTTAAAGAAGTCACTGATAAAGCTGTAAGAGAGGACAAACAGATATATTTGGAACATGGAAAACCAATGATTTTTGGTAAAGAGAAAGATAAAGGCCTTGTGTTAAATGGATTAAAAATTGAAGTAGTTACAATCGGTAAAGAGGGTGTAATAGAAGAAGATATTTTGGTTCATGATGCGAAATGTGAAGATAATACCATGCATTTTATGCTGGTGAAAATGAATTACCCCTTAGCCACTGGAATTATAAGAAGTTTTGAAGATGACACCTTTGAAGAAAGGGAACAAATGCTGACCGATGAGGTTCGAATAAATTCAAAATTTTCAAAAGTTGACGACTTATTTTTCTCTGGAGAGACTTATGAAGTTAATTGAAAAAATATTTATTAAAGGATGACAATAGTCATCCTTTATTTTTTTTAATCACAATAATTTTGTCAACTAAATAAAAAAATATTTAATGGGTTACGAAGCAATTTTAGTATTTTTTATAGCTGGAGTTTTTCTAGTAGTACTAGCGAATTTTTTATCTAATTTGATTTCCCATAAATCAGATAATAAGCAGAAAAGAGAAGCTTATGAGTGTGGTGTTGAAACTATAGGACCTACCTGGGTTCAATTTAAAGTTGGATATTATTTATTCGCAATTTTATTTTTATTGTTTGATATTGAGATTGCCTTTTTAGTGCCATGGGCAGTTGTTTTCAAAGAGATGGGCACAGTGGCATTGGTTGAAATCCTGATTTTCTTATTTATTTTAGGACTGGGATTATTGTACGCATGGAAAAAACAAGCATTGAAATGGGAGTAGATAAAACACGTTATTTAAGTCAGGCAGAGGAAGAAGGTTTCAAACTAACTGATCCTCAAGATTTTCCTGGACGGGTTATACCAGCCGGGAATGGAGCAAATATTGTTATTACAACCCTTGATAAAGTGGTTAACTGGGGGCGTTCCAATTCACTTTGGCCCTTATATTTTGGTACAAGTTGTTGTGCCATCGAAATGATGCAGACAGGAGCCGCGAGGCATGATTGGTCGCGTTTCGGATTTGAAGTAGCCAGACCATCACCACGACAGGCAGATTTAATAATAATAGCAGGTACCATAGTGAATAAAATGGGGCCTGTTCTTCGTCGTTTGTATGATCAAATGGCCGAGCCCAAATACGTAATTGCCATGGGTGCCTGTGCTATTTCGGGTGGACCATTTTACTACAATACTTATTCTGTTATAAAAGGAGCTGATCACGTTATTCCTGTAGATATCTATGTACCGGGTTGTCCTCCACGTCCGGAGGCATTATTGGATGGAATGTTTTTGTTACAGGATAAAATAAGGCAAGAAAATAGAATAGAGAAAATAAATCCTATTGAAGGATTTGACGAAGGAGAAATAAAAGAAAATTAGGACTTAAAGTACAGATTAAACTTTAATTATGACAAATCAAGAATTGCAAAATATAATAGGTGGTTGGAGCGAAAATCTAGAATTCTCTGAAGAAGCTTCACAGTTTTTAAATATTACCGTTCCCAAAGAAGAATTGTACACTATTTGTAAAAAATTGAAAGAATTTCCTGAATTAGATTTTGATTATTTATTTTGTTTAACAGGCATGGATTGGGGCGTTGATCTTGGTGTGATCTACCACCTTGAATCTATTCAACACAAGCATGAAATAGTTGTAAAAGTTAAAACACAAGATAGAGAAAATCCAAACTTGGATTCGGTTAATGATATATGGAGAACAGCTGAATTCCATGAAATGGAAGTTTTTGATTTTTTTGGTATTAAATTTAATAATCATCCAAATTTAAAAAGACTGTTCTTAACGCCTGAATGGGTTGGATTTCCCTTACGAAAAGATTATGAAGATGAAGCTAATATGGTTATCAAGTAACCCTAATCACATAACCAGAAATACAGATCATGGAAAAAATCGTTAATAACAGTTTTAAAACAGAAGAATACTTCATAAATATGGGGCCTCAACACCCGGCTACACATGGTGTTTTACGATTAATTTTGACCATTGACGGAGAGATAATAAAAAATGTTGAACCAGATCTGGGATACATTCACAGATCCATAGAAAAAATGTGTGAACGAGATAGTTATCAGCAAATTGTTCACCTTACGGATAGAATGGATTATCTATCGTCACACATAAATAATGAAGCAGTTTGTTTGACTGTTGAAAATGCACTGGAATTAGAAATTACAGATAGAGTAAAAGTAATAAGAACCATTATTGGTGAATTAACAAGAATTGCTTCACATTGCTTATGGTGGGGTGTTATGGGAATGGACGTTGGCGCATTGACAACTTATTTTTACGCCTTTCGAGATCGTGAGTTGATCAATGATATTTTTGAAGAAACCTGTGGTGCCCGACTAACCATGAATTATAATATACCCGGAGGATTGATGTTCGATATTCATCCTAATTTTGTTAAGCGAACCAAAGAATTTATCGAGCATTTTAAAACAAAATTACCGGAATACGACAAATTATTGACAGGTAATGTAATCTTCCAAAAACGAACCAAGGGTATTGGCGTTTTAAGTAGAGAAAAAGCGATTTCTTATGGCGCTTCAGGTCCGGTTGCCAGAGGTTCTGGTTTTGCCAGTGATATTCGTAAACGTCACCCATATAGTGCATATGACAGAGTTAATTTTAATGAGCCTCTTTTTACTGAAGGAGATTCGTTTGCAAGATATCAGGTCCGGATACAAGAAATGTGGGAATCTATGTCGATTATTGAACAGTTGATTGATAATATCCCTGAAGGTGATGTTCAAACTAAAACAAAAGCGGTGATAAAATTACCTAAGGGTGAATATTATCAAAGAGTTGAAACTGCTCGTGGTGAATTAGGTGTATATGTCAATAGTACGGGAACTAAGAATCCATATCGATTAAAATTTAGATCCCCCGGATTTTCCAACCTTTCTCTATTGAATGAAATAACAGTTGGTGGTAAAATAGGAGATCTTGTTGCAACTATGGCAACCATTGATATAGTTGTACCCGATATTGACAGATAGATTTAAATTAAAATCACAAAGAGAAAAGTAAAAAGCAAGAAGTTAATATTATGAATATAACATTATCTATTACAAAAACAATACACGAATGGCTTTTTAGCATAATGCCTGAAGCTATGGCTAGTATTGTTGAATGGGTTTTAATTGCAGCTGTATATTTAACTTTTTTTGCAGTAGCCGGGCTATTTTTGGTTTACATGGAGCGTAGAATAGCTGCTTTTTTTCAATTGCGTTTAGGTCCTAATAGGGTAGGCCCTTCCGGTTTATTTCAAACTATTGCAGATGCATTAAAATTGGTTACGAAAGAGCTTACTATTACAGACAAAGCAGATAAGTTTCTATTTAATTTAGCGCCATATTATGTAATTGTAGCAGCATTGGTGGCATTATCCGTATTGCCATTTTCTAAAGAGTTTCACGCTTTTGATATCAATATTGGTGTGTTCTTTTTAATTGCTGTTTCTTCTATTGGTGTAATAGGTATTTTGCTTGGGGGATGGGCAAGTAATAATAAATATGCCTTAATTGGGGCTATGCGAAGTGGTTTGCAAACTATTAGTTATGAACTTTCAGTTGGTTTGTCAATTTTAACCATAGTATTATTAGCAGGTTCTTTACAAGTATCAAGTATTATTGAAGCGCAACAAGAAGGGGGTTGGTTTATTATTCAAGGACATATTCCTGCTGTGATTGCATTTATGATTTTTATGATTGCCGGTACTGCTGAAACCAATCGCGCACCTTTTGATATGGTTGAAGCTGAATCTGAGTTAGGTGCTGGTTTCCATACTGAATATTCAGGGATGAAATTTGCATATTTCTTTTTAGCCGAATTTATCAATATGTTTATAATTGCAGCTATTGCAGTGACCATATTTTTTGGAGGCTATTTATCACCTTTTGGAATAACAGAATCTTTACCTTGGCTTGGTGTTTTCTGGTTTATGATCAAAGTGCTGATCATTATATTTTTAATGATGTGGTTTAGATGGACTTTTCCACGATTAAGAGTAGATCAGTTATTAACATTGGAATGGAAATATCTATTGCCGTTAAATTTGGTAAATATTGTTTTTATGGCAGTAGTAATATGGTTGAACTGGACAATTTAATTTAAGTATTTTAATAAGAAAATGAGTTACTTTTCAGATATATATAACGGAATAAAAACCTTGCTCACCGGGATGAGTGTGACAGGAAAGTATTTTGTACACGCCCGTAAAGAAATAATTACACAACAATATCCCGATAATCGGGATACGCTTAAAATGTTCGACCGGTTTCGCGGCGAAGTTGTAATGCCACATGACGAACTTAATGAACACAGGTGTACAGGATGTCAAAAATGTGAAATTGCCTGCCCGAACGGAACAATAGAAATTATTTGGGATAGGGCCATAGATCCGGAAACGGGGAAAAAGAAGAAAAAGATCGACAAACATATTTATCATTTATCTATGTGTACCATGTGTGGTTTGTGTATCGAGGCATGTCCTACTGATGCGATAGTTTGGGCCCAGAATTTTGAAAATTCTGTATATGACAGGTCACAATTAACCAAAGTTTTGAATAAACCCGGTTCAGTAGTTAAAGCAGGAATTGAAGATTAACATTATGGAAAAAATAATATTTTACATTTTAGCTTTGATTATGATTGTTTTTGCAATTAAAGCGGTTTCAAGTAGAAAAATGTTACGAGCAGTAATTTATTTACTTTTTGTTTTAATCGGTATTTCTGGAATTTACTTTTTGATTGACTATACATTTTTAGCGGCTGTGCAATTGGCAGTTTACGCAGGAGGTGTTATTGTATTGATCATATTTTCAGTTTTACTGGTACATCATATTGAATTGAGATTGGAAGTTGCAAATATGAGTCAAAGAATATTATCAATTCTTTTAAGCGTTGCCGGAATTGGAATTACCTTATATGCAATTTATACCTATAAATTCAGTGTGGTTGAAAATTATAAAGCGATAGAAGTTGATGATATTGGTAAAGGTCTTCTAAGTTATGGCGAAGGTGGATTTATATTGCCATTTGAAGTAATTTCAGTGCTTTTGGTAGCCGTAATGATCGGTGCGATTGTAATTGCAAAAGGTAGGAGATTAGAACAGTAAAAAATAAAAGAATGATACAAGGAATTAGCATATACGAAATTTTAACCCTGACTACCATCATCTTCTTTATTGGTGTTTATGGGTTTTTAACCCGTAAAAATTTAATAACCATGTTATTGTCTATAGAATTGATCTTAAATGCCTCAGCAATAAATTTTGTAGTGATCAATAAGTATTTATTTCCAGAAAATTTACAAGGTGTTTTCTTTTCATTATTTATTATAGCAATAGCAGCTGCCGAAACTGCATTGGCAGTGGCAATAATTATTAATTTGTATAAACTGATCACTTCGGTAGAAGTTGAAGATACGGAAACATTGAAATATTAAAATTATGGATTTTACTTATACAATTTTAATTCCCTTAATTCCACTGGCAGTTTTTCTTCTATTAGGAATTAATTACGACAAAATTAAACCTTCAGTTTCAGGATGGATCGGTTCAATGGGATTATTTGCTTCCTTAATTCTATCCTATTATACTGCTTATAAGTATTTTTTTGAAGTAGGCAAAGTAGATGGAATTTATCAAACTTTTGTTCATAAATGGAGGTGGATGAGTTTTACAGATAAACTTCATATTGATATGGGTGTGATGATAGACCAAATCTCTGTAATGATGCTTATTGTGGTTTCTACAATTTCATTTATGGTGCATTTATATAGTAGAGGTTATATGAAAGGAGATCCGGGATATACTAAATTCTTTGCCTTCCTGTCACTATTTACTTTTTCTATGATGGGCTTGGTTTTGGCGGCAAATTTATTTCAAATTTATATTTTCTGGGAATTGGTTGGTGTATCATCCTTTTTATTAATAGGTTATTATTATACCAAACCTTCTGCTGTTTCAGCAGCGAAAAAAGCATTTATCGTTACTCGTTTTGCCGACCTGGGTTTTCTTATCGGAATTATGATCATAGGTTATTATGGGGAATCCTTTGATTTTATGGAGTTGACGAATCCTGAAGGAAACGCCATCCTCAATTGGGCATCTACTTCTTTTATGGGCTTATCTGTGATTACCTGGGGATTGATCCTAATTTTTATGGGTGGTGCAGGTAAATCAGCAATGTTTCCTTTTCATATTTGGTTGCCAGATGCTATGGAAGGTCCAACTCCTGTTTCAGCATTGATACATGCGGCAACCATGGTTGTTGCCGGAGTATTTTTAGTGGCAAGATTGTTCCCGATGTATTATTTTGTTGAAGATGGTTTTGCTTTGAATTTAGTTGCCTGGATTGGAGCTTTTTCGGCACTTTTTGCTGCAATTATAGCCTTGACCCAAACAGATATTAAAAGAGTTTTAGCATTTTCAACAATGTCTCAAATTGGTTATATGATGCTTGCTTTAGGTGTATCTGGATATGACGGACATGACGGTTTAGGATATATGGCGTCAATGTTCCATTTATTTACACACGCAATGTTCAAAGGTTTACTGTTCTTAGCAGCCGGATCAATAATTCATGCCGTTCATAGCAATTATTTAAAAGATATGGGAGGCTTAAGGAAGTTTATGCCTATTACTCATATTACTTTCTTGATAGCCGCATTATCAATTTCCGGTTTCCCGGGATTTGCAGGATTCTTCAGTAAAGATGAAATTTTAGTAGCCGCTTTTGAGCACAACAAATTAATATATTTTATTAGCGTCATTGTTGCAGGTTTAACTGCCTTTTATATGTTTAGATTATACTTTGGTATTTTCTGGGGAAAAGAAACCAAATACGAACACGCGCCACATGAATCACCCAAATCTATGACCATACCATTGATGTTTTTAGCTTTTATGAGTATAGCAGCGGGGTATATCCACTTTAGTGAATATGTAACAGCCGACAAACATAGTTTTGATGCACACTTAAATTATCCTTTAGCAGCAATAGCTGTTGGAGTAGGTATTGTTGGAATAATTATAGCATACATTTTTTATAAAAAACCAACAACTTTACCCGAAAAAGTATCCAATACCTTCGGAATATTTTACAAATGGACTTATGATAAATTTTATTTTGATGAATTGTATTTGTTCGTGACAAAAAAAATCATCTTTAAAAGAATATCAACTCCATTTGCATGGTTTGACCGACATATTGTTGATGGAACCATGAATTTAATTGGTAACTCTACCGTTGCAACTTCCAAGAAGATAAAAGGAATGCAATCAGGTAAAGTTCAGGATTACGCTTTTGCCTTTATTGCAGGTGCTGTTTTTTTGGCAATGATTTTTATTTATAACTGGATTATTTAAGCAAGCAATGGATATATTAACTTTATTTTTAGTAGTACCTGCATTAACCATCCTAGTTTTGGTATTTGCAAAAAATTTAAAACAAGCAAGAATTGTTTCGGCCATAGGTATGTTTGTACAATTTGCCATGTCAATCAATCTGGTATTCGCCTATTTTAAAGAGAGAAAAGTCAATGATGATATCATGGTTTTTATAAAAGATGTGGTTTGGTTCGAGCAATTTAATATTCATTATACTATAGGTGTTGATGGTATTTCTGTGGCCATGGTTGTTTTAGCGTCAATAGTGGTATTGGCAGGTGTTTTTATATCTTGGAAAATGGAAGATCTTCCAAAAGAATTTTTTATCTCTCTAATTGTTTTGGCAATGGGAGTTTTCGGCTTCTTTATTTCTATCGATCTTTTTACCATGTTTGTTTTCTTTGAAATCGCAGTAATTCCGATGTATTTATTGATTGGTATTTGGGGATCTGGTCCTAGAGAATATGCGGCTATGAAATTAACTTTGATGCTGATGGGAGCTTCCGCATTATTATTGGTGGGAATTTTAGGGATTTACTTTAATTCGAATGCTGATGGAGGAGCTTTAACTTTTAATATCTTGGAAATAGCAAAAGTTAATATTCCCCTTGATGTTCAAAAGCTGTTTTTCCCTATCACTTTTATTGGTTTTGCAGTAATAGGGGCTTTATTTCCATTTCATACCTGGTCACCTGATGGGCATGCTTCTGCGCCTACAGCCGTATCCATGTTACACGCGGGTGTTTTGATGAAACTCGGAGGCTACGGAGTATTTAGAGTTGCTATGTACTTATTGCCTCTTGGAGCAGTTAGCTGGTCAAATTTCTTTATCGTACTTTCAGTTATAGGAGTTTTTTATGGTGCTTTGGCTGCTGTTAAACAAACCGATTTAAAATATATCAATGCTTATTCTTCTGTGAGTCACTTGGGTATGGTATTATTTGCCTTATTAATGTTGAATAAAACAGCTTGGAATGGCGCCATTTTACAATCCCTTTCGCACGGCTTTATGACAGCACTTTTCTTTGCTTTGATTGGGATGATCTACGGCAGAACACATACTCGTGACGTAAATAAAATGGGTGGTTTACTCAAAGTGATCCCATTTATTTCGGTTATTTATGTGATAGCCGGGTTGGCATCTTTAGGTTTGCCTGGTTTTAGTGGATTTATGGCGGAAATGCAAATATTTGTAGGAGCTTTTCAACATCCTGATATGTTTCATAGGGTAGCCACCATAATTACCATATCTGCAATTGTAGTAACGGCAGTTTATATATTAAGAGTTGTTGGTATGATGTTAATGGGCCCTGTAAAAAATAGTGAATTTAACGTTTTGGAAAAAGTAACCTGGTATGAAAGAGTAGGAATTATATTATTGTTAATTCCAATTGTTTTTATGGGAGTTACACCAATTTGGCTAAGTGATATGATCAGAGAAAGTTTACAGCCATTTATTGAAAGAATGATGTAATAACATTAAATGATTAAAAATTTAAAATTCAAAATTTGGTTTTGAAGTTTAATACATGAAATTTTAAAATTATGAACTTAGAAAGTTTTTTATTAATGCGTCAGGAGTTTGTTTTATTAACAGTTATAATACTGTTAGTCATTGGCGAAATATTTTCAAATAATAAAAGAGGTCTGGTATCATTTGCAATACTGATATTTACATTACATACGATAGTCGGATTTTTACCTTTAAGTGAAGGAACCTTGTTTGGTGGAAGCTTTAAAACAACAACTTTGGTCCATGTATTCAAAAATGTATTAAACGTTGGTGTATTGATCATACTATTACAGTCAGCAGATTGGATCAAAGATAAATTAGTAAGTGAACATAAATCAACAGAGTTTTTTATATTGATGTTTTCTTCACTATTGGGTATGTATTACATGATCTCTTCCGGTGATTTCTTGATGTTTTATTTGGGATTGGAATTGTCGGCCTTGCCTATAGCTGCCTTGGTAGCCTTTGAAACTACAAAACAAAGATCGGCTGAAGCGGGTATAAAATTTATTTTATCGGCGGCATTGGCTTCTGGCACATCAATTTTTGGAGTGTCCTTACTTTATGCAACAACAGGTACAATTTACTTTGAAGAAATCGCGAATGTTTTATCTTATTCTAATTTGAGTTTGTTGGGCTTTGTATTTTTCTTTACAGGTTTGGCATTTAAGATCTCCTTGGTACCATTCCATTTTTGGACAGCTGATGTTTATGAAGGAGCACCAATTGGGGTCACATCGTATTTGTCAGTTATCTCAAAAGGTTCAGCGGTAATGATCTTGATGATCATATTATATACGGTAATGAAACCATTTGAAATTGTAGGCCATAATATGCTTTATATTGTTTCTTTGGCAACGATGTTTATAGGTAACTTATTTGCCTTACGTCAGCAAAACATGAAACGCTTTTTAGCCTTTTCGTCTATTGCTCAAGCGGGTTTTATATTGCTTGGTTTTATGTCAAATGATCAATTAGGTGTTTCAACAGTGGTTTATTTTGTAGCGATATATGTATTTACAAACCTGGCTGCTTTTGGAGTGGTTCAATCGATTTCTTTAAAAACAGGTAAAGAAAATATCGATGATTACAATGGCTTATATCGTACCAATCCGAAATTGAGTTTAGTCATGATGTTGGCTTTGTTCTCCCTCGCCGGAATTCCACCGGTGGCGGGATTTTTTGGTAAATTCTTTTTATTTACCGCTGCAGCAAGTCAGGGATTGTATTTGCTTGTATTTTTAGCAGTTGTTAATGTAACTATTTCCCTTTACTATTATTTGATGGTAATAAGAGCGATGTTCTTGCGTAAAAGTGATAATGCTATTCCGTATTTTACCAATGGAATATATATGAAGCTGGGTTTGGTTATAGCGGTAGTGGGTGTATTGGTTATAGGATTATATAGCCCTATTTACGAATATATATTTGAAATAAGTAAATTTTAATCAAACAAACATAATTTTAATGTTTGATAAAAAATATTAATAAAATGGCACTAGCAGGAAAACATGCATTTGGAGCAATAGAAGATCAAAGAGTTACTTTTGTAGAAAAAAAAATTGAAGAAGATCGAAAAGATTTTTTACAAAAACTTCTGGAGTTTAATGGTTTTAAAGTAATTATTCAGGAAGAAAAAAGAAAAAGCGAAGAAGAACCGCAATTATATACAGTAGCGGTTACTGACATGGTATTTAACCCAACTGTTTATGTTTTTCAACGTAGGTTAAAAACCTTGGATGGTAAACACATAGTCAACCAGGACTACTGGAACCAAAAATCTGAAGAATCCAATCCTCAGTATTGGAAGAATTCTTAATTTAATTTTCAATAAATTGATCATATATTTTTAATATAGTGCATATCGGAGTCTTCCATTTGTACACTTTTCATTCTAATATTCTACAAGTTCAAAAATTGATTTTTACTAAAATCAGGTGAACATTATTTAATAAATAGGTTGAATACCTAATTATTTATTAAAGAATATGATAATTATTGAATATTTGATACTTATTTTTTAATAGTATAGAATATTTTTATATATTAATAAATTAAATTCATTAAAATAAATTATCTGGATATCAGATCATTATATTTTTAATAGCTTAATTTTTATATGAATATATTAAATGTTAGTGCCGAATGCTTCCCGGTAGCAAAAGTTGGTGGTTTGGCTGATGTAGTAGGTGCGTTACCAAAATATCATAATGATTTGGGTGTTTCTTCTATGGTAATAATGCCTTATTATGCAAATACATTTACTCTGGAAAAGAAGTTTGATACCTTATATGAAAGCAAGGTGAAACTTGATGAATTGATCTATAATTTCAAGATTTTAAAAACAAGATCAAATTTGGGATTTCCACTTTATTTGGTAAAAATTCCAGGCTTGTTAGACCGAGAGAGTGTTTATTCTGATAAAGATGAAACCGAACGTTTTATAGCTTTTCAAATTGCTGTTTTAGACTACGTTTTATCAAGTAATATCAAACCGTCAATTATTCATTGTCATGACCATCATACAGGTTTAATTCCTTTTATGTTATCACATGCTAAAAAATACAATTCATTAAAAGATATTCCTTCTGTTTTAACCATACATAATGCTCAATACCAAGGCCAGTTTTCTTATGATAAATTAAGATATTTTCCTGAATTTGATCATGCAAAGATCGGCTTATTAGATTGGGATGGTCTAATCAATCCATTGGCTGCAGCTGTAAAATGTGCCTGGCGAGTTACAACAGTATCTCCCGGTTATATGGAGGAATTAAAAATTAATGCTAAAGGTTTGGAAGCTTTGATAACCAATGAAAGTGCGAAGTGCTCCGGAATTTTAAATGGCATTGATACAGAAGTGTGGAATCCGGAAACAGATGATTATATAATCAATAAATATTCAGAAAATATAGTTCAATTATGAAAGTACTTTTTTATACACGAGAATTTCCGCCTTATGTTTATGGTGGAGCTGGAGTTCATGTTGAATATTTGGCAGCAGAGTTGGCGAGGCTAATGAAAGTAGAAGTAAGAAGTTTTGGAGATCAGGATGAACACGAAATGGAAATTTAACTGTTAAAGGATTTCCTTTTGAAAATTCAGATTTTGACGACACAAATGATAAACTAAAAGCTGTTTTAAAAACGCTAAGTACATGTATTCAAATGAATGCTGATGATATTGATGCTGATATAGTGCATTGTCATACATGGTACGCCCAGTTTGCAGGTATTATAGCAAAATTATGTTATGGTATTCCATTAGTGATTACAACGCATTCATTGGAGCCTTTAAGGCCATGGAAAAGAGAGCAATTGGGCAGAGGTTATGATGCATCGTCATGGGTTGAAAAAACTGCAATAGAAATGGCTGATGCAGTTATTGCTGTGTCAAATGAAACAAAAGAAGATGTATTAAAATATTTTGACGTAAATGAAGATAAAGTTGAAGTAATATATAATGGAATAAATCTTAGCGAATATGTTGTTACCAATGAGACCTCTACTTTAGAGAAATATGGCATTGATAGATCAAAACCATATGTACTTTTTGTGGGTAGAATTACCCAACAAAAAGGAATAATACATTTAGTAAACGCAATAAAGTATATTGACCCTGATACCCAGATTGTTTTATGTGCAGGTGCGCCAGATACACCAGAAATTGCCAAAGAGATGGAAGATAGTGTTAGTGAAGTGAAAAAAACCAGAGAGAATGTTATCT
>PVMK01149213.1_pt1 | contig 30120 bp, 43 predicted proteins | sample 1853481 | NCBI WGS metagenome assembly PVMK01 (sample SAMN08533507, study PRJNA380276) | Marine sediment metagenome, whole genome shotgun sequencing project.
CCGCCAACCTTCTCGATGCTGATGGTGGTGAGCTGATCAGCAGTCCGCTGCCGCGCGGGTGGCAGCGACCGCATGATGGCACCACGCAGCCTCGGCGCGTCCGCCAAGATATAAAACAGAAACATCGCAACGGTGAATGCCTGAAAGACGATGCCCAAGATCGACGAGGTGAAACCGAGGGCGCCACCCAAGATGTCGTCGCCATACTTGCCGACGATTGAATCCCAATCGCCCGAACTCCTCCTTGAGCTGCGCGGTGTCGACTTCGATGCTCAATGAGTCGTTCAACCAGACCGTCACCGTATCGACGTAGTCCGGAAGTCGGTCCACGAGTTGGTTGATCTGTCCGATGAGCAGACTGAACATGGCCAATGCAAAGATCGCGATGAGCACGGCGCCGGCACCCATCACGACACCCGTAGCTGCACCTCGACGCCACCCACGCTTGGTCAGGGAGTCGACTGCGGGCAGCATTGCGAAAGCCAAGAACACGGCCACGAGCATCATGAGGAGAAAATCCGTCGTACTTTCGAAAACCCATATGACGCCGAATCCGACGGCAAGACCCACCACAACTGCAGCTGCAACGCGCGGCATCCAGACTGCGTACCAACTCTTCTCCGCGCTCGCCCGTCTCTTGGGCCCTCTCAGACTCGGTCACGATGGGCGGTCTGCTTGTGAACTTGCACCGACGGTCCCGCCACTTCGTTGGATCGTTAGCGCTGAGTCGTTCCATTGCCATGGCTCTGATCATATCGACGAAACGCCGTCGTCCGGCCGCGACCGCTCAGTGCTGCGATCTGGTGCATCCACTCTGGGTACCAGTTGCGCCATGGCGCGTCCTCGCCCTCACGACGAGCGAGGCCCGGGTTCTCCGCGCGGAGCGTCTGGCTAGCAAGTCGAATGGCTGCCGTTACGTTGTCTTCGCCTAGGGCGCTGATGACTCCTGCCCTTTCCGCTGTGACGAGTGCATCGCCAGGGAGTCGTGACAGCCAAAGCTCCACATCTGCACCCCGCGAGTTCCTCCCTGAGAGAGATGATCTCCTCGGCACCGGTGGTGTCCATATCGCCATCTGCTCGCGATCAACAAGGAGCACCGACGCGGGTGGATCTGTCCAACTCAACAGCATCGCCCATGAACCCGCCGAAAAACGGACGATCCCTCACGCGAATGTTCCACAACGTTTCCGCGCTCGCGGCATACCACCGGGCGGACGATCACCAGCAATAGGACCGCCAGGCCTGCATGATGAATCGCAGTCCGAGAGCCGATCAGGACCCGTCGGCGGGCGCGGGAGTGCTCACCGTTCTGCCGTCTGCATCCGAGTACGTTTCGCTCAACGTAGGTATCTGATTGACTGTGACGATCACTGGGGTGTCCAGCGCGGCGCTGAGGAGTTCCTCGAGTTCCTCGATGGGCGGATACGAGTCAGAGGAGGCCAGGACGACGCCCACCGACGATCCCTCGACATTCACCTCGAGAACCTGGATCGTGGGCTCTTCGACGAGCCACGTCGCCACCGCGTCCTCCGCGGAGCCGGTCGCCACTGATGCGGCGACTACCCCTTGTCCTGTGATGCCAAGGGGGACCATGATGACGAGCGCGCTGACTAGAACGGTGGCGAGCGAGGCTTTACTCTGCGTGCCGTAGGTGCGGAGGCGGCGGAATGAGACAAAACCTGTGATCACGAAAACTACAACGGCCCCGAGCACGATGGCCACACCGTTGGTAACAAACAGCAGCAGCGCTCCGCCGGCCTCCTCCCACAGCCTGGCGTGAGCCGTGACACCCGTGACGGCCAGCGGAGGTACCAGAGCGACGGCGATAGCCACCCCCGGCAGGGAAGAGGAAACTCTCTTATCAACGGTCGCATAGGCGCCGGCGGCACCCGCAGCGACACCGATCAGCAAGTCAATCAGGGTCGGTTCGATGCGCGACGTGATCTGTGAGTTGGTGGTGAGATCACCAATAGCCGGTATCCATGCCGCAACGATCCAAGCAACGCCAATGGCGCCGACAGCGGCAATCGTTACCGTCGCTGCAGAATCAAGTGTTCTCCTCGGCCAGCCGCCGACGATTCCCGACGCGCTGCCCATGATTGGGGTCATGAGTGGTGCAATCAACATGGCGCCGATGACAACGGCCGTGGAATCCTGCAGGATGCCGAGGGCAGCGATCGTTGTCGAGAGCAGCATCATGACGCCGAATGAGGTGAGCTTCCCGGCTCGACCTGGCTCTTCGAAGTACAGGCTGTGGGAGATCCCGTGCCGTCGATCGCTGCCGATGTCTTTGTCTTCGAACCAAGCACGAACCATCATCGAAACTCGAGCAGAGTCGAGCTCGTTCAGCTCCTCATCGGTGTGGAGTTGGAGTCCATAGCTGATCAAGACAAGTCCGAGCGCGAGAAGTACGATCGCCAACGTGGCAAAGGCGAATCGGATTGAAGGCTCTGGAAGCAGGACGAGTACGGTGCCTCCCGCGGTCAGCAATACTCCCCGCACTACGGGCAGAGCCCACAACTCATCTGCTACCTGCTCCTCGACCTCAGCAGCGTTCTGGGCCAAAGCTGCGGGCTGCCGCCGGTCGGCACGAAACGCTCGAATACCCGGCCGCAACAGAGCGCACACCGGCGAGTATCGCCACCGCGCCGACGAGGCGGGCGGCGAGCGTGAGGCTTTCTTGCGGGGACAGCGATGAGAGCCAACCCGGACCCGAGAGTCACCATGAGCATTGCGATGCCGGTCCCAGTTGTCCCATGCCCTCCCAGAACGCATCGAGAACACGACATGGATCACAACGACGGCCAACAGGCCCAGACCAACGATAAGCGTTGCAGCTCGGGCCGAAATCTCGGGCCATGCAAGACCGATCAACGCCAGCACCGCCAGCACCGCTGCCCGTGACGGTGGCCCTGTTCAGCCACGAGCGTCGTACGGGTCCCCCGGTCACTGTCGAATTCAAGCCCTCTGCCATTTTCTAGAACCTAGCCGTTGGAAGCGGGATCCACACCCTGGCGCCCACGAACGTTCCGAACGTAGCCGGTCGGGGTCGTCTCCACCAGCCACGAGCAACGAAGCTGCAGTATCGGTCCCGACCCGATAATGACCTGTCGACTCCCACCCACCAACAGATTCGGTTCGGTGTGACCTATTCAGCGGACAAGTCATTCGCCCCAGGGTCTACGACATGAGAGCCGTGCCTCGACCCAACTACGCCTTGATCCGTTGATGAGTGCTCAGCCATCCTGTAGGTCGATGAGAATCTCCTCCTCGGCTCGGTCGGTCGTCCTTCCATCCATCGAGTCAAGCAAGGCGAGTGCATTCTGCACCGACGTAGCAGCAGCAACGTCATACGACATCGGCAAACCCAGCTATCACTGGGATCTAGTGGTGGAGGTGACGGGATTTGAACCCGTGGCCCCTACGTTGCGAACGTAGTGCTCTGCCGGACTGAGCTACACCCCCGGAGAACGGGAGGTTACCGACGGGAGCCGTTGAATACTCACCAACCCCGCACGCTATAAGGCGTCTTCGTTGGCGATCGTCACAGGGGTCAGCGTGTCCGCAGGTACGAACCCCAGGACGCGCCCAAAGAAGTACAACTCAGCCTCGAGAGAATGCTCGATGGTGCTGGCCCCGCGAAAGCCATGGCCCTCGCCCTCAAACTCCAGATAGGCATGCGGAACACCTCGCGACTTGAGCGCCGCAACCACCTGTTCTGACTGGGAGGGTGGAACCACCTTGTCATCGAGACCTTGGAGGAGAATCACAGGACAGTCGAGGTTTTCGAGATGCTGGAGCGGTGACCGCTTCTCGTAGACCTCAGCCGCCTCGGGATACGGTCCGACAAGGCTGTCGACATACCGCGATTCGAACTTGTGGGTGTCGTCAACAAACGTCGCGAGATCTGATATTCCGTAGTAGCTCGAACCCACAGTGAAGACATCTGAGAACGTAAGCGCACAAAGCGTCGTGTAGCCGCCTGCGCTCCCGCCCCGTATCGCCAGTCGATCGACATCAACAAGACCTTCATCCACAAGGAACAGGGCGGCGTTGAGGCAGTCGTCGAGATCCGCGACGCCCCACTGGCCCCGAAGGGCATTACGGTACGAGCGGCCGTAGCCCGTCGATCCCCGGTAGTTCACATCGACAACGGCGAACCCGCGGGTCGTCCAGAACTGAATCCCAAGATCGAGCACGGATGTTGTGGCACCGGTCGGCCCTCCATGGCTGAGCACGAGAAGCGGAGGTCGTTCGTCCTCGGGCGCGCTGGCATCCGGATTGTGCGGCGGGTAATAGAACGCGTGTGCAGTGGCATTGTCCGATGTCGCGAATTCGATCGCGTTGGGCCGGCTGACCGTTGCGGGATCGATGTTGATGCTGAGGCTCTCTCGTACAACCTCGAACTCTCCGGTGTCGACGTCGATTCCGGTCACCTCCAATGGTGTGACAGCATTGCCTGCAACCACAAACAGCGTGCTTCCAGAGATTCCGAGCCATGGCCTGATCACTGTGTAGGGCATCGACACCGGCGAAAGCGTGTCTCCATCCAGCACGCCGATGCCGTCGGTGCCTCTATCCGAGTAGATCGTGACGACTCGACCGGCTTCGATGAATCCGTAGCGACGCATACCGAACATCCACTGCGGAACGCCGAAGTCTGCACCCATCGCGTGCAGAGACTCTGGGCCGTCACCAGTCATGCGATACATGTTCCACCATCCGGTGCGATCCGACACGAAATGCAGCACACCATCGGGAGACCACTCGGGCTGGAAGATGGATTCATCTGCACCGCCCGCAATGATTTCGGTCCGTGAGAGTGCTCCATCAGGGCCAAGGGCTGCGGACCAGAGCTCTGTGCCGTCCCACGGCATGTTCGGATGATCCCATGACAGCCACGCCAGCCTCAAGCCATTGGGACTTACTCAAGGGCTCGCAAAGAAGTCATGACCGTCAGCGATGACCACGGGGGACCTCGACCCATCAATCGGGAAGGCCACCAAGGTGTTGACAGGTCACCGCCGCCACCGTGCCGTTCACGCACGCAGATGACCGTGTCACCATGCATCACGAAGTCTGCATACCGGTCTTCGGAAGGAGGCGTGATGGGGGTTGTCTCGCCATTCTCGATCCGGTACACCCGTTGATCCTCGAAGCGCATCGAGACCACCACGCCATCGCGCACTGCATACGAGCCTCCGCCGTACTCATGGACGCGCGATCGGGAATTGAACTCCTCGGGTACAACGTCTGTGACGTCGCCCCGCGGGTCTCGTCTGACGATGGCAGTCCGACCGCCCTCCTGGGGCCTCGATTCCGACCAGTAGAGATCACCGCCATCAACCACGACATCGGCAAGGGCAACCGCCGAATCAGTGAGCATTGACGCCGAGATTTGCGAAGGCCACGAGCCGTATGGCGCTTGGGCTTTCATCCAGGTCAGCCCGGTTCGGACCACTCGAGGTCGAATCCGACCCTGTCGGGATGCGCATGGCCGTTCACACAAACAACCCGGTCCGTCACCTTGGAATCGAAGACTTCCTGCTCAGAGACGAACACAGGGCGATTTTCGCCCGATCGCCAGCTATCAAGCTTGAACCGATCGACCGTTGTTCGTTCGTAACGAATGTCGGTCGATCCGCACGCTGGGCATGCACTGATCTCCATGGTCTAACTCCTACCTTCGTCCTGGCCTTCGAGCTGGCTCCTCAGCCGCTCCTGAACAATCGTTGTGGTGAGGTCTGCTCGGGACCGCTCGATGAGAGCCCGAGCCACATCGGTCGTGCGTCTGAGTCCCGATGTCATGCCGTCGGGGTAGTCAAGAGACGTCAGGAGATCGTGCACGATCTCCATGTCACCGAATGTGCGTTCTGCACCATCAAGGTCACCCTTGCGAAGCTGGTCGAGCAGTCTTCTGCGTTGCTCGCCAACTGCCTCTCCGAGACCCTTCAAATAGGGCACAGAGTCAATGCCAAGGTCCAAGGGGGAGGGGATGGGCTCATGCGCGAGCAACGCGGCGGTCAGTTCAGCCTCGGCATACTCCTTGACAGCGTCATAGAAGAAACCTGCGTGGTAGATGTCCCAGTGCCCCGCAATTCCCTCTTCGGCTTCAGCAATAAGCTCCTTCACCTGGTCCATGAGGTCTCTCGCTAGTTCCGACTCACCTCGGTGCAGGGCACGGATCGCGTTCGCCGAATTGCGGATGATCGGCCTACTGTTCCTGAGCGCCAGTTCCCTCGCCGCGTACTTGGTATCCAGTTCGTTCCGTACGACTGCTTCGATCGCCGAGAGATCAACGAAGGAGGACGACATCGGCTATCCAGCGATGACGCGCACCGTTGGCGTTTCCTCGTATCCGGGATTCGAATCGGCGGCCGACACTGCCGGTTGCTGCACCGCGCCGATCTGAACGACGGTTGCTCGCGGCAGTGAGCGTTGCTGCTTCATGAGGAGCAACTGTGTGACGTAGGCGGCGATGGTGACATCGATCGCGATCGTTAACCATAGCCAAGCAACAGAACCCATCCATGTCGCAATTCCAAGCGTGACGAGAGCCATCACTCCGAGACCGACCAGTATCCGTCTGCGGCGAACCTGTGCGTGATGGCGGACGTAGTCCTCACCGTCAGGGTCGGCAGATGAGACCTGCTGGAGCAGACGTTTTGTGCGGGCGAAGTCACGCGTCGTTGTCCGTGGCGCGCGACTGCGATGATCGAAGAACGAGGGCAACAGGAATGCAGCCCACAATCCCGCGATGAGGATGGCCACGACATAGAACATCGGTTACGGTCTCACTTACTCCGCCAGCAGGTCGATCGTAGGCACGATCGCCGTCCTTCACATGTATTTGGTACGAATTTCAGGGGTTGGCATACGTTATGCCCTCGGCCCAAGCCCTTGGGCAACTCCCATTCCGATTCGAAGGATACGCCGATTTCAATCATGACGACCGAAGTTTCCGCTTGCGAGGTCCACTGCGTGAACCAACACCGATCCCACGACATCGAATCCCTCAGCTACAGCCTTGGGCGATCCTGGCATGTTGACGATGAGACAACCTCCTCTGAGGCCGCTCACACCGCGCGACAGCATGCCAAAGGGGATCTTCCCGAAGGTATCCCACCGCATTGCTTCAGAAATCCCGGGAACGTCTCTATCGATCACGAATCGTGTGCCCTCAGGTGTCAGATCCCGAGGGCTGAGTCCCGTCCCACCTGTCGTGACGATGAGAGACACAAGATCGGCAAGGCGGGTGAGGGCGCCGGCGACAGACTCGATCCCGTCGGCGACGACCGCGGATTCCGCGACAGTGAACCCGAGGTCTTCAAGAGCGGCTACGGCAATCGGTCCCGACGTATCGTCACCGGTGCCTGCGGCAACCGAATCCGACACCGTGAGAACGGCCGCAAGTCGCTCACTCACGTGTCCACTCTCCTGACTTACCGCCCGATTTCGACAGCAGACGGACGGACTCGATCGTGGCTCCCCTGTCGATTCCCTTGATCATGTCGTACAGGGTCAACGCGCCAACCACGGCCCCCGTCATCGCTTCCATCTCCACGCCCGTACGCGCGTCGACGCCGCAGAGCACTTCAATGCGAGCACCGTCGTCCACACGCTCGATCAGGACCTCGACTCGATCGAGGGACAAAGGATGGCAGAGCGGTATGAGAGTCGGTGTCTGTTTTGTTGCTTGGATTGCAGCGATCCTCACCGTCGCCAGCGCATCGCCTTTCGCCAGGGTTCCCGCAAAGAGCTTGTCAGCAGTCGCGGCGTTCATCGCTACGAACCCCTCGGCAACGGCGACACGGGACGACGGGTCCTTCCCCCCGACGTCGACCATGTGTACGTGCCCGTGCTCATCCAGATGATTGAAGTCACTCATCGATACTCCTTCCCTCGGGCCATTGAAACATCTCGAGCATCACATCGTCTCCAGCGGATAGGGAGCCGATTCCCTCCGGGACGACCGCGAACGCCTCGGCGTCGGCCAGGGACGAATGCATGTGGGATCCCTGTCCACCCGACTGGATCGCAACGTACGTTCCGTTGGTGTCCTGTGCCAGCAGCACTCTGAGAAACACCGTCTTGGCGTCGTGGGTTCGGACATCCTCGCCCATCGTACCGACGATCCGTGTCCTGAGTACCCTGGTTGCACCCATCATGTGGAGGATCCCCGGTCTGACGAACTGCTCGAACGAGACAAACGCCGAGACCGGGTTGCCTGGTAGCCCAAAAAGCGGCACTCCATTGATCGATCCAAATGCAAAGGGCTTTCCCGGCTGCATTGCGACCTGCCAGAACTCGACACTTCCGAGTTCGCCGAGAACCTGCTTGACGTAGTCGTAATCGCCCATCGATACACCACCGGTGGACACGATCATGTCAGCACCCTCTGCCGCATTGTGGTAGGCGGCGCGCAGCTCATCCGGATCGTCACCGACAATCCCCAGATCCATGAATGGGATGCCAAGCTCGGTCAGAAGGGCACGCAGAAGCACTCGGTTCGAGTCCCTAATCGTGCCAGGAGCCAGATCACGCGTGGAATGATCGACGATTTCATCACCGGTCGACATGAGTGCGATCGTCGGCAGACGCGCTACCACCGGATCAACGCCGGCACTTGCAAGAGTCGCCACGTGTCGTGCGCTGAGACGTATACCTGCGTCGACTATCACGTTTCCGGGGGACACGTCGCCACCGCGAAGTCGAACGTTCTTCCCTTCAGCCACGCCGTCGATGATCGTTACCGAGTCTGGACCATCAGACTCTGTGTCCTCGACGCGAACGACAGCGTTTGCCCCCTCGGGCATAGGCGCACCCGTCATGATGCGTGTTGCTGTGCCAGGCACGACGACCTTGAGCGGAACAGCCCCAGCCGCAACGTCTTCGTTTATGGCGAGTGTCACAGGCCCTTTCAGCGCAGTCTGATGCCACCACAGCGAAACCATCCATTGCGGAGTTATCGAACGGAGGTATGAACTCTGCGGCCACTGCAGCAACCGAAGTAACGCGACCAATCGCGCTCCCCGAGTCAACTGCGCCCGACGGAAGTCGGGGCATCGCCGCAAGCACCTCGGAGCGAGCTTCCTCAAGAGGCTTCATCCAGATACCTTCCGCTCAGCGGAGCTGAGCAGACGCCCGATGTTGCTTGAGTGGCGCACGAGCACGAAGATAGCAATCACCCCGGTCCACAACAGCTCGGTGCTGGATCTACCAGCTATCCACATGGCAGGTACGACAGCGATCATCACAGTGATCGAAGCGATCGAAGCAACCTTCCACAGGGCCACTATCGCGATCCACGTCACGATGAGTAGCAGCCCGACAACTGGCGCAAGGAACGTGAATCCACCGATCGCAGTTGCAACACTTTTGCCACCCTTGAACCCGTGCCACAGCGGGAATGTGTGACCGACGACTGCGGCGAACAAAGCCACATATCCGAACTCCGGTTCAACGATCGCTGAACCCATCCATGCAGCCGCGGCGCCCTTGAGTCCGTCGCCCACAAGGACAAGGATCGCGGTGCGCTTTCCGAGCACTCGCAGCACATTCGAGGCTCCCGGATTGCCAGACCCCTCGGTCCGGATATCGATGCCTCTCGATGCAGCTATCAAGATTGCAAAACTGAAGCTCCCGACGAGATACGAGGCGACCAGTGCGAACGAGCCAGAGACGAATGGCGACATCCCACAATTGTAGGAGTCGGGCGATCAGCAGTCAGCAGAGACTCCCAACGCGGGGCTGGCAGCTGAACCCTGGCGGGTGGCGTCTGACGAGGGGGTTCAATCGGCGGGGCTGACCAGATACGGTGGACGGGTGCTCTGGCTTGGTAGACCCCCGTATCTCAGATGGTTCGCAGCAGCAGCATTGATAGTCGCTGCCCTGACATGGGACCTCTCTGAACGAGCGACGGAACCGTTCCCTTTCGCCGCGACGGACCTCAAGCGAGGGCAGACCATTGCGCCCGACGATATTGAATGGCGTCAGATGCCGGCGGGGTCGCTGCTGCTGCCTCCGCTCGAGAATGCAACCGCTTCCGTCGAGATCATCGCCGGAGATCCCCTCGTGGCTTCATTGCTATCAGCGTCATCTTCGGTGCCCCTCAACAGCTGGGCGGTCCCTGTACCGCTGCCGATAGGGGCGGTACCCGGCACCTCGGTCAACCTCGTGTTCTCCGACGGCACGGACGTTCCGGGCGTGATCATCCAACCAGCGACGGAGGACTCCCTCGGGTTCACCTCAGAGGGCCTCGTTGCTGTGGAAGATATCGCAGCCAACGCGGTCGCTCTCGCCGCAGCGAACGGCGACCTGGTTGTGCTCATCCGACCGTGATTCAGAGAACGACCATGGCAATTGCACCGAACGTCACGCAGTACAGCCCGAAAGGGGCAAGCCCGACACGCGTCAGCAACCTCAGGAGGATCGCTATCGCGGCGTATCCGGTCAAGCCGGCAACAACCACACCGACCCACACCGTGGCCGGTATCGGTTCACCGAGACGGAATGCTTCGACCATCTGGAGCAGTCCAGCACCCGCGATGACAGGAATCCCGAGAAGGAACGCGAATCGGGCAGCTTCGGTCCGTTCGAGGCCACGCGCCAATCCAGCAGAAATGGTCATCCCCGATCGTGAGATCCCTGGAATCAGAGCCATTGCCTGAGCCAGACCGATGAGCAAGCTGTCGCGCGGCTGGACGTCGGTCATCTGCTTGTCGCCGAGTCGCAGAAGAGTCGTTGCAAGCAGGATGATCCCAGTGACAATCAGCATGAAGGCGACCTTCTTGGGCTCCGAGATCAACTCCTCAACCTTGTCCTCGAACAGAAGACCAAGAATCACAGCAGGCACGGTCCCGATCAGAAGCAGGGTGATAAGCCTCCTTGCTGGCTTGTCGAACTTTGCCATACGTGCAATGTCGGATCGGTAGTACACAAGGACGGCAGCGAGCGTTCCGAGATGGAGCATCGCGTTGGTCGCGAGGTCCGGGCCCGGTCGATCGAACAGCGCAGGGATCAACACCAGGTGACCGCTGGACGAGACAGGGAGGAACTCCGTCAGGCCCTGTATGAGCCCCCAAAACATTGCATCGAACATTCGGGGAGCTTATACCCCGCTCACATCCCTGCCTGCTCGTGTTCAGGGACTGCCGCTCGTGCGATCCTACGGGCGAAGTAATAGACGCGTTTCAGATTCGTGACGAGATCCAACTCGAATCGGTAGGTCGCGACACGATTCGGTTCATCAGCAACAAGCCGCTCGGTCTGGTGAGCCATGATCTCATCCTCGAGATTCCTTATCTCCCTCTTCATGCCAGTGACCGTTCTCGCAGCGCCCTGGTCCTTCTGAATCACGGCAACGAGTGCCATCTCGAAGGCCTCGACAACGAGTTGATGATACCGCTCGATCAGGGTCCGAGTCTCCCTGCCCACCGTGACGGATGATTCAATCTTCTCGTAGCCGAGAGAGATCAGGTTCGTCTCGACGAGATCACCGATCGCTTCGAGGGCATTGGTCGCCTGGAGCAGATCGACAAGTTCGGCGCTTGAGTCCTCGCTCAACTTCTCCTGGGAGATTCGACCGAGATACTCGAGAACCAGGCCGTGGAGCTCGTCAACCTCGTCATCGCGTTCCTCCACATCGGCCATCGTGTCTATGTCACCATCGAGAATGGCTGGGAGGAAATCGACGAGCATTCCCTGGACGCGAGATGCCATCCGCAGTATCTCCATACGCGCCTTGGCGAGCGCGATGTCCGGAGTTCGCAGGAGTCCTGTGTCAATGTATTTCGGCGCAATTGCTCCGACCTGCGGCTTGTCAGGGACCATCCGGGTGATCAGAGCCGCGAACTGAGTCACGAACGGCAGGAAAATTAGAGCGTTCACGACGTTGAAGATGGTGTGCGCGTTAGCGACCTCACGCGGAGTCCCGCCGCCGATCGACTCGACCCACGACACCAGCAGTCCGAGGAAGGGAAGCCATATCAGGACGCCCATGACATTGAACACCAAATGGGCAACTGCGGCGCGCTGCGCGTCGCGCGGCTTTCCGATTGCAGCGAGCAGAGCCGTTACGGACGTCCCGATGTTTGCTCCCATGACCAGCCCAACACCCGCTTCGAGGGAGATAAGGCCTTGGGATGCAAGGACTATCACGATTCCCGTGGTCGCAGACGAAGACTGTACGAGGGCGGTGAATATCGCGCCGGCGAGGATGGCGAGGAACAAATTGTCCAACGACTCCATGGCAGTGATGAACGGCTCGTAGGTCCTGAGAGGGCTCATGGCTTCGCCCATTACGACCATCCCGAAGAACACGAGTCCGAGGCCGACAACGGCGGCGCCCTGAGCTCTCCGTTTCTCGCGTTTCGCGATCTGGGTGGCAAGGAATCCGCCAGCAACCAACGCCAGAGCCGCTGTAGTGACATTGAACGCGATGATCTGGGCTGTGATCGTCGTGCCGATATTCGAGCCGAGGATCACAGGAATCGACTCCACGAAGCTCATAAGCCCTGCGGAGATGAAACCGACAACGAGGACGGTGGTGACTGATGAGGACTGTACGACAGCAGTGATGCCCGCTCCCGTCAGAAGACCCACGAACCTGTTGGACGTGAGTCGCTCGATGAAGCTGCGCGCTTTCCCGCCTACGATCAGACGAAGGGCCTCCGTCATCATCTCCATGCCGATGAGGAAGATGGCAAGACCACCAAGCAGTCCGAAGATCAACGCTGTCCACTTGATCGAGTCGGTCTCTCCAACGACCTGCGCGACAGCGGCAAACGTCAGCATCACTGACCGTATGCCGATGAGACTCTGAGCTGCTCAGCGATCTTGACGTTCACCAGAGCCGGAACGCCCGAGTCCTGTGCCCTTTCGAGAGCTGGCCCGATCTCTGATGGCTTTTCGACGAGTTCGCCGTACCCGCCGAGGCCCTCAACCATCTTCTCGTATGGGCGGAAGCCGATGTCTGAAAGGAAGGCACTGTCGGGGTGCATCATGCGATGGATCACCTTGATGTTGTTCCAGGCCCCGTCGTTGCCGATCACGCCGACAACAGGGAGCTCGTGACGGATGAGTGTGTCGTACTCCATCCCATTGAATCCAAACGATCCGTCCCCGTAGACGATTCCCACACGAGTGTCGGGCTCAATTGTCTTGGCGGCGAGAGCGAAAGGGGCGCCAACTCCCAGACAGCCGAACGGACCCGGATCGAGCAGACCTCCCGGTCTTGAGGTCTGGAGCCACTTTGCCGTGGTGGACACGATGTCACCGCCATCTGCCGCAACGATCGAGTCATCGCCGAAGAAGTCGCCTACCTCTCTGGCGAACCTCTCAGGATGGATCGGTTCACTGTCGGAGAGAGACATCTCATACGCGGCAGCGCTCTTCACCTCTTCGGCGCTTCTGATGCTCTCTGTCCAGCCTGGATCAGATGACCCGCCGAGCACATCAAGCCGGGAGGCCAGCTGCGCGATGACCGTCCCTGGATCCGCGACAGCCCCAATACTTGCATCACGATTCCAACCGATCTTCGTTGGATCGGCGTCGATCTGGATCACCGTTGCATCATGGTTGATCTTCTTTCCGAACCCTGTCCGGAAGTCCCAGTCGACTCCCAGGGCCAGGATGACATCGGCGCCACGCAGAGCATCACCGCGAGCCCTGTTCCCGAGGTAGGGATGATCGAAGCGTAGGCACCCTCGTGCAAGGCTGTTCAAGTACGTCGGTGCACGGAATCCGGAAACGAACTCATCAAGTGACTCTGTGAACCGCGGCTGCTGGGTCCAGCGAAGCCCCGTACCCCCGAAGATGACAGGATGCTCGGCATCTCTCAGCAGCGCGACGATTTCGTCAAGAGTCTCCTCTGGCACGCCCGCAGCACGGTTGGCCCTGAAATCCTCCGGCCAGATGATTGCATCCTCATCGACCATGTCACCTGCAACGTTCCATGGAGTATCCATGAAGACGGGACCACCCCGATTCGAGAACGCATACCGCGACGCCGTTGCGATGTACTCGGGGTACCTGCCCGCATCCCATGCGGTCTGCGACCAGCGGGTTATCGATTGGAAGAGCTTTGGATGGTCCATCTCCTGAAGCCCGCCTCTGAGGTCCTCAGTGGTTGGGTGACGACCTCCGATCAGGAGCATCGGACTATTCGCGTAGAACGCGTTTGCGACTCCGGTTACAGCATCGGTCACTCCTGGGCCAGCCGTGACAAGTGCCACGCCGAGCCTTCCCGTGAGACGTGCGTAGGCATCTGCCGCATGTGTGGCAGCCTGCTCGTGGCGCACATCAACAACCTTGATGCCCTCAGCAACGCACCCGTCCATGATCGCCATGATGTGGCCACCCGTGAGCGTGAATACAACATCCACGCCCTGGGCCTTGAGCGCTCTTGCAATCACCTGTCCGCCGCTAATCTTTGCCACTGCAACCTCCCTACGCGCTAGACAGTAGACAGTTGACGGTCGGTCTATGGAACCGGTTCGGAAGAAGTTTCGTCCTAATGTTGTTACACATCTGAGCCGTCACCAGGGATTATCAATTGTTCAAGAAGAAACCAAAGGCCCAGAAGCTGACCCACATGGGCGAGATCGACGAACTGACGAAGTCTGGCAAGCCCGTGCTCGTCGACTTCTATCAGGTTGGGTGCGCACCATGCCAGGTCATGGATGGCATTTTCAACGAGCTGGCGCGCGAGTACGGATCGTCAGCACATGTGGTCAAAGCAGACATCGCGAACATGCCCGATGCCGTCAACCGGTACAAGATCCGTTCGACACCAACAATGGTCCTGCTCGCGCCCGCACGGCCGAAGAAGGCGAAGAAGGGCAAGAACCGTCAGGGTGGAAAGCTCTCCAATCAGCGCCCCGTCACCCAGCGCTGGCGTGCTTCAGGCCTGGTGAAGAAGGACCAACTCACTCGACTCCTCGAATCGAACGGCGCAACCCGCGTCAACGCCTGACTTTCCATCGTTTTAGGTGTAGTCGTAGAAGCCTCTGCCGGACTTTCGGCCGAGGAGGCCGGCCTCGACCATGCGACGCAGGAGTGGGGGCGCTGCATAGCGGGGGTCCTGATACTCCTCTATGAAGGCATCGGCCACCGCAAGCATGGTGTCGTTGCCGATGAGGTCCGACAGGGTGAGGGGTCCCATGGGGTACCCGACACCGTTCACCATTGCGGAGTCGATGTCCTCCCTCGTTGCAAACCCCTCCTCGTACATCCGTACGGCCTCGAAGATGTAGGGGCAGAGCAGCTTGTTCACGATGAACCCAGCGCGGTCCTTGGCGTGAACAACCGTCTTACCAAGCGTGTCCGTCGCGAAGTCGGCGGCCCGAGTCGCCACCGATTCGTCGGTGACCACGGTTGAGATGACCTCAACAAGAGGCATCACCGTTGCGGGGTTGAAGAAGTGCATCCCGACGACGGACTCAGGCCGAGTCGTTGCTGTCGCTATCTGGGTAATGGGGATCGACGACGTGTTTGAGGCAAGAATTGCGTCAGGCGACTCAACTATCTCATCGATTCGCTGAAACAGTTCGCGCTTCACGCCAAGGTCCTCCACAACAGCCTCTATTACAAGATCACGGTCGACGAAGGACCCAAGGTCGGTAGTGAATGTGAGATGTGCCATCGCGGCGTCGCGTCCGACATCGTCGATCTTCCCTCTTTCAAGGGCTTTTGCCAGCGACTTCTCAATGCCTGCCTTCGACTTCGCTGCCAACTCGTCCGTCATCTCAACCACGATCACGCCGACACCGGCCTTGGCGCAGACCTCCGCAATGCCCCCACCCATCTGACCGCCACCGACGATTCCGACCCTTTCAATGCTCATCCACACCCTTCCTGTTCGGTAGCGTCATGGTAGGTTCTTCCTCCCACGACCAGTTCACGAGGTAACAGAATGGACCGCTACACGGCCGACAATCTTGCGAACTGGAATGATCGGGTTCCAATCCATGTGTCATCCGATCTTTATCAAATCGACGAGTTGGCGTCTGATCCCGACCACCTGAGCTCAGTTGTCGTATTCGACCGCGACTATCTCGGTGACGTATCGGGCAAGACGCTTCTTCACACTCAATGCCATTTCGGCAACGACACGCTGTCGTGGGCGAAGCTGGGTGCAACAGTCACCGGCATCGACTTCTCGGCACCCGCTCTCGACGTTGCGCGCGATACGGCAACCCGTCTCGGTGTCGACGCGCGGTTCGTCGTATCCGAGCTGTACCCGAGCCCAGACCTTGTCAATGAGACGTTCGACTTCGTATACACGGGCGTCGGCGCGATCTGCTGGCTCCCAGATATTGCGCGCTGGGCAGAGACCATGGCGACGTTCACGCGTCCGGGTGGCACGTTCTACATGCGCGAGGGCCACCCTTTGATGTGGGCCCTCGATTATGAAAGAGAAGACGATCTGATTTCGATCACAGAGCACTATTTCGAGCGGGAAACTCCGAGTACCTGGCATGAAGCCGAAACCTACGCAGGGGAAGGCACGCTCGAACACCACACGATCCACTCGTGGAATCACGGACTTGGCGAGATCTTCACTGCGCTGATCAAAGCTGGTTTCGTCATCGACCTGTTCGAGGAGCACCGTTTTCTCGACTGGCAGGCACTCCCTCACATGGTCGAGGTTGACGGAGTGTGGCTACTCCCCAAGAATCAGCGCGATCTTGTTCCGCTGATGTACTCGCTGCGAGCAACGCGAACCTAGTGCCCCGGTGCGTTCTCGATGGCTGCGAAGGCTTGTCTGCGGGCTTCGATGATCTCGAAACCGATCTGTTCGAGTGTGTCCATCAGCCAGAGATAGGCCGGCTTGCCTGGTCGGTAGTCGGCCTCTGCCATTCCCTGGATCCTCCCCTGCTCCTGGAGCGCCTTCACCTTTGCGTGGTTGTTGTGCGGCTCAACGGTGTACACACCCAATGTCCTTCCCCCGTTCGCGTTGAGGATGGAGAACGCGGGAACATCAGAGGGTCCGTCGGCGATGTAGACGATGTTCTTCATCGGTACTCGTCGCTGGTCGGGTGCCATGCGGGCGTTGACCTCGAGTCCAGGGATCTTGTTGACGCCCTTGTTGATCTCGAAGATCGCTCTGGTCTTTGACGTGTTGTCGATCGTGTACCCGATATGGCTGATCGGGCTCGACCCGGCGGGAACCGGAAGCCGGTCCAGGTAGCCTGGGCTCTGCAACATCCTCGATGAACGTGTTCGCCCAGATGCCATCGACGACGGGGCCGAACACTGATCCCTCGATAATCTCTCTCAGACCCGTCGAGACGATGTAGTGCTCGACAGTGATCCCCTCGTTTGCGAACTCCGGGATCTCGCCGATGTGTTGCCTCGTTGTCTCCATGAACTCCGGCATACCCGGTACTGGCACCAGGTCCTCACCGAGTTCACGCAACTTGGCGTTTGACAGGTTCTCGAAGACACCCTCGCGCACATAGGTGAGGAGATGACCAAGATACGCCGTGTCCCTTTGGATGATCACGCCGTTGCGCTCGTAGTAGTCCACGAGTCCCTCGACCTCGTTCCAGAAGTCATCGGGATCCACGCCATAGGCGTCAAAGATGGGATCCTGCATGTTCGAGGGGATCAGCGTCTTGTCGAAATCCCAGACGAAGGCGATAACGGTCTGGGTGTACAGCGGTGCTGGCATGTCAGCAGCCTAGGCAGCTATGGCCTCTCGAAACCTGCGAACCGGACAGCATCATCGTCGAACCACCAACCCTGCAGAGTGCATGGCGTACCGCGGAGAGCCGTGTGGGCGTCCCCCAGTCGGTTGAGCGAAACGATGACGTTGAGTGACCATGCGCGCTGGTCCAACGCCCATGCCACCTCAGAGAGCAACTCGATGTCCGTGTCGACATCAAGAACAACCTCGACCATTCGTGTCCGGTCGGCAACAACGGCCCGCACCGCTCCCGCCTCGATGGGCGAGTCAAGGAACTCGGCCAGGGACATCTCGACCGCGTCATCCACGTGGGCACGATGAGCAACCAGTACGGCTTCCGTGACGAAATCGACGCTCGTTCTTGCTTCCTGTACCGCTACTGCCATCTCCGCCTCCGTAACGAATAACAATAGTGTAATTCGAAGTTGGCGCGAATGGCAACTGCTAGCCGGCGATACTCACGGAGTACGCGCCCGACTCGGCGTCGAAGTCCATCTCAACGATGCCCTTCGCGCTCGCAGCCTTGACGAACTGCAGGAATCCGCCATAGCCGTAGCGCTTCTCAGAGAAGTCCGAATCGGCCTTGCGCATCTCGTCCTTGAGACTGGATAGCGCAACGGGATCGTCGGATTTTATCGCGGCGATGGTCGCAACGAGGAGTTCGAAAGCCTCGCCTTCTCCGCGGCCATCCTCGGGAAAGGACACCGCTGGGTCACCTTTGCGAGACGATGCGTCCAGTTGTAGCTTTTCGCGTTCCGCCAGGTTTCGCATAAGCTCGCTGAACGATCTGAAGCCGTAGTCACTCTCGGAGAACGTCGAGTCCTTCCTCAACAGTGCTCGTTTGAGCTGGGAGATCCGTACCTCGTCATCGGTTGACCGCTGCAGCCCTCCAAGTGTGCGCGAGATGAGTCCGTCGAGGCTCTCAAGGTTCTTTGCTGGCGCGGCTGGCTCTGCCTTGCCACGTCGGATCACCTTTGCTTGAGGGGTGTCGGTGAGTGGGAGATCGACACCGTCAAGGTTCTCGTAGAAGAGGAACTCATCACACGCCGGGGGCAACAACCTCGACGTGGAAGCTTTGAGGCCGACACCAATCACCTTCTTGTTCAACTCCCGCAGCTTGTGCACGAGGGGGCTGAAATCGGAATCGCCCGTGCAGAGAACGAACGTGGTCACGTAGTCGCGCTCGAAAGCGAGTTCAATCGCATCGACCGCCATTTTGATATCAGCGGCATTCTTCCTCACAGCACCCTTGCGCTGTGGTATCTCAATCATCTCAACGTGGTTGTCCACCAACATCTGGCGATCTTCCTTGAAGTACGTCCAGTCGGCGTATGCCTTTCGGACCACAACGCGACCCCGCTCGGCAAGAGCGTCCGCTATCGGCCGGAAATCAAAGACCGTGCCAAGGTCCTCCCGCGCGCCGATGGCAAGGTTCTCGTAATCAATGTATAAAGCAATTCGTGCATCTTCCATGGGCACAGCGTATCAGGCGGTGGTTTCGCTTTCTTCATTCCACCGTGTCAGCGTTTCCGCCGCCCACTTCCGGCATTGCTCGAGAACCACCTGAGGATCCTCATCTGGAGAGCGGCGAATCGGTTCTCCGAACGCGACTCTCACCTGCGTGCCGAAGGGAACGGGGAGCATGTTGTTCAAGAACACCTTCCAGGATCCATCGATTACGGTCGGGATGATCTCAAGATCCGGGGCGCCCTCCATCAGGGCAGCAACGCCGCCCACCCGATACTCCCCCAGCGATCCGTCTCGAGACCGCGTTCCTTCAGGGAAGATCGCCGCGGAGACGTCCCGGCTCTGGCACTCCGCTGCCATCTGTGTGATGGCAGTCATTGCCTGTGCCCGCTCGCCGCGGTCGATGAGGGCATTTCCACCTCGCCTGAGATTCAGGCTGATAGAGGGAATCCCTCTCGCCAGGGACCGTTTCGCAACGTACTTCGGGAAGTTCTTGATGAGGATTCCCCCGAAAATCGGAACGTCATACATGCTTTGATGATTCGAGACGAAGAGGTAGCCACCCGACGCGTTGAATCGGTCGAGACCTTCAACATCGAACCGTACTCCCGAGATCGCGAACACGGAGAGCAAGGTTCTCTGGAGGCCTGCCATCGTCCACTCGAACGGCCTCAATCCGAACAGCAGCGCGACCCTTCCAACAATGTCGAACACGACGAGTGACAGACCAAATGCAGCCAGCGTCGGGATTGAGAACACCCAGTCGCGCAGCGAATTCGTCATGAGGTCTGATCGAGCCAGGCGATCAAGGCGGAGTTGACTGCCTCGGGCTGCTCCTGTTGTGTCCAGTGCCCCGATCCCTCGATGATCACCGTGGTGAGGTCCGGGATCCACCGATCCATGCCCACCGTCAGGCTGACGGGAAGGACCGGATCCCCATCAGCTGCGATCATCAATGTTGGCTGACCGACTGGTGCATCCACTACATCGGCGAACGCGGCAGCATTGGCATCGATGTTGCGATACCAGTTGAGAGGGCCGGTGATTCCTCCCTCCTTGAATGCCTCGACGTAGACCGAGAACTCCGAGTGGGTGAGAAAATCCTTGTCAGCGGCCATCGGCCGGTAGATGCGACTGAGCCAGGATTCGGCACCCGAGTTGAACATCCCCTCGGCCACACCTTCCTCCTGGAACATGACCACATAGCCGAATCGGTCCGAGAGTTTGTCCCTGATCACAGCGATCGTAGGAAACCCAACGCATGCGCCTCGATACGGAACGTTGAGCGACACAACTCTCGACACTCGATCGGGGTGTTTCACCGCCGCTGTCCACGCAACGATGCTCCCCCAGTCGTGACCAACGAGAGTCGCTGACTCGACTCCCAATCGATCAAGTATGCCAATGACATCACCAACGAGATGACGCAGCGAATACTCCGCGACTGCATCTGGCTTGGATGAACCACCGTAACCTCGCTGATCGAACACGATCGCACGATATCCGGCGTCCACGAGCGCGGGAATCTGGTGCCGCCATGAGTACGCCAATTCAGGGAAACCCGTGCAGGAGCACAATGGCGTCGCCCGATCCCTGATCATCCACCGCAAGAGTCACGCCGTTCGTTTCGATTGCCCGCATGTCCCTGCCTTGTGTAGATATGTAGACGGTAGACGGTAAACGGTATGGCCGTGGCAGAGAGGGTGGAGCCGAATATCATCCGGACTGTCGGATTGTGGGCATTTGTGGCACCGCGGCGTATCGGATCCCGTTCCACGTGTTGAGGAGTCCATGGCAAAAAACACAAAAGTACAGCAGGGGAAGAAACGCGCCGAGCAAGAAGCACGCCAGAAACAGGCGCAGAAGACGAAAGTGATCCGCAACTCCGTCATCGGAGGAGTTGTCGTTATCGGAATCGTCTTCGCACTCATAGCCACTTGGCCAGAACCAGAAGTTGGATCAACAGAGGCCGAGGCGTGGGATCTGCCAGCGCTGGTCGGTGAAGAACGCTACGCCCTCTCAGACTTCAGCGGCGAGCCCACGGTCGCCGTGTTCTTTGCGTCATGGTGCACCGTCTGCGAGCGCGAAATACCTGAATTCCTCTCGGTCAGCCAGGAGATTGGAGATGACGTCAACTTCATAGGCATCAACTCCCAGGACAACGGTCGCGGGGGCGGTGACGCGGACAAGTGGGGCATCACAGGACAGTGGCCCATCGCCAAGGACATCGGAGGACGGAACCAATCGGGGCTCTCCGTTGACACGTTCGGCGCCAGAGGCATGCCGTTGACTGTTATCTACACACCGGACGGGACGGTCGCCCACATCCAACGCGGCGGCATGTCCGGCCAGCAACTCGTCGACCTACTCAGCCAACTCGGCCTCTATACCTGAATCGGCATTCGGCTGTCAGGCGTCAGTTGTCAGCAAGAACCCTCACACATGCCGGCTGAAAGCTTGACAACTGAGACCTGGTGTCTCACCAAATAGACCACCCCGGCTGAGGGGGATCAGCCGGGGCAGTCAGACGGTCGGTTGCGGGTGGGACCGTTTCCGACCGTCACTTCTGTCGATGCAAGTTAGCAGGGAGGAAGGAAGGAGAGAGAAATGCGACCCACCCGACAGAAATCTATGTCTTCTCGCTCCGGGACGGTTACCCGCTTGTGAAGCGTTTCACAAGTTGGACGTCATGAACGACACGCCAGGTTCCCCGAACTGTCGAATTCACGGAGAGGCGGGTCCTTCCCCTGCCACCAGTGAAGAACCAAGAGGTATGAGTGCATCCCTTATCGCGACGCTGATTCAGGCCCGCGAGGAGCGCTCGATCCGTCGAATGAGGAACACAAGGGTCACTCCGGCACCAGCGAACAACGCATAGGTGAACGCGCTGATGTTGACCAGGACCGCTAACCGCCCTGCGTCGCTCGCAGGATCCCCAAGCAGAATCTGAGTGATCTGGCTTGGGATCACCCCTCCGAGCCAGAGCAGCCACCAGAGGTCTCCGAGTTGGAATCTCGGATACGCCCGCCATTCCTCACCGACAGGCACTTCACCATACGGAACCTGGGAGATCTTCTCGATCTCGTTGAACACGAGCTTTGGGAGGACGAGGTTGGCGAACGGTATGAGCCACGCCCCAATCGTCCAGGCACCGCGCCATCGCCTGCCGATAGGACCCCTCGCATCGAGAGACTTCGATGCTGAGTACGTCCAGCTCATCACGAGAACGCCTGTGACAATCAGAAGGAGAAGGGCAAGGCCTGTCCACCCGGCCCAGGTGAGCTCCACCGGAGCGATCGAGTCACGCTCGGCTTCGGACAGTTCTCCCGAGAACTTCTGAAGTGCTGATGCATAGCCGAAGCCGGCAATTGCAGCGCCCACAAGCACGACTGAGGCGATCGATAGTGACACCGCGACGACGACCGTCAGCGGACGCGAGATATCGGTAGCACCCTTTCGCGTGCTGGTCGGTTCGGGAAGTATATCTCCCGGACCGAGTTCAGCTGGATACCACTTACCGTCAGAAGCAAGCCACCAGCCATCGTCTCTTTGACGGTCAGCCATGGGAGGAAGCTACCTCGTTCGGGCGATCAAACCGCTTACGCTTCAACGATTTGTGCAAGGGCGCTTGAGTTTTCGTTCGCTATTGCAAGATGTCGATCGTGATACCGCACGAGGTACTCAAGCTGGACCGGCGACAGGACCTGACAGACGTAGTCCCAGTGAAGAGCCACCACATCCCCAGACGACAGATTCTCCGCCTCATCTACAGGCATGCGAACGACCTCAACTCGCCGAGGACCGTGGTGTAGCTGCCTACCGTCCCAGGTGAGAGGTGAGGAGCGCACGAACACTTCCCTCCCTGTGATCTCAACAACGGTCCCCCACCGAATACGGCACTGGTCGATGACTTCAAGAGCGTGGTCTGCATAGCCCGCTCGAAGGAGACCGACCCACGGATAGACGCAGAAAACATGAAACGCATGGTTGGGCACACCACCTGGAATCCCATCCGAAAGCATCCTCCACCGACCACCAGCTCGAGGTTGGAATCGATTCTCTACAGAGTTTCCCCAAGCGAGTGTGTCGATGTCCGTGAGGAGACTGTTCCCTATCCAGTACGCCTCGACCACATCTGGCGCGAGAGGATCAGATCCGAATGAGTCCGACAGGAACTGGAGGTAGGGCCATGCGCCTTCGAATTGCTGCGCGATCGCACGCATCTCCCCCACCGCGGATTCGCCGGCTGCCACCAACTCGGCGACGAGACCGAGATCGGCCGGGCCACAGTATCCGTAGGCGTTCGGAGGAAGCGCAAAGCGGGCGAACTGCGCAGCACCCGGACATCACTTTGCCAGCACCGCCTTTGGATCCTTCCCTGGTGAACCCTGCAACGACTGCGAGAACGAATCCTGCACCGACCAGAGCAAGCCCTTCCATGGATGGAAGCTGTGTTCCGTTGACAACGTATCGCAGCACCGCCGTGATCACGGCGCCACCGACGAGAACAGCGGTGACATCGAGGGCCGGTGCCCTCGCGAGCGCGGCGTACCACGTACCCACGTACCCAGCGAGCACGAGACCCGTGACCAGCACCCAACCGATCTGGGTCAATCCAAGGGCACCCATTGCTCCGAAGCCACCGCCGATCCAGCCCCCACATCACAAGCAGCGCTGCCCCGCCGGCCATACGCGCCACAGCAACAGTGCTGGAACTCAGGGATGACAGCAGTCGCTTCGCAACGATGATCTCGACAGACCACAACAATGTTGCGCCGAAGATCATCGCCTCGCCGAGTCCGAACGAGAACCCGCCCAAGCCGCCCGACGAGCACGAACTGCCCCCACACAAGCAGGCCAACTGCTGCGATGTGAATCAACTTGACTTTCTCGTGGAGAAATCCCACCGCAAGAATGCCGACCCAGATCAGGAGGGTCTTGTGGAGGAACGCGGCTTGCACCGACGAAGCCCTCGCGAGTCCCCTCAAAGAACAACGCAAATGCCACGCTTCCACCAACGACTCGCAACCGCGCCGAGACCGAACCACTGCTTGGTGGACGCGGGGCGGGTGAATCCATTCGATGAGTGGCGCCTTGTTGCGATGAGACCGACACCGAGCAGGGCGAACGCGGCAATCAGGTTCTTGAACGTCGTGTAGGTCGTTGGGCTGGCAACTCCCCCAACCACCCAGGCCCTCACACCGTATCCATTGATGAACACGGCAAACCCAGTGATCAGCGCCGTTGCGATAGCGAGCATCACTCCGGTCTGTCTACGAGACATCGTGCTGAACATGGATTCGACCTTTCATTGGAATCTTCTATATAATAGCTTAGACCGTTACTAAGGATTTATGCACGGATCGGCTTTATTGAGCAGGACACCTGAGACTGGCTGCGCCAGAACAGAGGTCCCACCACCGATCCCATGACTGGAGGTCACATGCCATCGAAGGTCGTCAGCTTCGAGAATTTCCCGACGCTCATCGATGCCCTGCAGGAGTCCGGGTACACCGTTGTTGGTCCCACTGTCGGTGAGAAGTCCATCGTGTATGACGAGATCCGAACCATCGACGACCTACCGATCGGCGTAGGCGAGATCCAGGATGCAGGAAGCTATCAGCTTGTGCGGAGGCAGGACGATGCCCTGTTCGCGTACACGGTGGGACCGACGACGTGGAAGAAGTACCTGTTCCCTCCTCGCGAGGTATTGCTGACGGTGACCAGGACCGACGGGACGCTGCTATTCGAGCCGACCGCTGCAAAGTCGCCAAAGTATGCGTTCCTGGGCATCCGTCCCTGTGAGCTCGCGGCGATCAGCATTCAGGACAAAGTGTTCATAGGACCAACGGCGACAGACCCACATTATGCAGCAGCAAGGTCAGCCATATTCACGGTCGCCGTGAACTGCGCCGTGGCTGGCGGAACCTGCTTCTGCACCTCGATGGGAACTGGTCCTCGCGCACAGTCAGGCTATGACCTCGTATTGACCGAGGTCATCGACGGAGACATCCACGAATTCGTCATCGAGTCAGGCTCGCCCGCAGGCGACGCCGCGCTCGAAACGCTCGATGCGCGCGAGGCAACGCAGGAGGACGCTGCAGCAGTCGATGCCATCGTGGCGAATACTTCGGACCACATGGGCCGAACGATGCAGACCGATGACGTCTACGACGTGCTCGTGTCGAGCCTCGAGATCGACAATTGGGAGGAAGTGGCGTCGCGGTGCCTCAGCTGCACGAACTGCACACTCGTCTGCCCCACCTGTTTCTGCTCGACGATGAATGACATCTCGGATCTCAAGGGAACCGCGACACGTCAACGCAGGTGGGATTCCTGCTTCACCATGGATTTCACGAATCTCCATCAACACTCTGTTCGATCGACAACAGCAACACAGTATCGACAGTGGATCACGCACAAGCTCGCGTACTGGCAGGACCAGTTCGATGAAATCGGATGCGTCGGCTGCGGCCGTTGTATCACCTGGTGCCCCGCTGGGTATCGACATCACTGAGGAAGTCAAGAAATTGAGGACAGCAGCAAAGGCGGTGGCGGTATGAACCTCGGAGATCTGCGTGCAACAAGCGACCTGATCGCCCAACTGGACGACGACGAGTTCGAATTCTTCGAATCCCTCGCCACCGAGATCACGCTTGACCCTGATGAGGTTCTCTTCCGAGAGAACGGCGAAGCAAAGCGTTTCTTCATTGTGGCACGAGGCATCATCGCCCTTGAGGTGGAGCGGCCCGCAAAGCCGCCTACGACGGTCCAAACGTTGGGTGACGGCGCTCTTCTCGGTCTCAGCTGGCGTCTCACGCCGCACCGGTGGATGTGGACCGCAAGGGCAATGACAGCATCGAAGCTCGCAGTATTCGACGCGGCATTCATGCGGGCAGAGTGTGAACGCAACATTGACCTCGACAGACTCATGTGGAAAGCGGTGGCCCAGGAGGCATCCAAACGTCTCCACCACACACGCATCCAACTACTCGACCTGTATGGGAGTGGTTGACATGACCCTCACCAAGAACACTGAATTTGCCGAAGTGACCGATCCGATGCTCCCGAGACCATTCCGGGTGACATCCAAGCGGGCCGAGACGCACGACACGATCACTCTGGACTTCGAGGCAGCCGACGGGGGCCCGCCGATCGGCTTCAGCCCAGGGACAGTTCACGATGGTCTATGTTCTCGGTGTTGGGGAGGTCCCGTTGTCGATTTCTGGCGACCCTGATCGACCAGAGGTGCTGATCCACACGGTGAGAGCTGTGGGCGGAGTGACGAATGCGATCTTTGCCCTCGAGACCGGCGACGTCGTGGGGCATCAGAGGGACCCTTCGGTACAAGCTGGCCGACAGCGATCGGCAAGGACCTCCTGATCATCGCAGGCGGAATCGGACTCGCACCGGTTCGGCCACTCATCTATCAGGCCCTCGCCAACCGAGATCGCCACTACTGCCTCGGGCTCGCCTATGGAGCCCGCTCACCAAGTGAGGTGCTGTATCGAGATGAGCTGAGGGAGTGGAACGACAGACTGGACATCAATGTCGAGGTCACCGTCGATCGCGGAGAAAGAGGCTGGCGAGGGCTCCGTAGGTGTCGTCACGCCCCTTGTGCAAAGACTCCGCTGCTCAGCGGAGAAGAGCGTGGCGGTGATCTGTGGGCCAGAGGTGATGATGAAGATCGTTGCAAGGACCCTCGAAGATCGAGGGGTTCCAAGAGAGGACATCTATTTGAGCCTTGAGCGGAGCATGAAGTGCGGCATCGGGTTCTGCGGACACTGTCAGTTCGGATCTGACTTCATCTGCAAGGACGGTCCCGTCATGCCATACACCGCCGTGGCTGAACGACTTGAGATCGGTTCGATATGACAGTGATCGTTAAAACGAAGCCAAAGCTCGCTGTTTGGAAGTTCGCTTCCTGCGACGGGTGCCAATTGACGTTGCTCGACTGTGAGGACGAGCTCCTCGACATCGTCGGAGCGATCGACATTGCCTACTTCCCTGAGGCAACACGACGCGAGATCGCAGGCCCTTACGACCTGTCTCTCGTCGAAGGCTCGGTGACAACCGCTCATGATGCGCGACGCATCAAGGAGATCAGGGCACAATCCGCAACGCTTGTGAGCATCGGAGCGTGTGCAACTGCAGGCGGGATACAGGCGCTCAAGAACTTCGCGGATGTGGATGAATACATCTCGATTGTCTACGCGCATCCCGAGTACATCGACACCCTCGCGAATTCGACAGCAATCGCGGATCACGTTGAGGTCGACCTTGAACTCAGGGGTTGCCCGATCTCCAAGCATCAGCTCATCGAGGTCATCGACGCCTTCCTCCACGGGAGACGTCCGAACACTCCCAACCACAGTGTCTGTGTGGAGTGCAAGATGCGCGGCGTCCAGTGCATCATGGTGGCGGGCGGCACTCCCTGTATGGGGCCCGTGACCCATGCAGGGTGCGGCGCCATCTGCCCCGCCTACAACCGTGGCTGCTTCGGTTGCTTCGGGCCCTCAGCGGATCCGAATGTCGATTCCCTCCGCGATATCTGGCACAGCCTCGGCATGGACGACCCAGATCTTGTTCGAGCACTGCGCACGTTCAACACCTACGCACCGGAGTTCAAGGAAGCGAGCGAAAAGTATGACGGCTGAAGCCAGCACGCGTGAGATCAACGTCGACTATCTCGCCAGGGTCGAGGGTGAAGGGGCGATGTACCTCAAGCTCGACGGAGACGAGATCATCGATCTTCAGTTCGCGATATTCGAGCCACCCCGTTTCTATGAGGCGTTCCTCAGGGGACGGAAGCCCGCAGAGGCGCCGGATATCACGTCTCGGATCTGCGGCATCTGCCCGATTGCCTATCAGATGAGTTCCATCAATGCAATGGAATTCGCGGCAGACGTCGAAGTGCATCCGCAGATCCGTGCACTACGCAGGATGCTGTACGCCGGCGAGTGGATCGAGAGCCATACGCTTCACGTCTACATGCTCCACGCGCCAGACTTCCTCGGGTACGAGAGCGCTATCGAGCTTGCTGCGGATCTTCCAGAGGTGGTCACGAACGCGCTCCGCCTCAAGAAGCTCGGCAACACGGTGATGACGCTGCTCGGTGGAAGGGAGATCCACCCAATCAACATGAGATTGGGCGGCTTCTACAGAACACCAACGAAGAGTGGACTCGAAACTCTCGTCGAGGAACTCCGGTGGGCGCTTGCGATGTCAGAGGAGACGGTTCGTCTCGTGAGTGGGTTCGATTTCCCGGACTTCGAGATGCCGTACGAGTTTGTCGCACTTCACCACCCCGATGAGTATGCGATCACCGATGGGCGCATCATCTCGAGCGAGGGACTCGACATCGACGTGTCAGAGTGGGCCGAGCACTTCGAGGAGATCCAAGTCGAGCGCTCCAATGCCCTCCACTGCAGACTCCGCGAACGGGGGACATACAACGTCGGCCCGATGGCGAGATTCACCCTAAACCACGAGCAACTCACACCCCGTGCCAGAGCGATTGCTGACGAGGTCGGACTCGCAAAGGGCGAGCGGAATCCGTTCAAGAGCATCATCGTGCGATCCGTCGAGATCGTGCTTGCGTGCGAGGAGATACTCAGACTGATCGATGAGTATGAGCGTCCGCCCGAACCATGGATCGCCGTGGAGTCGAGGGACTCAGTCGGTCACGGGGCAAGCGAGGCACCCAGGGGGATCCTCTACCACCGATACGAGATCGACTCTGATGGCATGCATCGCTGACGCCAAGATCGTCCGCCACGTCTCAGAACCAAAGCAGTATCGAAGCCGACCTGAGGGAGTTCGTGGGGCCGCGAACCCGGATGGAGGACGACGAGCTCAAGTGGCAGCTCGAGCAGGCAATCCGCAACTACGACCCGTGCATCTCATGTGCCACGCATTTCCTCGACCTGAAGGTGGAGCGGGTGGACTAGCGATGCCGACGGATCATCATCGGCATCGGAAACAGGGACAGAGGGGACGACGGTGCTGGTGTGGCCGTCGCGGAGGACGTGACCGGGATGCACCACCCACATTGTCGACGCTGGTGCACTTGATATGTTCAATTTTTGGTCCGAGGCCGACGATGTCGTCATCGTTGACGCAATGAGATCCGGAGCACGTCCAGGCACGGTACGTTCCTTCGACGTACGCGAGACTCCCCTTCCGGACGAGACCTTCGCGTCGACGCATTCCTTCGGACCTGCTGCGGGTATCGAGTTGGCCCGTGCACTCGGTCGTATGCCGGCGCGTATCGAAGTGATCGGCATCGAAGCAGGTGACTTCACTGTCGGGGCGGACCTGTCCCCTCCCGTGGTGCAAGCGGTACACGATGTGACAAGGAGGCTCGCCAGTGCATGAGTCGAGACTGGTGATGAACCTGGTGGACGAGGCCGTTCGGATCGCCGAGCTCAACAACTCCGAGAGGGTCCACGAGGTGAAGCTGAGCATCGGTGCGCTCAGCCATGTCACTCCCCTGTCACTCGAGAGCCACATGAAAGAAGCCGCGCACGGGACATTGATCGACGACGCCACCTTGACTGTCACGAAGGCGACTGACCCGTACGCAGCCGATGCGCTCGACGTGCGGCTTGTGTCCATGAGAGTTGGGGAGGGCTGACCATGTGTGTAGCGATGCCAGGGAAAGTCAGTTTCTATCGACGCTGCATCGACCGGCGCTGTCTGGTCCCAGGTCGAGTTCGGCGATCGGGTCCTGCAGGTAAACCTCGTGATGCTTAGCGACGTAAACATAGGTGACCACGTCCTCGTTCACTCAGGCTATGCGATACGCAGGGTCCCCGCGGAGGTGGTTGCGGACGCTTCACGGATGCACTCACATGGCCACGCAGTGTGTTCCCGCGTGCTGGGTCGCTTGGTGTCGTCCTGGCCATGCGTTCCTCCGAATGAGTGGTCTCAGAGGTATATCGGCGCATGGTAACAGGGACCTT
>PVMK01119689.1_pt1 | contig 30113 bp, 22 predicted proteins | sample 1853481 | NCBI WGS metagenome assembly PVMK01 (sample SAMN08533507, study PRJNA380276) | Marine sediment metagenome, whole genome shotgun sequencing project.
GCCTACCAGGAGTATGCCATTAAAGCCTTCAAGGTGAACAGCGTCGATTACCTGTTAAAACCCATATCCGAGACGGACCTTCGAGCGGCCATCAACAAGTATCAACGACACTTTAACAATGAAATAATCCTGCCTCACATAGGAAACGAGCTGCTGTCAGGCATTAAACAGATGATTCCCAAAACCTATAAAACCAGGTTTATGATCAGGGTAGGCGACCGTGTAAAATCAGTGGAAGTCAATGACATTCTCTATTTTTTCAGTCTCGACAAAGGAACCTATCTGCATTCATCAGATAACCGCAATTATGTGATCGACTTTACCCTCGATTCACTGGTCGAATTGCTGGATCCGGTAAAATTCCACAGGATCAACCGCAGGTACATTATTTCACCGGGAGCGATTGCAGATATGATCAACCTTTCGGGCAGTAAGCTAAAAGTGCTGCTAACGCAATCAGATGATACGGATATATACATAAGCAGGGACAGGCTCTCTGCATTTAAGGAATGGCTTGACAGATGACTATGAAAAAACTACTATTGTTGGCAGTGTTAATTGTACTCGCGATTCCTGCCCTGCCTCAGACAAAAAAGTACGTAAAATCCATGTCTGGCACCATTGAACTGATGAATCAGGCAACTGCAAAGGAAGAGTTCCAGCAGTGCATCAGGCAATTTGAGCAGCTTGCCAGCGAATACCCAGATCAGTGGCTGCCCCACTATTACCAGGCGCAGGCCATGGCCATGCTCAGCCTCACTGAAAAGGATATTCCCACCATAGATGGGAACCTGGACCGTGCACAGGAAGCCATTGAGAAAGCAGATGCCATCCACCCTGAAGAATCAGAAATCTATGTAATCAAGGCCTTGCTAAACCTGGGGAGAATCACTGTGGACCCTGTGGGCAGAAGTGCCCTCTATTTTGAGGCTGTATCAGCTGATCTTTCTAAAGCCAAAGAACTCAATCCTGAAAATCCACGAGCCCATTTCCTCCACGCTTTATTCACTTTATATCTGCCTGAGTTTCTGGGAGGAGGACCCGCCGGTGCCAAACCCCGCTTTCTGGAGGCAGCAGAGATATTTAAAACATTTGAAAATCCAGATCCCCTCTGGCCCAACTGGGGAGAAGACCTGAACCAGGATGAACTGGTGAAATTGAAAGACATTTAAAATAAAAAAGATGAAGAATTACTTCCCCCTTATCGTCTCATTCCTCTTGCTTCTCATTTCCGGATGCAAACAGGAACCCCAAAAACCACCCAACATCCTGTTTGCCATTGCAGATGACTGGGGATGGCCACATGCAGGGATTTATGGCGACCCGGTGGTAAAAACACCTGCATTTGACCGACTGGCTAAGGAAGGGATTCTTTTTAACCACGCCTATATCTCATCCCCTTCCTGCACTCCTTCCAGAAATGCCATCCTTACGGGTCAGTATCATTGGCGATTGGGACCGGGCGCAAACCTTTGGAGTACGCTGGATCCGGCTACTCCGGTATACCCCCTGTTGCTGGGAGATGCCGGCTACCATGTAGGATACTACCGGAAAAGCTGGGGTCCCGGAGATATCTCCAACTGGGAAAGACATCCCGCTGGAAAGAACTATGGGGAAGGAGGCTTTGCCGCATTTATGGAAGATAGAACAGGCGATCAACCCTTTTGCTTCTGGCTGGGAACTTCAGATCCTCATCGTCCCTATGACAAGGGAACCGGGGCAAGGAGTGGGATGGATCTGGATCAGATTCGCCTTTTTGAATGTTTTCCTGATCATGAAATTGTAAGGGGGGATGTAGCAGACTATTACTATGAGGTACAGCGTTTCGATAGCGATGTGGCCAATGCCATTAATCTTCTGGAAGAGCTGGGGGAGCTGGAAAACACCATCATTGTGATGACCGGCGATCATGGGATGCCTTTCCCGCGCTGCAAATCCAATAACTACGATTCAGGAGCCCGTATCCCACTGGCCATCAGGTGGGGATCGGGGATCGAGAATCCCGGAAGGGTGCTGGAGGATTTTATCAGCACCACCGATATTGCACCCACATTTCTGGAGCTGGCTGGAGTAACGGTTCCTGATGTGATGACCGGCAAAAGTCTTATCAAGCTGTTGGAAAGCCAAAAGGAGGGTCTGGTGGATAGCTATAATCGCAGTTATGTCTTGCATGGCAAGGAGCGTCATGTGCCCGGCCAGGAAGAAGATATGGGTGGATACCCGGTCCGCGCCCTCAGGAACCACGATTTTCTCTATATCCGGAATTTCGAACCAGACCGCTGGCCTTCCGGAACGCCCAATTACGCAGATGCTGCCATTCCTTATTTCTGGCTGGCAGATTGTGACAATGGTCCCACCAAGACCTATATGGTTGAAAACAGGGATAAGGACAACCTTCACAGAAGCCTGTATGATCTCTCCTTTGGGAAACGTCCGGCCGAAGAGCTATATGATTGCAAAAAGGATCCTGAACAGCTGGAAAACCTGGCTGATGATCCCAGCTATGCAGAAATTAAGGGTGAATTGTCAGCCCTTTTGCTGGAGCAACTGGAAATTACACGTGATCCAAGGCTTGTTGGAGGAGCAGAACTATTCGATGAGGTTCCTTACCTTGGCCACGGACCCAGGCATCCTTCCTATAAGCCTGAAGAAAAATAGGATACGACCTAATCGCCGAAACTGGTCTCCAGGTTCCTTGCCGTGATGATCCAGGGGTGATCGTTAGGAACATAGTTGATTTTGCCAGCCACATCCTGTAGGGGAACCGCCCTGGTCTCCTCCCCCTGAACAGCAATCATATTCCCGAATTGCTCATTCCTGATATAATCGATGGCGTTGGTCCCCAAACGAGTGGCAAGAAGCCGGTCGGCAGCAGAAGGTGTCCCACCCCTTTGCAGATGCCCCAGAATGGTTACCCGGGTTTCAAGCCCGGTAATCTTCTCCAATTCCTCTGCCATTTTTATGGTGGAACCCCTGTATTCGGCATCCAGTTTCTTAATTTGTTTCTTCAATTCAGATCGTTTCTCCCCTTCAGCCCCTTCAAGCTTCTTCTCAACAGCTTTGATCTTATTAGCACCCTCCTTATTAATGGCTCCCTCTGCCACCGCTACAATACTGAATCGTTTTCCACGGCTCACTCTTTCAAGTATACTCTCAGCCAGTTTATCTATGGTATAAGGTATTTCAGGAAGCAAGATGGCATCTGCACCCCCTGCCAGTCCGGCTCCCAGAGCCAGCCAGCCCACACGGTGACCCATAATCTCTACAATAATAATGCGGTGATGACTGGATGCAGTACTGTGTAAGCGGTCAATGGCATCCACTGCAATTCCCAAAGCCGTATCAAAACCAAACGTTACGTCGGTGCCCACAATGTCATTGTCAATGGTCTTTGGCAGGGTGAGAATATTTAGTCCGTGTTGAGACAGGCGGTAAGCATTTTTAATGGTTCCACCCCCTCCCAGGCAAACCAGCACATCCAGGTGATTCTTGTAATAGTTCTCCACAATCACATCGGTCATATCCACACTCTTCCCTCCCATGGGCATCTTATGGGGCTTATCCCTGCTGGTTCCAAGGATGGTTCCACCCAGGGTAAGTATGCCTGAGAGCATCTGGTTATCCAGCCTCACAGAGCGATTTTCCATCAAGCCCCTGAATCCATCCTTAAATCCTATCACTTGCATGGAACCCATACAGGATGCGGTTTTACCTAATCCCCTGATGGCGGCATTTAATCCCGGGGTATCCCCACCCGAGGTAAGGACTCCAATATGTCCAGAACGCTTGCGTGTACTCATATATCAAGTTTTTCTTTTACCCAAGTTATGAAAAACATAGGCGGGGTTCAAACCCTGACGCAATTTTTGGCAGCATTTTTGCTTATTAATTAGCATATGATTAAGAAATTATGGGCCATTGGCCTTCTACTGGCTCTTCCGGGCCTATATATTTTTGCAGATAACCACGGAGCAGAAGATGCCTCTGCCCAGGAGCAGTATGTGAAGATTTTCAAAGAGGAAATTAAACCAGAGTTTGAAGCATTTAAATACTGTCTGGAGGGATTTCATAAACTTACAAGTAATGGATTGATAAACAACCATCGCATTGTAACCCTGATAGACTATTCCTTACCATCTCATCTGACACGGCTCTGGGTGATCGATCTAGAAAAAGATACGGTATTGTTTAACTCCATGGTGGCGCATGGCCGAAACAGCGGCGAGGTCCGCCCCACCTTTTTTTCAAACACCCCTCATTCACTCATGAGCAGTCAGGGATTCTTTGTCACAGGCGAATCCTATTTTGGCAAACATGGTTACTCGCTGAGACTGGACGGGATTGAATCCGGAATAAACGACAGGGCCAGACAGAGGGCCATTGTGATCCACCCTGCATCCTATGTAAGCACCGATTTCATTAAAAAGTACGGAAGACTTGGTAGAAGCTGGGGTTGCCCTGCACTACCACCGGAAGAATCAAAATCCATCATCGATCTGATCAAGGAAAAGAGTTGCCTTTACATCTACTCCCCTGATCCCGATTATGAGCAAAAGTCGGATATCATCTAATACAGTTCCTTTTGTGTTACTACCTCGCCGACACTGGTCTCAAATGTAAACTTCTTCTCCCCGTATCTCAGTTCCAGTGGATTTCCCAATTTCGAAAGCACATCCAGGCTGGTCAACACACCCTCATTCCACTCCATATCTACCTGGAACCCTCCCCGGGCCATCAAACCCTCTACCTTCCCTGTTTCCCATGCACCGGGTAGAGCAGGGAGCAGCTCCACATAGCCGGCATGTGACTGAATCAGCATCTCTGCAATTCCGGCAGTCCCTCCGAAATTTCCATCTATCTGAAATGGAGGATGGTTATCGAATAAGTTGGGATGGGTTGATTTTTCAAATAGCTTCCTCACATGAAAGTAGGCCTGATCGGCATCCTTCAGACGCGCATAAAAGTTGATAATCCACGCCCTGCTCCAACCCGTATGTCCCCCTCCGTGCTTCAAGCGGTGATCCAGAACCTTCCTGGCAGCTTCCATAAACTCCGGGGTATCATTCCAGTTGTACTGCGGAGAAGGATAGAGTCCATAGAGGTGGGAAATATGCCTGTGACCCGGGTTAAGCTCTATAAGACCCTCTTCGGACCATTCCAGGATCCGCCCGTCGGTCCCGATTTTCACAGGAGCAAGCCCATCAAGTTGGGAATGCAACAGCGCGCTGAATTCCTTATCAGTATTCAGCACCCGGGCTGCTTCAATGACTGAGGTAAACAGATGCCATATGATCTGCAAATCCATAGCCGGGCCCATATTAATTGCAGCGGTGTCTCCTTTTGGAGTAACAAACCGGTTCTCGGGTGAGATGGAAGGACCCGAAACCAGTTTTCCGGTGACAGGATGCTTCACCAGGAAATCTGACATAAAAAGCGCCGCTTCCCTCATCACCTCATAACCATAATCGGCCAGAAATACTGTATCACCTGAAAAGAGGAAATGTTCCCAAATATGGGTGCTCGACCAGGCAGCTCCCATGGGCCACATGCCCCAGTTAGGAGAGCCAAAGAGCTGAGTCTGATGCCAGACATCGGTGGTATGGTGGGCCACAAAACCGCGGCAATTGTATGTTTCCCTGGCCGTCTTTCTGCCATTCTCCCGAAGTTGACCTATAAATTCAAGATAGGGTAGATGACACTCCGACAGGTTGGTGACCTCCGCGGGCCAGTAGTTCATCTGAATGTTGATATTGATGTGGTAATCTGAATTCCAGGGAGGAGCCAGGTGCTCATTCCATATTCCCTGAAGGTTGGCAGGCAGATTGTCCGGCCTGGAACTACCGATCAGCAAGTAGCGGCCAAAGTTAAAGTAGAGGGCTGCCAGTCCCGGATCCGGTTCACCCTCTGCCACAAGAGCCAGTCTCTGGTCCGTGGGCAGGTCCTGATGGGCCGAACTCCCCAGATCTAATGAAACCCGGTTAAAATACTTCTGATACTCTTCTATGTGATCTGTGAGGACCCTGCTATAATTACATTTTACAGAATGACTCATGCACTTGTCGCAATCGGCACGGGGATCACCCCCTCCGTAATTTGTTCCGGCAAACAGCCTGAGTTCGAATTTCTTTGCCCCATGGATCATCAACTTTTTACCTTCTGTATGGATGTGTCCATCGGTGGCAATTACCTTTAGCCTGGCTTCAATAAGCACCCCCTGTCCATTATCCACATATTGCTTCATGGTAATCAGGTTGTTGCCCATAATGATCACCTCTCCATCTCCCGGTCTGGAAAGCTCCACGGAGCAGTTGATCCTGCCCCCCTGACTGGCAGTCTCACTAAAAACCACCACATTGTTTGCAGCCGAAGAGAAGATCTGGCGGTGGTAGTTTGTACCACTACGCGTATATCTGACATTTACCAGGGCACTGTCCAGCCTCAGTTCCCTTCTGTAATTGCTTACTGCAGAAGAGTCGTCATACTGGATTGTAATATCTCCCAGAGTCTGGTAAGCATTGGTGCCTGTGGGGAGCCTCTCCTGAAGCAGCTCATTTGCTGCCAGGTTCTGTGCCTCCTTATACTGTCCCTGGAAGAGCAGCTCCCTTACCCTGGGCAGGATCTCCTTGCCAGGACTGTCTTCATATCCACCCTGTCTGGACCAGACCGACTCTTCATTCAGTTGAATCCGTTCGCTGCTCGTTCCCCCAAACACCATGGCCCCCAGCCGTCCGTTTCCCACCGGAAGTGCTTCATTCCAGTTAGTGGCCGGAGAATCGTACCACAAAATTACTTCAGGATCATTGGACAGTTGCTCACTTTTGGAACAGGAACCGAGTAATGCCAGAAAAAGCAGCGCGGACAGATACAGCACTTTCATACAGTAAATATAGACAAATCCCATTATTGTAGGAACCTACGGAAAATATCCCGAACTTGCTTCTATGAAAAATCTAAGCGTTTTACTGACATTAGCAGTGGTACTAATCTTTAGCACAAAAACTATGGCACAAAGTGAGTTTTCAAGCGGCCTTATCGGGGTTGGAGTGGTGGCAAACGATCTGGAAAAATCTCTGGATTTCTACCTCAACGTGATCGGTATGACCAAGGTAAGTGAATTTGATGTGGATGCCGATTTTGGAAAAGTATCGGGTTTAAGCGATGGGGTACCCTTTCACGTGGATGTTCTGAAGCTTCAGGACAGTCCGGAAGCTAACCAGTGGAAAATCATGAGTTTCAAGAAAGAAGGATCGCACCCCATGCCAAAATACATTCAGGATGATACCGGCATGCAGTATATAACCATTATGGTAAATAGCCTGGAACCCTTTCTGAAGCGGATTAAGGAGCATAAAGTGAAACTCCTGGGTGACACCCCCGTTCCACTGGGACCAGATCAGCACTTTGTGCTTGTTCAGGATCCGGATGGGACCATCGTCGAACTGATCGGGCCTCTTAAATAAGCCAGGGATCCAAAGCCCTTAGCGCTTCTTCTCCTCAGCTGGCTCGAGGTAATATCCTTCCCTGGGGAATGGCATATATATCAAAGTGCCTCCACTTCAACATATCTTCCTTAACTTTGATCTCAACAACTTCAGCATTGGATGTAAAGTCAGAAAAATAAAAAACCGAATATCCCAATGATTTTATTACTTCGAACTGTTCAAATTTCTCTTCAGGTTTGTTATGTTCATAAACCTCGCTAATAAGGGCAGGTTTGTATTGCTTGAGTAGATTAGAAATAGATTTAATCACCTCTTTATCATACCCCTCCGTATCAATTTTAATCAATTTCAATTTAGGGATGTAATCCGCATATTCTCTCTTTAACAATGCTTCCAGAACAACACCTTTCACTTTGGTACTTAAAGTGTATTTGCCATGTTTGCTCTCATTGGTTAAAGAAAGTCCACCATTGCCAAATGAGGCTTCTGAAGAATTGTAATAAAATTCCTCTTCTTTATCGGTGATAGCCACGTTGTGGGCAGCCATATTCGTTTTTTCAGGATTCAGTTTTATGTTTTCCGACAATACTTCATAAACTAAGGGATTCGGATCGAAGGCAAGGGTGAGTCCCTTTTTTCCGTTTACGATGGCCATCTCAGTAGTCATTAACCCGATGTTTGAACCAATGTCTATTGCGAAATCACCTTCAGACAAAAACTTCCTGAAGAAATCAATATTGTCAATTGAAATTTCTTTTCTCTCGATCAGAGGGTTTTCCCAATTGGCAAATTTAATCTCACCAACACCCTCTATATCAAAAGAATCGATACGAAATGGATACTTCTTCGTAATGCGTCTCGCCGTTTTTCTTTTGTACGACTTAATGAAATAGTTGATCATAACTTCGCGTATGGGCTGTTTCTTAATTTAATGTTGCCAAAAATACGACTATTTAGATACGTCCAGTCTATGTCAATTGATTAATTTTAGATTCTGAGTAACTTATGGTGCCCTCATTGGAAGAAAAACAATTACCATGACCCGGAAGGACCACAAGCGAAGAAACTTAAAAGTGGTAATCAGCTTTGGGATCCTGATTGCCACGGCTGTACTTACCATTCAGCTGATTGTTTTAGCCAGACAGAACCAGGAGATAAAAATCGATCTGTCTGAGGTTAACCACATGCGGTATGGGCTGCTCAACGTAGACGAATGGACCTTAAACATATCTGCCATTCTGAGCCAGGAGATCATGGAGTTTAAACTCTCCCCTGAAAACAGGGAGAAATTCCAGACAAACCTGGAGGCTTTGTTGAACAGTCTGCTGGATGAAGCCCAGCAAATGATCATAGAGCGGACATCGGGGGAGTTATCAGCTGTGAAAAGATGGATGGCGGGGTATGCCATTGAATTGAGTACACTCAGAGACAGCATCCCCTCCTTTGCCAGTCAGATACTGGATGAATTAAATAAGCCGGAAACAGCACAACGTGTACAGGACTACCTCTATAATAAGTTGGGCGAATTCAACACAACCACCTTTAGCAAAAGTTCCATGGAACCTCTGGAAACATTGATGCAAAAATATGATTGCAGCACAAAGGAACAATACCGGGAGCTACTTACCTCTGCCATAAAGGAGACAGATTCGAAAATTAATAGCAGGGTGATTGGGATCCTGGTTCTGGTAGCTATGGGATTCCTGTTATCTCTAATTGGAAAGGGATCCAAACATGCCCTTGAACCTATCCTTTTAATTTTATTCTCCCTCTGTCTTCTGATGGGTGGCATTACAACTCCCATGATTGATCTTGAAGCCCGGATCGATTTGCTGCTCATTCAGCTTATGGGCCACGAAATGGCATTTTCCAACAATATCATCTACTTCCAGAGCAAAAGCATTACAGATGTGGTTCGTGTACTCTGGCAGGAGGGATCCATTCAGATGATTTTCGTAGGATTCCTGATCTTCCTCTTTAGCATCATCTTTCCTGCGGCCAAACTGATCAGTTCCCTTCTCTATTCACGTGCCGGTGAATCCATGAAATCCAACAAAATAATCAGGTTCTTTGTATTCAAGTCGGGCAAATGGTCCATGGCAGATGTGATGGTGGTGGCCATCTTTATGGCTTATGTGGGATTTAACGGAATTGTGGGAGGTGAGCTTCACAGATTAAGTGAGTCTGCTGATCCTGTAGAGATCTTTACTACCAATGGCACCAAGCTTCTGGGAGGGTTCTACCTGTTTCTCTGTTTCTGTCTCTCCAGCCTTTTCCTGTCCGAACTTCTAAGCAAACCTAAAGACCAAAAAACATGATGAAGAGTAAACAAGTTGCCATCATCGACACGGGATATGATTCCTACACCTATGAGCTGGAGCTATTTGCCCAACAAGGATTTGAATTGATCATATATGAAGGTGAGCCCAGAAATAAAAAGGCCAAATATGAGTTTGCCCAAAATGCCGCGGGCATCCTGGTCAGAGAGCTATTGATTGATAAAGAAGCTTTGGGGAGTATGCCCCATTTAAAGGCCATTGTCCGGTATGGAGTAGGGTATGACAACATTGACCTGGATACCACCAGAAAAAGAAGCATTCGGGTTGCCAATGTACAGGGATATGCCAATCATTCGGTCTCTGACCATGCCCTGGCCCTATTACTGTCGTGCACCAGGGATTTGGAAGGGAGCCGTAAAGGAACCTTTAGCAAACCCTCCAGAAAAGATGTACTGGAGCTACATGATAAAACCATTGGCATTGTGGGCATCGGACAGATTGGAAGTCAGTTCTCATTGAAAGTTTCTCCTCTGTTTAACAGGGTTCTTGCATACGATCCTTACAAAACAGAGGATTACATGGCAAAATACAAGGCTGAAAAAGTGGAGCTCCCTACCCTGTTCAATGAATGTTCAGTAATCAGTCTGCACTGCAACCTGACCCCTGAAACGCGACATATAATTAACGGAAGTGCCATCGGATCCATGAAAAAAAGACCAGTGATTGTAAATACCTCCAGGGGAGCTGTGATTGATGAGAAGGCTTTGCTGGAAGCACTTAATTCGGGAAATGTTCACAGTGCTGGCCTGGATGTTTTTGAAAAGGAGCCACCCGGTGAAGAGCAGAGAGTGCTGATGAATCATCCGAAAGTGGCATACACACCTCATATTGCCTGGTATTCCGAAACATCCATTGTTACTTTACAAAGAAAAGCTGCCCGGAACCTGATCGGTCTGCTGAAAGGCCACCAAATAGAAGACGAACTGCTTTAACTACCCTCGATGCCCCAACTTATTCTTGATAAACAAAAGTGCCTTGGAAACATTGAAAAGATGGTTAATAAGGCCCAAAAGAACCAACTCTCTTTCAGGCCTCATTGTAAGACCCACCAGTCGGCCGAAGTGGGCAACTGGTTAAGAGATTTTGGAGTCTCAAAAATTACCGTATCCTCCTTCCCCATGGCCACCTATTTCGCCCATGCAGGTTGGACCGATATCCTGGTAGCTTTTCCATTTGATCCGGGCCAGGTCCCTACCCTGAATGCGCTACCAGAAAAAGTTCGTATGTCAATTCTAATAGATAATCCCGATATTCTCCCCCATCTGAAAAAAATAGAGCGGCAGGTATCTTTCTATATCGATATCGACACCGGGTATGGAAGGACGGGTGTGAAAAGTGGTGCTACCCACACTGTGGAAAGCATCATCAAACAATCCCAGGGCATCAAAAACCTCTCCTTCGCGGGCTTTTACTGTCACGCGGGGCACTCCTATAAAACGGCAGATCCGGGTAAAAGGGAGGACTTACACCTCAAGGCAATGTCAGACCTGAACCAGCTTAAGGAGCAGTTCAGCACATATGCTCCCAGAGCCCTCTATGGCGATACACCCAACTGCAGCATACAGAACGATTTTAAGGGGATCGATGAGATCACTCCCGGAAACTTTGTTTTCTATGACCTGATTCAACACGCGTTAGGCGCATGCCAGATGGAAGAGATCGCTGTGGCCGTGGGCTGTCCGATTGTAGGCAAATATCCTGAAGAGAGGCGCCTGGTGATCCATGGGGGTGCAGTACACTTTTCCAAGGAGACCATAAACATGGATGGAGAAGCTGTTTTTGGTCAGATGGTGAATGGAATCCACCAAGGCTGGGAACCCTCTGTCCATCATCAATATATTTCAAGTATCTCACAGGAACATGGAATTTTAGAAGATTGCGGAGATTGGATGAAGGAAAAGAAAATAGGAGATATCCTGCATTTTCTGCCCGTTCACTCCTGCCTCACTGCCAATCTGATGAGGGAATACATTACGACAGAAGGTCAACCCATCTCCACCCTAAACTCATAATCACCGGCATACTTGCATACTTGCATACTTTCTACTTGCATACTTTCTACTTGCATACTTTCTACTTGCATACTTTCTACTTCCTTGCCTTTCCATACACAAAATCACCAATAAGGCGAATCCTCTTCATCTCCTCCTCGCTGAGTGGTCCCGAATCCAGGGTCTGAAGGTTCTCACGCAGCATCTCCAGGTTTCGAGCACCTGTCATGCAGATATCCACAGCAGGATTGCTCAATACAAAGCGATAGCAGTCCATGGCAGATAGCGGTTTTTCTCCCGGAGGCATTTTGCCCTCCTTTAGCAATTGTCCCCACCGGGTAGCCGTAAAAGAGATCATCCCGGGACGATCTGCTCCTCCGGTAAAGGGAAATACATCCTTCTCTGCCCCGCTATTGGCCGCATTGTACCTTACCTGGAAAGCCCCTATCTCCTTCTCCTCCATAAGCTTCGGAAATAGTTTACGCTTATGCCCTGAAAGGGCCAGATGGCGAACCTCCCCTTTCTCCTTCAGATCAAGAGCCAGCTCCATCACCTGTTTTCTGGGCTTTCCTGGATGGTAACCCAGCATCAACAAATCCACATACTCCAGTCCCAATTTTTTCAATCCCTTATGAAAATGGCTCTTCCCTATCAATTTTGAATGGGTGTATTCCATCAAACATACCACCAGTTTGTCCCGGTCCCCTCTTTTGCTTATGTTTTGAATGACCTTGATCATCTCTTTGGACCGTCCTTTCATAAAACTGCCCACCACAAAATAGTTGCAGCCCCTCTCAAAGGCTTCCTCGTATGCTTCCTCAGATGCCCCATAGATCGAAGAAATACCGAGCCGGCCTACCTTTAAGCCAGTTTTTCCAAGTGTTACTGGTGTATTAAATGTCTCCATTTCAGCCATCAATTTGAAATAAAGATAGGTCTTATAGCATATCTGAGACCCTTTCGACTTTAAGACTTTCGACTTCTACCCCGTTGTTCCCATGGCATTGGCAATGGCATTCACGCTTCGAAGCAGGCCCTGTAAGACCTCTGCCGCTCTTTCTGTGTCTCTTTCATTTTGCGCCATTCGCCAGGTTCTCAACAACTTTACCTGCTCCCTGTGAAGGGGATAAAGCGCTTCGGCACGCAACTGGGTGGAGTTGTGATGACTTACCCTTCGCTCTGAGATAGGGCTCTTAAGCAGATCCAGCATCATCTCCCGTGTAAGCTTAAGTTCATTCAAAAGCATTCCGAGGATGTCAGTCTTTACTTTGGGCTCCTCTACCAGTTGAGCGTAGAGGGTCATAATATGTTCATCGGTGGCTGCCAGGCTGGTATCCACATTGGTCAATACATACCTGACGAAATCGTCGCCCTTTGCCAGATCTTTTAAGAGCGCGTACTTATCTCCTTCCTCCTTTTTCATTTTTGAAAGCGTACTGCCCACTCCGTACCAACTTGAGATATGCATCCTGGATTGGGTCCAGCTGAATACCCAGGGGATGGCCCTCAGATCTTCAAGGGTTCGCTTTCCCCTCCGGCGTGAGGGCCGGGATCCAATCTTACTGGATTCAATTACATCGATGGGAGTGGCCTGCTCATAAAAGCGAATAAAAGAAGGATGACCGGTAAGACCTTTAAAGGCCTTGTAGCTCTCTTCTGCCATGTAAGAGAATAGTTCCTGAAAGGAGGCTTCACGCCCAGGTTTTTTCAGGGTATTAAGGATGGTTCGATGAGCAGTTCCCGCAAGCAGCAACTCCAGGTTATAGGCTGCATTGCCCTTATTGGCATATTTTCTCTCGATGGTTTCACCCTGTTCGGTCACCCTGATTAATCCATTCAGGGTTGAATCTGGCAGGGACTTCAAAAACCAGTGTGTGGGTCCGGCTCCCCGGCTGATGGTCCCTCCCTTTCCATGAAAAAATCTGATATTGACCCCATGCTTCTTTCCCACCTCAGAGAGTTTTGCCTGGGCATCGTATAGAAACCAGGTGCTGGCAAGAATTCCTCCATCTTTGTTACTATCACTGTATCCTATCATCACATCCTGTACCAATTGAGTCCGGTTCCTGCTTTTCTTCATATATTTGAGGCTGTTTTGGGTCAAAGGATGTGAGAGAAATTCATCCATAATTCCCGGACTCATTCGGAGGTCTTCTATGGTCTCAAAAAGTGGGACAACTGGCATGGGGCAGTACATTCCATCCTCTGAGCAACCCGATAATCCAGCTTCCCGTACGAAGAGATAAACCGTGAGCAGGTCTGTGGCATTTCTTGTCATGCTGACGATCAGTGAACCCAGCGATCTTTCAGAATAGGTATTGAGGTGCCGGGTAAGGGCAAGAAATGTTTCAATTGCTTCCCTTGCCGATTCAGACTTAAGCATATCAGGTCCACTGATAAACGGCCTGTTTTGCTTCAGCTCCTTGAGTATAAAAGCTTTGAGTTTCTCTTTGCTGTCCTTGAGTTGCTTATGGCTGGCCGGCATGCTACTCCTGATAATATCCAGCAAGGCCTCTTCATAATACTGACTGTTCTGCCTGATATCCAGACTGGCCAAATGGAATCCGAAAATATGGAGGTGACGCAAGACCTGTTGAACATCATATTCTGCTATGGACCACGCACCCAGGTGAATGAGGGCATTTTTCAGCAGAGTCAGATCTTTGGCCAGCTCACCGGAATTTCTGTAAGAGAAAGTGGTATCGTAGAGTTCCAGTCCACCCCCCACTCCCTCTTTAACCGGCAGGTTAAGTTTCAGCAGTTTAATAAAATACCTGAATGGTTCATTGCTAACCTGTACAAAAGGTTGGCTAATCTCATGCTCAAGCTTCTCAAGCCGCTCCACAAATGCTGTGGGCAGCTCCTCCCTTTCACAATAAATACTCAGTTTATCGGATAGTTGATCAAGCCTGGAGATGACCAGTTTGAAGGCGTGAAGCCGAAATGCTTCTAAGGTATATGCAGTCACTTCCGAGGTGACCAGGGGATGGCCGTCCCGATCCCCGCCTACCCAGTTCCCAAAGGTGATGGAGGGAAAATCAGAGGTGTCTTCAAGTGTTCCGGGTTCAAAACCCACCTCTTTCCAGGCTTGTTTCAACCTGAAATCGAGGAAAGGCAATACCTCGGGGAATACTTTGTAATAGTAGTGCAACACATTTTCAAGCTCAGACTCAACCGCTGGCTTCTCAATAAATATTTCACCAATAAACCAGAGTTTGTGAAGAATGCGCTTAATATCATGTTTTACCTCGTCACGCTCATAGGAGTTATACATGGAGTTTTCCAGCTTGACCAGCAAAAGGTAGAGCTGACGGTAGAGACTCAATACAACCGGACGCTTGGCCTCGGTTGGATGGGCTGTCAGAACAGGTTCCACTTCAATCTGTCTGAATTGTTCCAGGATTTTATCACCCTTAACTCCTCTCTCTTTGAGATCCCTTAATACACTTCCCCATAGGCCATTGACGCTGTCCAGCCCCCCCCTCTCCTGCTTTTGTCGGCGATTCTGTACCTCCCCGTTCACTTCTGAAAGGTTTAACAATTGGAATGCTATGGAGTAGAGGTGAAAAAGCTTCTTCTGGTCGTGATTTCCAAAATCAGGACCCGCTTCCGTAAGCCATGGGATCTGCGCGGCCAGGCCCTCTTCATTATTCTCCTGCAATACCTCTGAAAGACACTGGAGCAGAAATTCCAGGTCCTGGTATGGCTTACCAAGTAAGGCCTTGATCTTTTCAAATTTGATGCTCATGACTCTAATAACACAACAAACTAAAGCCTGTTCACTCATTTCAAGATAGACGTTAAAAAAATCTCAAAGTCAATCACTGATTGAACAAAAATTTGCCTTTTCTGTTTTATGAATTGTAAAACAACTAAAGTAAAACCCTAACAACACATGACTATGAAAAAAGTATTAATTGCACTTACCCTGATTGCGGGCACAATCTCTTTTACAAATGCACAGGAACTTGGTGTTCGTTTTGGCAACACATCGGCAGGTAATGTGGCCATTGACGGAATTTTTTCCACCGGAGAATTCAGCAGGATTCACGCCGATGTCTCATTTGGAAGCGGGGGCGTTGGAATAGATGCACTCTGGGATTTTCTTTATCGGCCGCTTGGAAATGAAGCTTTTAACTGGTACGCAGGAGCTGGGGTCTTCACCTTTATCGGAGACAGATTTGATCTTGGAATAGTCGCGGAGATCGGACTGGAATATCGTTTTGTTTCGGTTCCTCTTGCACTGGGTATAGACTGGAGGCCCTATTTTAAGATCATTGACGAAACTAAGTTCGGAGCGGATGGTTTTGGATTAAACGTAAGATGGGTTTTTGGCAGTAAGGAGTAAAAGAACAAAAATTTCAATCAATATTTATGCTATGAAAAAAACATATGTACTATTTGTATTTGCAGCGGCTTTTTGTCTAATCTTTGCTGACATGCAGGCTGCAGATGGAGACAAGGTGGGCGGACTCCGTTTTGGCTACCACTCCTCTACTTTAGCAAAGGATGGCAACAAATGGGGCGATCCGGTAAACTCCTTTTACGTGGGTTTTACCAGGGACAATCAACTGATTCCTCTGTTGCATTTAGGAACCGGACTGGAGTACTTTAAGAATGGGGTAAATCTAACGGATGGAATCCAACGAGATTTTCATTATTTGAGCGTTCCCATAAGTGCAAAACTTAAACTGGGGCCTGCATTTGCCTTAGCCGGTTTCGCACCCAGCTTTAAAGTGGCTGAACGGTATGTGACAGATGGAAACTCGGAGAAACCATCGGATGAAATGAAAGCTGAATGGTTCGACATTCCCTTCTTCGTGGGAGCCGGAGTAAAAATCTGGATGCTCACTTTGGAAGCTCGTTACCACTGGGGTATGCTGGAAGTTACCGACGGGTACAAATCCCAATATTTCCAATTGGGTCTTGGACTCTCCTTCTAAAAGAAACAACTAAGGTCAGGTCACTCTTCCTCTTTAAGAGAAGACTCAATGGATAAGCTCGTTATCTCCTTATTTCGAAGCAGATAATCATGACCCATGGCAGGGAGGTCCTCCCAGGAGATTACATTTGTTATATCTAAAACCAGTACACAGGGAGGCAGTTCGTGCAGGTTTGTGACTCCTGCCCGACCCATACGTAGCTTCATGTTCAAGTACTGGGACATGATCAGGGGGAAGTCCTTTCTGTTCACATAGACAAAAACTGAATCGGTCATCCCGGTAAGGTTATGAAAACCTTTCCCCTTTTCAAACGAATCGATACCTGCATCACTGCCAACAAAAGAAATTATATCATACACGGGAACCAGGTCTATGCCCTGCTTTTCTCTCTTTATCAGATACCTTTTCAATAATTGGTTGCCCATGGAAGTGCAGATCAGGTTTAAGGACAAATCGTTGGGATTATGGGCAAAGAATGCAGAATCGGCCAAAAAATCTTCCAGCATATGCTGAAATATGGAAAAATCGTTGGCCGCCCTGTTCGCCGATCGCTTTCCTTTGTGGTACAAAGGAGAGAAGGCCTGATCTCCCCAGGCAAAAGTGATGATGGCCGTCTTCTCACTTAAGGTATCCCCATAGACCTTCTGAAGACGAAACATAAAATCATTACGCTGCTTTTCAAATGTTTTGCCGTACCCCGGTATAACAAAAACAAAGTTTTTAATGCCCTTATCTGTTCTGAGGCTGTTATAAATCCTGTAGAAGATATTATTTGCCACTGGCTCCGTGGGATATACTTTTTTATTGCAGGTTTTGGTAGCCCTGTATTTTATCATGATCGAATCGGACTCAAAATTGTATAGTGAAAAATAGAGATTTCCGGTCTGACGGGTCCAGCGATTCCGAAATGCCACACTTCCATCATCCATCTTCTTTATGGGGCCGGTTGGTGAAAAAGAAGCCGAGCGTCCGTTCTTCATGAGTGGTGGAGTCTATCCAATGGGTCTCTATCTGCGCGTGCCCTGGTTCTGATATAAGCAGCAATAAAAAAATGGGGAAAAGTAAATGCTTCATTCACAGCAAATCTACATAAAACAAACCTAATTGTAGGAAGGGTTTGATTTGTTTATCATTAAGAAAACGATTAAAATTGGGATAAGTAATTCCAATGGATCAAACAATCACTTCTATGCTAAAATTCACCAGAAAAATTGTTTACACACTTTTCGTAATTGTGTTACTGTTTGCAGCCTGTACCTCAAGTAGTCTGAATGATTCCGGACAGGCACTACCCAATGTAGTGGTCATACTTACAGATGATCAGGGATGGGGTGATCTCAGTGTCCAGGGTAACACAGACCTCTCTACTCCGCATATCGACAAGCTTTCAAAGAACGGAGTAAGTTTCGACCGGTTTTTCGTTTGTCCCGTATGTGCTCCCACCCGGGCTGAATTTTTAACCGGGCGTTATGCAGCCAGGGGAGGTGTTTTTGGTGTCTCCGAAGGTGCCGAGCGATTGGACCTGGATGAAACAACCATTGCCGACGTTTTTAAGGCTGCAGGATATGCCACTGCCGCCTATGGCAAGTGGCACAATGGAATGCAGGCTCCCTATCACCCCAACACAAGGGGATTTGAGGACTACTATGGTTTCTGCTCAGGACACTGGGGTAACTATTTCGATCCCATGCTGGAACACAACGGCAAACCAGTCAAAGGAGAAGGTTTTATTATCGACGATCTCACCAACCACGGACTGGACTTTATGGAACAAAACAAGTCGAATCCATTCTTCCTCTACCTTCCTTTCAATACACCCCACTCCCCCATGCAGGTACCCGATGCCTACTTTGAAAAATTCGACGGGGCGGATTTGCAAATGCCATTAAATAAGGAGAGCTCTTCCATACAAAAAACCAGGGCTGCCCTGGCCATGTGCGAGAATGTGGACTGGAATGTGGGAAGAGTGGTTGCAAAACTTGAGGAACTGGATCTTCTGGAGAATACAATCATACTCTATTTCTCAGATAACGGGCCCAATGGCCACCGCTGGAATGGGGAGATGAAAGGAATCAAGGGGAGTACCGATGAGGGAGGGGTTCGCTCGCCTACATTTATCCAGTGGAAGGGTACCCTTGAACCAGGCAAAACCATATCAGAGATTGCCGGTGCCATTGACCTGTTGCCCACGCTCACCGATTTGGCGGGAATATCGTTTGAATCTGAAAAGAAGCTGGACGGAAAGAGCCTGAAACCTCTTCTGCAGGACCACAAGGTGGAATGGGAAGAGCGATCCATTGTTCACCACTGGGGAACGAAAACCTCGGTGCGTAATCAAAACTTCCGCCTGGATCACCAGGACCAGCTCTTCCAGATGACCGAAGACCCAAACCAGACCACCGATGTAGCCGACCAATTTCCCCGGGTGTATAAACAGATGAAGCGCGTAAAAGAGGGATATATAACAAATGTTCTTGGAGAGTTGAACAGAGAGATTCAGCGCCCCATCACCATTGGTTACAGGGAGGCTACCTACACCCAGGTCCCTGCCAGGGATGGCCTGCCCCATGGGGGAATTCAAAGGTCCAACAAGTATCCCAATTGCAGTTTCTTCACCAACTGGACCTCGGAAACGGATAGAATTACCTGGGAAGTAGACATACTGGAAGAGGCCGATTATGAAATCGAACTCTTTTATACTTGTCCGGAACACTCGGTTGGCACCGAATTTGAGTTTACCCTTGGGGAAACAAAACTTGCCGGTAAAGTTTCAAAGGGTCACAATCCTGAATTGAAGGGAATGGAAAACGACAGGGTCCTGCGTATCGAGTCCTATATTAAAGATTTTATACCTTTAAAGGTAGGTACTATACATTTATCCAGAGGAGAAGGAACCCTTTCCTTACAGGCCACTAAAATTCCTGGTCCGGTTGCAATGGACGTACGGTTACTGGTATTTACAAAAAAAATAGAGACTAACAGTGAGCAAATTCATTCGCATTGCGATAAAGTCCCTGGCCTCAATTGCTGGATTTGTGATTCTGCTCCTTGTCTTTATTAACCTTCCGTTTTCGAGAAATTTTGTTACCGGACGGGTTAATGCACTATTCCAGAAACTGGAACTCCCCTTAAACATTCAGACCATTAAAGCAGTACGCCTAAAAAGGATTCATGTGGAAGGTTTTAGTATCGTCGATCCCAGAGGAGATACCATTATCTATGCCAGAAACGTGGAGACCAAGATTAAGCTACTCGCGCTGGCCAAAAGTAAGGTGGTATTGGATGAAACAGAACTGAGCGTGGTTGAGGTGAGATTATTGATGAATTACCAGACACAAAACTTTACCATTGGAGAAGCCTTTAAAAAGGGGGAAAAGAAGAAACCCGCTGATCCTGATAACAAGGGATCAAAGTGGGAAATCAAAATTCAAAAAGGGGAAATCAGTTCGGTTCATTTTTTCATGGAGGACACCTTATCGGGAATCCGCATTCAGCAGGACATTGACCGATTAAATATAAAGAGGTTCAGACTGGGTTTGCTGGCACGGGAATTAAAGGCCCATACCCTTGAACTTTACCAGGCAAAAGGAGAGGTGAAAATTTCACCGAGGCTTGCTGAGAAGAGAGAGAAGAAGAACAAAGCGCGCTCGCCCTGGAATTTTGGGGTTAAAGACCTGGCCATGGAAAATCTGGACTTCACCTTAGAGCAAATAAGCGACAGCCTGTTATTGAAACTGGCCATAGATAAAGGTGCGATAGAAACCAGGCTGATGGATATCCCAGGGAAAATCATTGAACTGGATGAGCTTTCTATTGAAGGTGCCAGTGGAATCTTCCTTACAGGGCAAAAGTCAGTTTCCCCCAATGAATCCAGAGAAACCAATTCCACAATTTTCCCCTGGAATTTAAAATCCGGCAAGCTGGACCTGAATGATGTGGATATTTCATTATCTGATGGGATGGGCATGGAAGGTCTGGAGATGAGGCTTCGTAATCTTCAAATCAGCCAGGAGATCGTTGGTATAAAACTAACAAAGTTAGGCTTCCGACTTAATAATGGCTTTACCCTTGAGAAAATGGAGGCCGAACTTAAATCCGATTCCGAATCTACAAGGTTAAAAATGGAGGTAAAAACTGGCAGAAGCAGGATGGATTTGGAGGGTGAAGCCCGACTGGGCTTTTTTGATCTTCTGAGAAATCCGGCCGGAGTATCAGATGCAGATCTGCGGATAAAGGATGCCCTGGTCACGCTCTCTGACATTAGCTCATTCACCTCTTTCCTGGAAAATATGCCTATCTATTCTAGGATTGCAGCCACGCCCACCAGGCTGGATGTCCAAATGGATATAAAGGACCACAAGCTTACCCTCTCAGATTTCTTCTTAGCTCAAAATCAAAAGTTTAATCTCTCCCTACATGGATTTGCTGATTTTCCCTTTGAGCCATCAGTCACCTCCGGGCGGATAGACCTGGCACTCTCAGGAATCAACACACCATGGTTGAATGAGCTTCTGCTGGATTCCGGAATTGATACGCTCTTCTCCGATACCTCTGAGTTCTTGCTGGTGGCAAGCATTTCAGACACATTTACTTCCCCGGAAATTGTTGTGCAGCTTTCCAGCAACCTGGGAATGATTGATATGACCGGTCACCTGAATTTCGAAAACAGGAGCTATTATTTTAACTCCCTGTTCGGAGGGATTCATTTGGGCAGCATACTGGATAATCCCAACCTGGGCACCTTGTCCGGATCGGCTCACATTGAAGGCTCGGGGCTTACGGCCAAAAACATTGATTCGAATATTGAAGTTCGCATCGATTCGCTGGGGTACAATGGTTATACTTACACGCAGATTAAGATGGACGGCTTGCTCCGACCAGGTGATTATGAACTCATTCTTCAAGCGGGCGATCCCGCTTTTAACAGTGCGCTTACCCTTAATTTATTGCAAACCGATTCTCTATTGAGTGTAAAAGCCTCAGGGAGGATGTTTGCACAACTGGACCAACTGCACTTTTTTACGGACACCCTGGCTGTAGAAACCGATATAGAGGCCACATTGATAAAAAAACCAAATGCATTTGAAACCGGTATATCTCTTCATGAGATCAGACTCGCCAGCCCGGCAGAGAGTGCAGAACTTCGGGAAATAAAGGCCATGTTCAGAACTGACACAAGCAGAACCTCTCTAACCGGGGAAGGAGATTTCTTCAATATGGACATCCAGATAGATAAATCCATTCATGAGCTGCACGGATTTGCCACGAGCTATGGCAATTATCTGAGGACATTTGTAGATTCATCCAGCCATCTAGCAGAGCAACGGGTAGCGGAACTTCCAGGCATAAATGCAACCAGTAACATCACCAATCATAAGGCCCTGGATATCCTCATGCAGGATACAGGTTTACATATATCATCTCTTAATTTTTCCATCCTGAACGAACCTGCCAACCGGAAGGTCAGATACGAAATCGAGGGTACAGACCTTAGTTATAAGATAGCACGGCTGGGTGACTTCGACGTGGTGGTGATTGACTCGGCCGGAGTCCTTAACCTGAATGCAGTTGCTGATAGCAGCTCCATATTTTCGGGTCCTCCCAGTTTATTCGAAGTATCCGCTCAATTAGCCAATTGGAGCAGCCTGGCGGAGCTAATTATTCTAAATCAGCTGGATGACACCATCTACAACATTGAAATAGCTTCTATGATCGACAGTAATATGTTGTTCCTGAGTATTCCATCTCGATACCTGGTATTAAACCATGATCCCTGGTATTTCGATTCCACAAACTTCTTAACCATTGAACTTGAATCCTTTAAGGTTTTGCCGGAATTTATCATGCGAACAGACTCTTCCCTACTCCGTTTAACCACAGATGATGATGAAGGAGGGCTTGCCTATCGGCTACATATGGACGAGGTTAGATTATCCTCCTTTTTATGGGATGATTTAATTAACAACAAACCGGAAGGATACCTCTCCGGAGCTATTGATGTGACTGTAAATGAACATGCTGGAAAGAGGATAGATGCCGATCTAAATATTCGCGATGCAAGTTATTCCGATCTAAAATTCAATAAGCTCTTAATTGATGGTTTTGTGGCCATCAGCGATTCAGGATTATATTCTACCAGGCTGTTTTCACAACTGGATTCATCTACCATTATGCTGGAAGGTGAAGATATTCTGGGCGAGAACAGGATCCTCAAAGTCGATTATTCTCACATTCCGCTAGAAACCATTCAACCCTTCACAAAAGCCTATCTATCAGAAATGGCCGGATATATATCGGGAAATTTCAAGGAATCAAATAAGTCTGATTCTGAGAAATTTATAGGAGAGCTGGCCTTCAGTGGAGCTAAACTGAAGGTGGTTCCGCTCAACACGGTCTTCACCATTCCAGATCAGAGCATTCAGTTTGTAAAGGACAAAATTGTTCTTAACGATTTCAGAGTACAGGATACCCTCAATAAAGCTCTGCTTGTAGATGGATATATTGATTTCAAAGAGAACCCCATATACACCGATCTGAATATCTCTTCCTCAAAGCTGCAGTTGATGAACACCACGGTGGAGGATAATAAGAACTTCTTTGGCAACCTGTTTGTAGATTCAAAGATCTCCTTCAAAGGACCTGTAAATAATCCTGACATCGATGCCAAAATCCTTCTTTCCAGAGGCACCAAGTTGAATTTCATTTCCAGGGATGACATAGATTTTTCGGAGAGTGCCGAACTGGTGAACTTCACATCCTACACTGAAGCAGGGGACCCCATCCAGATTTCTCCCATTGTCGGGAAGAGCAAATTTCGCATGTCATCCGTTGAATCCAGTATCGAGATAGATCCCACCACCCAAATTAACTTCAGCCTGGCTAAAAAAATCTTCAACATTAATTTAGCGATCCAGGGGGGAGGATTGCTTAACTACAACATGCTGAATAACAACCAGGTCTCCCTGTCAGGCAGATATGAAATAAGTAAAGGATCGGCCGAGCTTAATATCATTGGCTGGCCCGACAAGTACTTTGTAATTTCAAAGGGAGGTTACGTGAACTGGGATGGCAAAGTGGAAGACCCGGAATTGAAATTTGAAGCCATCAGCAAGGTTTCAACTTCCTAAACCAATCCGGTAGATGGAAGGATTCGCAATGTAGATATCAACGTGGTTCTGATGCTATCCCAACACCTGTCGGATCTCAACATTCTTTTTACCATCGATACAAAGGACCAGTACCTGATGAGTATTATAAATACCCTGAGTCCTGAAGAGCAGATGAAGCAGGCCATCACCATCCTGCTTTTCGAAATTATCGATCTCCCTGGAATTTCAACTTCGAGTGACTATATGACCCAGCAGGTAAGCCAGATTCTGGCCAGTCAGTTAAATCAGCTCACTAAATCAGCTATTAAGGGGGTAGATATCTCCTTTGGAATTGATAGCTATACCCAAACTGTACAGGGAAGTGGAGAAAGCACCAGCACCAGCCTCTCCTATGAGGTTAAAAAGTCACTGTTAAACGACAGGGCACAAATTGAGGTTTCGGGACGACTTCAGAATCCCAACGAGGTACCGGGAGCACCTGATCAATCGCTCAACAATGTCTCCTTCGAATATCAGTTGGACTCTGCGGAAACACAATACCTCAAGGTCTACAATGAGCAAACCTATGAAGATGTTTTCGAAGGACAGGTGACAAAAACTGGGATTGGATTCACCTACAGAAAACGCTACAGGACCTTTGGAGATATCTGGAAACGTAAGAATAAACGTCATGAAAAGTAGTATTTCCATATTTCTGTTCCTGTGGATACTGTTTATGGCGGGTTGCTCAAACACACGCCATTTAACAGATAATCAGGTACTCTACACCGGGCGTGAGAAAGTGGAATTAGTAACTGATGAATCCAGACGAGAGATCGTTGCAGCAAAAGCTCTTGTTAAATCCGTGACCGATCAAAAAGTAAACAATGCACTTTTAGGGCGACGCATCCTGCCACCCATTGGATTGTGGACCTACAACTACTGGGAAGTCAATGAAGAAAAAAAGTTCGGGAAATGGCTTCATAAATCACTTTCGGGAACGCCGGTATTTATCTCTGATGTAAATCCCGAACTACGGGCCAGGAAGATTGAAAATGACCTTTTTGATATAGGTTACTTTGGTAGCAAAGCATGGGCCAGGGTGGATACCAGCGCCAGGAATCCCAAAAAAGCCAAGATTACCTACACCGTTGAGATCCCTCCTCCCACCCTTTACAATACGATTGAGCTGGAGAATTTCTCCGAGTCCCTCGATACACTGATCAATCTGGATAACTTCTCTAAACAGGTGAAGACAGGGGATCAGTTTAACCTCGATATATTAAAGTCTGCCCGGAGAGATCTGGCCAGGGAGGTTCAGGAAGAGGGATACTTCTTGTTCACACCCGAGGTCATCGAGCTCAATGCGGACACCACCATGGGGGATCAATTAATAAATCTGAGCCTGGGAAGAGACCAGGAGCTTCCTCCTGAAATCCTTGCTACATATGAAATAGGGCAAATCCATGTTCAGATAACCAGGTCCTCGGATCCGGGAATCATTAAAACAGATACCCTCTATACAGAGCATTTGACCATCTATTCAAGGGGAGATTTGCTAAAACCAGATGTTTTAGGAGATGCCGTATATTTAATCCCTGGCAATCTCTACTCCTACCGCGCGCATCAGAACACCAACATCCGCTTAAACAGCCTGGGCATATTTCGTTTCGTCAGGGTCACTTTTGAGCCTTCCGGGGGCGATTCTCTCTCAAATACCCTGGATGTAAAAATCGACCTGGATCTGGCAGAAAATATCAATGTGGAATTACAAACCGATTTGGTTCTGAAATCTACTGGATTTATTGGACCTCAACTTGGAATTGGAATTTCGCATGGAAATGCATTTAAAGGTGCTGAGAACATGAATCTGTCACTTAAAGGAGGTTTTGAGTGGCAGTGGGGCCAAAAGGAAGAAAATCAACTGGGAGCCCTCTCCTACAACTATGGAGTCGCCTATTCTTTGACATTCCCTAAACTACTTTTTATGGGGAACAATGAAAAATTCAAAAAGATCCTGAATCAGCAGACCTCTGTTAATCTGGATCTCAATGTGATGAACAGGACTGCGTATTACACCATGGCCTCTGTCAGAACCAACCTGGCCTATCAATGGAGGCAGAACCAGAATATTAAGCATACCTACTCCCCAATCTACATAAACTCGGTTAACCTTCTTGCCACGACAGCTGCTTTTGATTCGGTGGTGGAAGACAACATCTATCTCAAAAAGAGTTTTGAAGAACAATTCATATTTGGCATGAAATACGAATTCAGCTACGACAATACCGTAATTGCCAAGCCCCGCAATCTCTTCTTCCAGACAAGCATTGGCACATCGGGAACTCTACTGGACCTCTTTTCAAGCATTGCCAAAGAGGAATCCGAAAGGCCCTACACCTTTCTTAACGCAGTCTACTCACAATATGTAAAAGTCACCACCGATTTCAGGTATTACTTTAATGGGTATAATAAAGCCCTTGCCATGAGATTCTATGCAGGAATCGGAATACCTTACCTGAATTCGGAAGTGCTCCCCTACGTGGAACAATTCTTCAGCGGGGGTGCATACAGCATCAGGGGTTTCACTGCCCGGACCGTGGGTCCCGGATCTTACCAGGAAGTGGATAACACCTACATCGACCAGTCGGGAGATCTGAAACTGGAAGCAAACCTGGAGTACAGGTTTGTTATTTCAAAGACCGTGAATGGAGCTCTCTTCATTGACGCAGGAAATATCTGGCTGGTCAATGAAGATGAAGCCAGACCGGGTTCGCAATTCCATATCAACACATTTGTGGATCAGCTGGCTGTAGGAACCGGATTTGGAATCAGATTTGACTTTAACTTCTTTGTCATGCGCACAGACATGGGATTTCCCATCAGAAACCATATGTGACAGACGACAGCAACTGGTTGATAGGTGGCAATATTTTTAAAAATGCACACTTCTACCTGGCCATCGGATATCCATTCTAGGCTTATACCTTAAAACGGTAATTGACCGAGGCCAGGAATGATTTGCGGTCACCAACGATTCCCACTTCTGAGCGGAGCTTCCATCTCTTTGATCCAGGGCATCAATTAAAGCAGGAACAGGCGTATTATCAACTATGGTCTGCTTAAGGGGATCCAAACCCTCATACCAAACATTATATTCCTCCACAATTTCATCCGCCCGGTCCCAGGTCTCCTGCGGAATGGCATCAGACATTTTAATGGAACCGGCTGTTACTGATGACATTCTGATCCTCATCGCACCTGCCCAGAGGGCGATGTTTCTTTCAGGGTGGTTTTTAAATACGAAGGTTTTACCCAGCCTCACACCCAGAACTTTTACAAGTACCGGATCTTCCAGGAGTTCAGGTTTGGTCCAGGTCCAGTTTGCATCCACCGACATAAAAAGAGGGCCCAATCCAAAGGCGCCCAACACACCAAAACCTGAAGTACTGATAGCCTGTGTAACTACGGATTTCATCTCCACCGGGGCTGTAAGGTTAACTTCGGTAGTGGAAGAGCCATATCCAAACAATCCATAGACATTTAAGAATGGGAACAACCAGATATCGGGGCGAAAGTTGACTGCAGACGATGTATTTGTGTTGTATCCAAAATCGATAAATTCAATCGGTGTAAGGGGGATATCTAAATTTTCTGATTGAATACCCAGCTGCAGGTTTTCAATGATAATTCCCTGTTTCATCCAGATATAGTTGCCCATTACGCCCACTGGATAGGGTATATCAAATCCACGGCTATAGGCTTGCTGCCCAAAAATCGGAAAGATATAGTCATACTTCACCTGCTTAAGGCTGTCGGTATAAGCCTGTTGTTTTTTAGTTATTTTGTGTGTGGCATATTGTGCATTTATGCTCTTTTGGCAGAAGGACAACATCATCATTGAAATGACGCCAATTTTTAAGGTTGAATTCATCTTTAGTCTTATTATCATTTATACCGTTGCTAGCGTTAAAATGAACTTGAGGTCGGCACTATGCAATGAGGACCTCCCGCATATAACCAATCTTAATTGCTTTTTGTTTGGATTAACACTCTAATTTTGACAAATCCCGCTTTTAAAAAAGTTTATGTAGATTTACAACAAACCATTAATAACCTAAAGATGAAAAAGCTACTACTTGTTGTTTTCGTTCTGGGAATGTCAATCTCCTCTTTTGCCGGTTTAAAAGAGAAACATGTGATTGGCAAATGGAAGTATGAAGCCGTTACCGACCAGGGATCCATTTTTGGTACACTGACCTTTGAAAGTAAGGACGGCAAATTGACCGGAGAGGTGAACACAGATGACGGAGATACATTCACATTCACCAAGGTGGAGATCAGGGAAAACGATGTACTCTATTTCGAACTGGACACTGGATATGAAACCCTTCAGGCCACAGTTACCGTGGAGAAGAAAAAATTCTCAGGTACAGTTGGGAATAGCCAGGGAGAGATGCCCTTCACCGGGGAAAAGCTTCGATAGCTCTGAAAACTCTCAGGTGAAATAGTCCTCCGTACCTCTTCCCGGTCCCCAGTTGTACTTGGTTACATTGTTGATGCCCAGGTAATCTACCACTTCACTATTGGTTTTCCCCCGTATACAATTGAATAAAAAACTTCTTACATTTACATCTGAACCCCAACCCCTCACTTCATGAATAAGGCAATTCTATCCTTGACAATCCTAATCATCCTTGTACTGATACAAAGCTGCGAACAACCTTTCGCACAGTGGCGGGGGCCTGATCGCAACGGCATCTTCCCAGAAAGCAACCTGATGGACCAATGGCCCGAAGACGGGCCCGAATTGCTCTGGGTATTCGAAGGATTGGGCCGTGGTTATGCTGCACCCGCAGTCACCGAAAACAAAATTTTTGTAAATGGTGAGCTAGAAGGCAACAGTTACCTTTTTTCCCTGGATCTGGAAGGGAATCTACTCTGGAAATCGCCCAATGGAAAAGAGTTTCTGGGAGAGGGATTTTCAAGTACCTATCCAGGCGCCCGTTCGACTCCCACCGTCAATGGGAACCTTGTCTACACTACCTCCGGCATGGGTCAGATAGGCTGTTTTGAAACTTCCGGGGGAAAGGAAAAATGGGCGCTTAACATCCTCGATTACCTGGATGGCGAAGTGGGCCACTTTGGATATTCAGAATCAGTGGCCGTAGATAAGGAACGAGTATACTGTTTCCCGGGTGGTTCAGGAACCAACATTGCCGCACTGGATAGATTCACCGGAAAAATTGTCTGGACTCACTCAGCCCTCCGGGATACCTTTGCCTATGGATCACCGGTTTTGGTAGATCTTCCCACCCAAGAAATTCTGATTAACACTTCAAGACACCATATTTTTGTGGTAGACCGAAAAAATGGTGAACTGCTTAGCTCCTATGAACTTGAAGGTTATGAATACGATGGAGAGCACTGCAATACACCAGTCTACTCCGACGGATATATCTACTTCGTGGCCAATGATATTCCCGGTCAGGGAGCCATCAGGCTTCAACTCTCTTCGGATGGGACAAGCATTAAAGAGGTATGGAGGAACCAGAAGATACTGAATAATTTCGGGGGACTTGTAGCGGTTAACGATCACCTGTTTACCACCATTAAAGGGAACAAACTGGTATCCCTGGATCCCGCAAAAGGAGAGGTGGTTGATACCCTAAAGGTAGCCACAGGAAGCCTGATCTTTGCCGATAACAAATTCATCTGCTATGGCAACAACGGAACCATTAACCTGGTTAACTACAGCCAGAAAAAACTTGAACTTGCAGGACAGCTAAAAATAAGGGAAGGGTCCGGACAACATTTCTCACACCCCGTGGTAGCCAATGGAATATTGTACATCAGGCGCGGTGACGGATTGATGGCTTACCAAATAAAATAATAGGATTAGTAACTTGTCATTTCAAAATAAAAAAAACACTCCACATGAAAAAACTCACCCTACTTGCAACTGCTCTTCTCTTGGTCGGCCAGGGATTAATCTATGCACAATCAGAATCTATCTTCAACGGAAAAGACCTTAAAGGTTGGACCATATATGGGACTGAAAAATGGTATGTAGAAGATGGACTGCTAATTTGTGAAAGCGGACCTGACAAAGAATACGGATACCTGGGTACAGAAAAGCAATATAAAGATTTTGAGCTGACCGTTGAGTTTAAACAGGGAGCCGATGGAAACAGCGGCGTATTCTTCCGTTCCTCCATTGAGGGAACTAAAATTACCGGATGGCAGGTGGAAGTTGCCCCTCCGGGAAGCAGTACCGGAGGGATCTATGAATCCTATGGCAGGGGCTGGC
>PVMK01123466.1_pt1 | contig 30112 bp, 29 predicted proteins | sample 1853481 | NCBI WGS metagenome assembly PVMK01 (sample SAMN08533507, study PRJNA380276) | Marine sediment metagenome, whole genome shotgun sequencing project.
CCGGTCCATGCCCTCATTCATAATTTTTTGAGGTCATTAATATCTTCCATCAATCTATGTTTACCCATGGCTTTCATTGTTTTTTGATACATAACCGAAGTATTGCTCTTTGCCAACAGAATATTGGATGCGATGAGGCCATAAGCCAGTGAACCTTTGGCTCCTATGCCGGACATCCCTCCAATGAGTATGGCATTGGGATCAATTTCGTTATTCTCATTTAGTATATTGGTAACATAGGGGATCTCAGGATCCGTAAGTGAATAAACGCAATAATGGCCTTTTAAGAATTCCAGATCCGATTTTTTTATGGGCACATTCAACATGCTGAGGTAGTTTAAGGTGCTTTCTTTACTCCATTCTATTTCTTCTGCACATAATTCCTTTTGCCAGACTGTGTCCAGATCTTCAATATCTGTCCGCAATAGATGGCCTCCAACCTTTAAAATTGGAACTCCATCGGCATCGTAAGATTCTATCATTGAATAAAAGAATTCAGGATTAAAATCCAGAACGGGATAAAAATTCTGAAGCCTTGATTTACTTTCTTCCGACATATTCTCGTAGCAGGATCTTTTAATCTGAAAGAAAGCCAGGAATAATCGTTTGAGCTGTATTAATCGCTTAAAATATGGAGCGATGTCCTTCGCTAAAATATTATTGTATGGTCCTGCCGCCAAGACCACCTTTCTGCTAAAAATTGTTTTACGTTCTTTCGTTTTTACGTTGGTCAATTCAATCTTAAAATTCCCGTTAACCCTTTGTAAACGGGTTACTATTGTATTGTACAATACCCGGTTTCCGGAATACTTAGTACCCAGATGAAGCTTAGAGATTAGCTCTTTAGGGTTCATCGTACCCGAAAAAATTTTGTGTTCTCTAACAATCATAGCAGATTCTGGGATCGACATGTCAAACATTTCCAATGCCTTTTCCGCGTTTGGTGCAAATTCAAAGGAGTCTTTATGATCTTTAAGCAGTTGATCCACCTCATTCTGTTGGTGCATATAATAGATATACGTAATTGGTGATGTTGTGTAAATATCATCCATACCATGATTCCCCCCATCTTCAAAGGCATTGAGAAAACCGATGAGTTGCTGTGTTTGGGCCACAGAATTCTGCTGAAGGAATGAGAAGATATCATTTTTTGGTCCCAGGCTACGGGATATGCGCGCCTCACCAAAACTGGATCCCAGGGTATAAACAGAATCCTGCTGCTCTATGAGTAAAACCTTATGGCCATTTTTTGAAAGCTCCCAGGTTGTAGAACTGCCCATTAATCCGCCGCCAATTACTACAATGTCTTCAATCTGATTTGATTTCGGGGGAGCCTCTGAATGCGTACTCATTTCAACTATATCAAATAATTTAAAACAATTTGCCTTATACTCATCCCTTCTAACAACGATGGCAACAGCACAGGTAAGCGAATTTAGCTTTTTAAATCTAAATACTCAAAATCATGTGGAATGACTGATGGTATTAGATGAAATTATTCAAATCGATAGCATTGACGCCACTATGTGACCCATGTGCAACCACTGCCCCATTTTTAATTATAAGTAATTGGGGTGATTCATGGATGACCTGAAATTTTTGAACAACTTCATTCGAGACCATTCTGTAATTTATAAGATCCAGGAAATACAGGTCTAAATCGTCTGAAGAAAGATCGTATGTTCTTTCAAATTGGTTAAGCACCATTCTACTAATACCACACCGCGTAGAATATTTGAAAATAACCTGAACCTTAGATTTGGATCTTTCCGAAATCGCTTCCAATTGATGCAAAGCGTTCAAGGCAATCCAGGGCAGTACCCTGTCGTCTTTTTGTTCTTTTGAACGCGATAATAGATTATTAAAAATCCCCATTGATAAACTTGTTTTATCATTCCCACAAAAGTGGGAATCCCATTATTTTTATTCTTTGACCCATAATAAGTCGAACTACATTCGAAAACTTACAATCTGACTAAAAGTCACGCTATAACTACTCTCAAGCGACATATTGTCTTCTAATTTGATGTTGAAGTGCATTGGTAAGGTTATTGAAATATTTCTTAAAAAATATCAAAACGAATTATTATGAATTTTAATAATTACACTATAAAATCTCAGGAAGCTGTTCAGCAGGCTCAGCAACTTGCACAAAGCTTTGAGCATCAACAAATCGAAAATGAGCACTTATTTAAAGCTATTTTAGAGGTGGATGAAAATGTGCTTCCATTCATATTAAAAAAACTTAATGTTAACCTGGACCTTGTTGAACAAGTTTTGGATAAACAACTTCAAAGTTTTTCTAAAGTATCCGGTGGAAATATTATGCTGGGTCAATCTGTGGGTCAATCTTTAAACGAAGCCTCGATCATAGCAAAAAAAATGAAGGACGATTATGTCTCAATAGAGCATTTAATATTGGCCATATTTAAGACAAAAAATAAGGTTTCACAAATATTAAAGGACCAGGGCGTTACACAAAAGGACCTCATGGCAGCTATTGACGAATTACGGAAAGGAGACCATGTAACCTCCCAAAGCCAGGAAGACACTTACAATTCCCTAAACAAATATGCCAGAAATTTAATCCAATTGGCGAAGGACGGGAAGCTCGATCCTGTTATTGGCCGCGATGAAGAAATCCGGAGGATCTTACAGATATTATCGCGCCGTACCAAAAACAATCCTATTTTGGTTGGTGAACCCGGAACCGGGAAGACCGCCATTGCCGAAGGATTGGCCCATAGGATCATAGATGGCGATATTCCCGATAATCTCAAGGAAAAACAAATTTTTGCCTTAGATATGGGAGCGCTTATTGCCGGGGCAAAATTTAAAGGTGAATTTGAAGAGCGCCTGAAGGCGGTAATTAAGGAAGTGACCAAGAGCGACGGCGATATTGTATTGTTTATTGATGAAATCCATACCCTTGTTGGTGCCGGTGGCGGCCAGGGGGCCATGGATGCCGCAAATATTTTAAAACCCGCCTTAGCTCGTGGTGAACTGCGTGCCATTGGAGCAACAACCCTGGACGAATACCAAAAGTTCTTTGAAAAAGATAAAGCATTAGAAAGACGCTTTCAAAAAGTGATGGTTGAAGAACCCGATACCGAAAGCTCAATTTCTATCCTTCGCGGTATTAAGGGCCTTTACGAAACGCATCATAAAGTACGTATTAAGGATGAAGCAATAATTGGAGCCGTAGAATTATCGCAACGCTATATTACTAATCGATTTTTACCCGATAAAGCCATTGATCTTATGGATGAAGCCGCTTCAAAAATACGCATGGAGATCAATTCCAAACCCGAAGAGTTGGATGTTCTGGATAGAAAAGTGATGCAATTAGAAATTGAGATCGAAGCCATTAAACGTGAGAAAGATGAAAGTAAATTAAAGTCCTTGCGTTCCGAATTGGCAAATCTTAAGGAAGAGCGCAATGACCTCAATGCCAAATGGAAAAGCGAAAAGGAAGTTGTTGAAAATATTCAAAATGTAAAATTGGACATCGAGAACTTTAAACTTGAGGCAGAACGGGCCGAACGGGAAGGCGATTATGGCAAAGTAGCCGAACTGCGCTATGGAAAAATTAAAAATGCCCAGGAGCAATTGGAGGTGTTTCAAAAACAATTACTGGAACAGGATACCGCACTTATAAAAGAGGAGGTCACTTATGATGATATCGCCGAGGTCGTTGCGAAGTGGACCGGAATACCTGTAACCAAAATGATCCAAAGTGAACGTGAAAAACTTTTAAGGCTTGAGGAGGAATTACATAAACGAGTAATAGGACAAGATGAGGCCATTACTGCTGTAAGCGATGCCGTAAGACGAAGCCGTGCAGGACTGCAAAATCCCAAAAAACCTATTGGAACCTTCCTGTTTTTGGGAACAACGGGGATTGGTAAAACAGAATTGGCCAAAGCATTGGCCGAATATTTGTTCGATGATGAAAATGCAATGACCAGGATCGATATGAGTGAGTATCAGGAACGTCACGCCGTTAGTAGGTTGGTAGGAGCACCTCCCGGTTATGTGGGATACGATGAAGGGGGTCAACTTACGGAAGCTGTACGCAGAAAACCGTATTCTGTAGTATTGCTTGACGAGATAGAAAAAGCACATCCCGATATATTTAATGTCATGTTGCAGGTACTGGATGAAGGCCGCTTAACAGATAACAAAGGGCGCGTTGCCGATTTTAAGAATACCATAATCATTATGACCTCCAATTTAGGAAGCCAAATGATACAAGAGCGTTTTGAGGCCACTAAAGATCTTAATACGGCAATTGAAGGCGCAAAACTTGATGTTCTTGGATTGCTAAAGCAAAGTGTCCGGCCCGAGTTTTTAAACCGTATAGACGATATCATAATGTTTACTCCCCTGGATAAGAATGATATCACAGCAATTGTGGGACTACAGCTGAAATCTATAATAAAAATAATTGCTCAACAGGGCATTACCTTCGATGCCACGAAGGAAGCCATATCCTATTTGGCCGAAAAAGGATTTAACCCCGAATACGGAGCACGACCGGTTAAGCGCGTGATACAAAAAGAGGTCCTAAATGAATTGAGTAAGGACATATTGGCCGGTAAAATAAATACCGATAGTATTATATTATTGGATGCCTTCGATGATAAACTGGTATTTAGAAATCAGGACGACCTTGTAAACGAAATGTAACAATTAATAATATAATCAGTCTTATTAGTGGTTGGTTAGGTGAAAAGCAATACGAGTCTTTTATTAGATGAGTGTTGCTTTTCTTTTTGCCCGTTAGCAAAGTTTATTTTAATTTTTATACCAATTGGTATATTTTTTATATATTTACATACTGATGACGACAAAAGCCGAAATTACATCACAATTTATACTGGAAACCATAGCTCCTATTTTCAATAAAAACGGATATGCGGCGACAAGTATGAGCGATATAACCAAAGCCACCGGTTTAACCAAAGGGGCGATCTACGGTAACTTCAAAAATAAGGAGGACCTGGCGATAGCCGCTTTTCGATTCACCGTAAAAAACCTTATGAGGTGTATCTCAAAACACCTGGAATTGAGCGAATCCCCGATACAAAAGTTATTTTTAATTACCGACTTCTATCGAAATTATTACAGTTATAGTAAGGAATTGGGAGGATGTCCGGTTTTAAACGTGGGTGTAGATGCAAATAATCAAAACAGTTTGCTGTTGCAAAAGGTGAAGGAAGTTATAGAAAAAATTCAGGATCGGTTAGCAACGATAATAGAAAACGGGATTGAAGCCGGAGAGATCACATCGGATATCAACGCATTGTATTATGCCAAACGTATAGATACCATGATTCAAGGAGCCGTATTTATGGCATATACTCTGGATGATGAATTTTATATGAAGGATACCATGAATCAGATCGATCAAATGATACATAACGAACTTAAAATATAATATTTTTAATTACTAATATACCATTTGGTATATTTAAAACATAAACTATGAAACAATTTCCTATCCTTGTAGAAAGTAAAACAAAAATTAGATTTCAGGATTGTGATCCCTTCAATCATTTAAATAACGGCAATTACATTAATTATTTTATGAATCATCGTGAAGATCAACTTATTGAACATTACGATATTGACGTTTATAAAATGGCAGCATCAGAAGGTAAGAGTTGGGTGTCAAGTAGTAACCAGATCGCTTATTTAAAACCGGCGTTTCTGATGGAAACGGTGGTCATTGAATCACAATTAATACATTATACAAAAAGTAAATTGCTGGTCGAAATGCGCATGTTCAATGAAGATAAGAGTCATCTTAAGGCTGTGATCTGGTGCGGGTTTACTCATTTTAATTTATTTACCCAGGGCAAAGAAATTCATACGGAAGAATTTATGAGTTTGTTTCAGAAAATAATCAATCCCGTTGAAGGCAAATCCTTCGAGGAGCGCATCGAGGTTATAAGAGCAAAACCAGCTGCGGTTTAACATATTTCTGCCAAAATCAAAGGTCGATATTTAACATTTTAGGGGGCTTTCTCAATCATCTATTTATTATATTTAGATAATGAGAATTAAGCATGCGTTTAGATGCTTTAAACCCACAATATGAAATCTTTTCTGGTTCGGCATGTTATTTTGGTTTTTACCTGTTCTTCATTTTTTTATCTGAATGCTCAATTAAATAATCCCAGGCAGATAAAATACGAATGGACAACCGATACATTAATTAAAACCATAGAGCTTTCAGAAATTACCGTTGCGGTCCCCCGAAATACTTTTCCAACTATAGATTATCCCGACTTTCTCAACAAAGCTGAAGGCTTGATTGCATTCTTTGAACATGAGCCTGTGATATCCGTGGCTATTAATAATGAAGCTAAAGCTTATCCATTGAATATGCTTACCATGCACGAGATCTCCAACGACAGTTTGGGAGACATTCCCATATTGCCCACATATTGTCCGCTGTGTAATTCCAGCATGGTTTTCGATAGAAGACTAACATACAATGATAAAGCCTATGTACTGGATTTTGAGGTATCGGGAATGCTTCGAAATAGTGATATGGTTATGGCCGATAAACAAACTCAAACCTGGTGGCAGCAACTCAAGGGCAGCGGATTGGTTGGAGAATTGGCAGGAGCCAACCTTACTGTAATACCATCAATGGTTATATCCGTAAAGGATTTTTTCGACAGATATCCCGAAGGTAAAATATTATCTCCAAAAACAGGAACAAGGGCGCAATCCATGTATGGTAAAAACCCTTATGAAAATTACGACGGCGAAAACAACCTTCCTTACCAGAACTTTTTCCAATCGGAAAGAATAGACAAGCGGCTTTCACCAATGGAACGCATTATTGCAATTAATGGCTCGGACGGCCATAAGATATATCCTTTTTCAATACTATCAAGAAAAGGAGTCGTTAACGATACCTATAATAACAGAACCGTTGTAATATTTTATAAAAAAGGTGTGATTTCTGTACTGGATAAAGGGGATATCTATAAATCCAAAGGTGTAGGTTCGGCTACAGTATTTTCTTCGATTTTAGATGGAAAAACTTTGACATTTAAGAAGAAAAATGGTTTATTTACAGATAGAGAAACAGAAAGCATATGGGATATAACCGGGCGTTGCTTAAGTGGCGCATTGAAGGGGAAAGTCCTTAAGCACGAAACACACAGCAATCACTTTGCATTTGCATGGTTAAGTTTTTATCCCGAATCTGAAATTTATAAAAACTGATATGAAAAATAAGCCAAAAGAAGTCTTATTCCTATTTATGCTTTTAACCCTGGTATTCGCCTGTAGAAATGAAAATCCATTGCCCGATCCCTTAAATGCCGGATGGAACGGTCAGCCCGTTTGTGAACTGCTTGAGGAAAATGACAGAATACGCGTATTAAAATGTACATTTGAACCGGGCGACGGGCATGAAAAGCATTTTCACAAACCGCATTTCGGCTACGCTATTTCCGGAAGTAAATTCAGAATGAAAGATACCACCGGAGTTAAGGAGGTAAGTTTTCCGTCAGGAGGACATTTTTTTAGTCAAGGCACCCCATGGCATGAAGCCTTGAATATTGGAGATAGTACGGCTGTCTTTTTAATAATTGAACCAAAATAAACCAAAGCATATGAAATCTGTTTTTACTTTACTATTATTGTTTTTATTGGCTTCGCCATCAATGGCTCAAGACGAAAATCCCATCATAATTGTAGAAACTACAACATATTATTTTATTCGTCATGCCGAAAAAGACCGTAGCGATCCGGCCAATAAAGATCAGAATTTGTTGCAGAAAGGTGTTTTCAGAGCCGCCCGATGGAGCTATATTTTAGAACATATAAAATTTGATGCGGTATATTCCAGCGATTATAATCGTACCAGGCAAACCGCTCATCCTACCGCCGAAAAAAACAATGTCGAAATTACCATCTATAATCCCAATGATCCTAATAACGAGGAGTTTGTTAAAAACACCAAAGGTAAAACCGTATTAATTGTAGGCCATAGCAACAGTACACCAACCTTTGTTAATGCCGTTATTGGTAAAGAGAAATACGAACATATTGACGATGGTAATAATGCAAATCTCTATATTGTTACCATATCGGCAAATGGAGAAATTACCGATACACTGCTGGTAATAGATTAAAGTTAAAAGTTAGTTGTTGGGGTTAGTAGAAAACAATACTCCGGTCCTCTGTTTTTCTGCTTCCGTCTACAACCTATTCCACAACAATATTCTCATTTTCAATTTTAGATAAGAGTATAAGGTCATTATCCTCAAACATTGTATCCAAAGTTAACAGATCCACTTCCATACTCTCAGGCTTGTAGTTATTATAATCCACAAAGCGAATGCCATTTACAAAACGTTCATTATGAGCTTCTCTAAAACGAAGGTCTATGGTCCTGTCGCTATTGTAAGTTAAATAGGCCAAATAATCCAATTTGTAATTTTCGGTATCGAACCAGTAAACAAAAACATCTTCATAATCCTTACCTCCACCGTGTTCCTCAAATGTAATTTTTATTTTGTGATACCGCTTCTCTCTAATACTTACGGTACCAATATAAGTTTTAACAACAGCCGTATCATTAAGCCCATAGGGTAAAACCATAAAGTAATGTACCGAATTTACCGAATTGGTATATTTCACTGCCATGGTATCCGCTACATGAACCGGTACATCATCGACCAGTCTTTTATATTCCGTATTATTATAAATGTCTCTTATAATGTTCAGGGAATCTTTGAACTCACGTTCTAATTGAAAAACACCATTATGCCGCGAGGCTTTGTAATGTCTGTTACGGAAATCAAAATTGATCGTAGAATTTTCAAATCTCTCACCTCCTGCCACCTCAATGGCACGATCTATAATATATTGTGCACTTATTTTTGGTTCTTTATTGCATGACACGACCATTAAGACCACGGTAAGGATAAAAATCAATTTTTTCATTTGGGAATAGTTTTTCTTTCTGTCGCAAAGCTAAATAATACTTAACGCCTTTATTTAAAAATTATCTTAAATTTGGAGGCCATGCAAAAGACCATTAACATACAAAATAAAAAGGCGCGATTTGAGTACGAAATACTGGATCGGTATACTGCCGGCATTGTCCTTACCGGAACCGAAATAAAATCGATCCGGCAAAGTAAAGCCTCAATTGCAGAAAGTTTCTGCGAGTTCAATGCCCAGGGCGAACTGTTTGTTATAAATATGTCTATAGAAGAATACAGTCATGGCACATATTATAACCACCGGCCAAATGCCGAACGTAAATTACTACTAAATAAGCGAGAGCTGAAGAAGTTGGAGAGGGAAGTAAAAAACACCGGGCTTACCATCGTACCACTACGTCTCTTTATCAATGAAAAAGGATATGCCAAACTGGATATTGCTTTGGCCAAAGGAAAAAAATTATATGACAAACGTGATACCATAAAAGATCGTGATAACAAGCGAGATCTGGATCGTATAAAGAAAAATTTCAAGTAGGATTTAGATTGTAATTACACTTTTGACCCTCTTTTTTGGTTATGTTTGAAAAGGCTCTTGAAACATTTATAAAGATGAATCGTCATTAGTGCATAACCCAAATTATATGAAATGAGCATGGCTAAAAATTTCAATACCATCCAAGATAGTTACTATGCGAATTGCATCTGACCATTAAAAAATAATAAATATAAACAGATGAAATACGGCGTACTTCTACTCACATTTCTGCTATCTTTTATGGGTTCTTCACAAGTCATTGGTAATGTAAAAGATGCCAATGGAAATCCCTTAGCCTTCGTAAATATATACGTTGAAGGCACTTATGTAGGTACCACAAGTAATGCTGACGGCAATTACGAGTTAAATATCCCGGAACAAAAATCATTTACCATTATATTTAAATATTTGGGGTATAAAACGCTAAAACAAGAACTCATCCCCGGCACATATCCTTACACCTTTAATACTGCTCTATATGAAGAGAAAATAACCTTAGATGAAGTCCTTATTAATGCGGGTGAAAATCCTGCCAATCGAATTATACGTAATGCCATTGCAAACAGGAAAAAAAACCTGGAAAAGAATGATGCCTTTATAGCCAATTTTTATTCGCGTGGATTAATTCGGATAAAGGATGCTCCCGAGAAAATTCTGGGACAGGAATTAGGCGACCTTGGTGGCGGATTGGATTCTACACGCAGCGGCATTATTTACCTCTCTGAAACCATTTCAAAAATAGAATATCAGCGTCCGGATAAGCTGAAAGAAAAAATTATCGCTTCAAAAGTTAGTGGAGATGATAGTGGCTTCAGCTTTAATAATGCCAGTGATGTCGATTATAACTTTTACAATAATACGGTAGAGCTTGGAAACCAAATCGTCTCTCCCATTGCCGACTATGCATTTAACTATTACCGTTATAACCTGGAAGGTGTTTTTTATGACGATCTGGGAAACCTTATCAATAAAATAGAGGTCATTCCCAGGCGGGAAAACGATCGCATTTTCTCTGGTACTATTTATATCGTTGAAGACCAATGGTCCATTTATGCGCTGGAATTAGAAATTACAGGGCAACAAGCACAAATTCCGGCAGCCGATAACATTACATTACAACAAGCATTTTCATATTCGGAAGACGAATCATTTTGGGTTTTAATTTCACAAAGTATAGATTTTAGATACGGTATTTTTGGTATTAAGGGCGATGGACGATTTACGGCGGTGTATAGCGAGTACGATTTTAATCCGAATTTCAATTCCAAAACATTTACCAAAGAAATATTATCGTTTGCCGATGCTGCCAATAAAAAAGATTCTACTTATTGGAATACCCTTCGTCCCGTACCTTTAACAGGGGAAGAATCGGGAGATTATAAAATAAAGGACAGCATTCAGGTGATACGCAAATCGAAAACCTATCTCGACTCGATTGACGCCGAGAATAACAAGTTCAAAATACCAAATATTTTGTTCGGTTATGACTATCAAAACTCCTATAAAGATTGGAGTATCGGCTTTGGCTCACCGCTTGGAAGCCTCAATTTTAATACCGTACAAGGTTTTAATGGTAATCTCAGCATCAACTACAGAAAGAATTTAGACGAATTCAGGCAGTATTTTACTGCCAATGCAATTTTAAATTATGGTATAGCCGATAAACGGTTGAGGCCTGTCTTATCCCTAACCTATAAATTCAATAATATAAGCCGCCCCTTTATAACCCTATCCGGAGGTGTTACAACACAGCAATTTAATGCCAATAATCCCATTTCTCCTCTAATAAACTCGGTAAGCAGCCTATTTTTTGAAGACAATTATATGAAACTGTACAATAAGAGCTTTGCCCAAATTTCTTACTCCCAGGAATGGTTCAATGGCCTTCGATTCTACTCTAAATTAAGTTATGAAAAACGAAGCCCCCTTTTCAATACCACAACGCAGGTGTTTTTCAATCAAAAAGATGCTTATACCAGTAACAATCCCTTGGACGAAACCGCTTATGGCATAGCCACATTTAATATCCATAATATTTTAAAATTAAAGCTTTCTGCCCGTATTAGGTTTGGGCAAGAGTATATGAGTTATCCAGATAGTAAATTTAATATTACCAACAGTAAATATCCAAGCCTGTATCTAAACTACAACAAGGGTTTTGGAGCGAGTAACTCCATTTATAATTTTGATCGGCTTAAAGCCCGATTATCTCAGAGCTTTGATGTGGGCAACAAAGGCCACCTGCGATATAACCTAAAGGCCGGAACATTTTTAAATGCCAATGGCATTGCTTTTATGGATTACCATCATTTTAATGGAAACCGTACCCATATAGGTCAATCCGGCAACTATACCGATGTTTTTAATAATTTGCCTTACTATGTCTTGAGCACCAATGCCTCATATATGGAGCTTCATGTCGAACACGATTTTAAAGGATATGTATTGGGGAAAATACCTCTTTTAAACACGCTCAATTACAATTTGGTTATTGGAGCACATACTTTATCTACTAAAGAGATAAGCCCTTACCACGAATACACTATAGGCATCGATAATATAGGTTGGGGAAAGTTCCGCTTTTTGCGTTTGGACTATGTGCGCTCCTACCAAAACGGATTTATAAGTGATGCCGTAATTTTTGGGTTGAAGTTTTTAGATTTTATTGATTAGATATTAGACTGGTAAAAGACTAATAAACAATTATATTTGTTTAGTAAATAAGACATGAAACGAACTTTAACAATAATTTAAACGCATGAAAAATGTATTAAAACAGTTGGTTTCTTTTATCCTGCCCGTTACTGTTTTGATTTTAGTTCCTCTTTATATTGAGAAAGACATCTCCATAAAAAATGTTCCAACCCTTTTATTAGGCCTCTTAATAATGATCATCGGATTGTATGCCATGATCAAGTCCATTTCGGCCTTTATAAAGATTGGCAAAGGAACCCTGGCCCCATGGAGTCCGACAAAGAAACTGGTTATTGCAGGGATGTATCGCTATGTTAGAAATCCTATGATAATGGGAGTGTTGACAGTGTTGATCGGCGAATCGATCGCTATTATGTCAATGCAAATATTGATATGGGCAGGAATTTTTTTTCTGATAAATACCACTTATTTCGTTTTATGCGAAGAGCCCGATCTTGAGAGAAAATTCGGGGATCAATACCGGGAATATAAAAGGAATGTCCGGAGATGGGTCCCAAGGTGGAAACCATTTAACCCAAATTATAAATTATAAAAATTAATTTAAAGCTGAATACTAAAATGACCAAAATAATCATTCAGGGCATTACATACGATGAAAAGTCTTCTTATCAAAAAGGACCACGACTTGCACCACCATTAATTAGGGAGGCCTTGTATTCCGGTTCATTTAATCTTTATGCTGAGAACGGGCTTACCATAGAAGATGCTCAATTAGAAGATAAAGGGGATTTTGAGATCAAATCGTATTTCGAAATTGAGGATATTACCGGTATTCATTTAATTTCGGGTGCAAAAATCCTAACCCTTGGAGGAGATCATTCCATTACCTTTCCAATTATAAAGGCGCACCATAATAAATTTCCAGAGCTGGATATTTTGCATATCGATGCACATAGCGACCTGTATCATAAATTTGAAGGCGATAAATACTCACATGCCTGCCCATTCGCCCGAATTATGGAGAATGGATTAGTAAACAGATTAGTTCAAGTTGGAATTAGAACCTTAAACACACACCAGGCGGAGCAGGCAGAACAGTACAAGGTAGAAATTCACCAGATGAAAGATCTTGATCTTAATAACATCCCGAAGTTCAAGAATCCTGTATATATTTCTCTCGATTTGGACGGACTGGATCCGGCCTTTGCCCCGGGGGTATCACACCATGAACCCGGCGGGCTTTCATCACGGCAGGTCATGGATTTAATTCAAAGTATAGATGCCAAGGTCATTGGCGCTGACATTGTTGAATATAATCCCGACAGGGACTTTCAAAACATGACTGCTTTTTTAGCGGCCAAATTAATGAAAGAGATTATTGGAAAGATGATGGAGCAATAATATTTTACTGAAATTTTTTTAGAAATGCTCTATATTTTAGGAATTTGAGCCTTTAAAAAAATAATTATTCGTCAAAAAGATTCAATCATCCGACGTAATGAAAAAATTCATAATCAGTTGAGAAACAATTTTTTTATTATCAGTTCTTTTAATAAATTTAGTTGTTTATAAAATTAATTAATTTATGTCCCTTGAACTTATACCTATTACCATCGATAGAGCTCCAATGCAGAAATATTTAAACAGCGCTTTCTGTATTGAAGTTTATGAAGCATTTGAGCAACTATATCCTGAAATTGGTTTTAATTTACCCTGGATTGGATATTTCTTTCTGCTCGAAAAGGAAGTTGTAGGTATTGGCGGTTTTAAGGGTGCTCCAATGAATAATACCATTGAAATTGCTTACGGTATAATCCCAGAAAAAGAAGGTAAAGGATTTGCAACAAAAATCTGCAAAATACTCACAGCGATGACTCTTGAGGAAGATAAAAACCTTAGAATAACTGCCAGAACCTTAATGGAAGACAGTGCCTCCGCCAAAGTATTAAAGAAAAATGGATATCAATTCTCGGGCGTTGTCCATGACCCCGATGATGGCGATGTATGGGAATGGGAATACCTTAATAAATAGAGCATTACAATTTTTGAGTTAAAATAGCGGTAATCGTTTTAATCCCATCAATATAATTGCCTAATCTTATATTCTCATTTGGGCTATGTTGGTTATTATCCGGGTTTACGGTTGGCACGCCTACCGCGGGAACATCGAGGGTGATAACGAATGGAGAAATTGGTATTGAGCCACCCATTGTTCGAATTTGTATGGGATCCTTTCCAAAAGCGTTTTGCATTCCCCGTCGCAACCACGCTCCTAATTCGGTATCGAAATCGGTGCGAAAGGCGCCATAAGAAACTTCGGCATTGAATCTTGCTATTTTTGGATGAGTCATACGTTCTTCTTCAGTGGGGGCTTCATCCACCAAATAATATCCTTGATTTATAATGTGATCTTTAAGTAATTTAACCATACGATCTCCTTTAGTTTCCTTTACCAGTCTAATATTCAATTCGGCAATTGCACTTGCGGGAATAATAGTCCGTGTTTCCTTACCTACCCAGGCTGCTTCAAGTCCAAGAATTCCAAGAGCCGGATATTGAATGGCCTCTTGAAAATTGTTGCCTATATTATCGGTAGTGGCAATTCCAAAATCTTTTTGAATTTGAGCTTCATCATCGGGAACTTGTTCCAAAATGGTCTTGACATCGTCTGAAATTATGATACCATCATACCATCCCGGAATAGCGACCCGCCCATCATCTTGCCACATGGTTGCCAATAATTGAGATAATTTTACCGCAGGATTTGGAGCGTAATTCCCATAATTCCCACTGTGCAACGGAGTCCTTGGTCCAAAAACTTCCAGCGATATCGTTGCTATACCCCTTGCTCCATAACTTAGTGTGGGCTCATTCGATAAATGTCTGGGGCCGTCAAAAATAACCAACATATCAGCATCTAATTGTTTCTTATACTCCAAAACAGCATCAGGTAAACGCGGCGAACCCAGTTCTTCCTCAAAGTCCATGATCACCTTAATATTAAAATTAGGTTCATAATTACGGTCATTAATGATGTCCATAGCCTTTAAGAACATCATATCAGGGCCACGAGCGTCGGAAGCCGATCGTGAAAATATGCGCCAATCCCGATCGATATCGCCCTTAAGATTATTCCAATCTATCTGTTCCCAATTGCCATTGAGTTTCTTTTCCTTTAAGGCCGGGATGTACGGATCGGCCTGAAACCATTTGGTAGTATCAACAGGCTGACCATCCACCTGCAAATACACTAAAACCGTACGTTTGGCATCCGGATAATTGCGGGAAGCCAATAGTAACGGAACCGTTTTAGTTTCCAATCGCTCCGTTTTGAATCCTCTTTTAGCGAATGCATTTTCACACCATTTTACATTAGGTTCGATCTGCTCCGGATAATTGGCATCGTTGGGAAGACTAAAAAATTCATACAATTCGTCAAATGATGACATGGCGTATTTAAACGATAATTCATCAAGTTCTTCATTTTTTGGCCCTTGAGAAAAAAGCGGGAAGCAAGGAAATAGTAATAACAAAAGAATAAGATGGTTTTTTATCATTATGGCTTATTTAAATACTGTTATACAAGGTGTTAAAAATATATAATTATGGTATAATACGCTCTAATTCTTATCTTCAAGTAAAGGAACAAATCGAAATTCCCCAAATTCCTTTTTTTCGAATTGTTTAATGCCTTTTCTAATATATAAAGTCATGACTTGTACATCATTTCCAACCGGAATAACAAGTCGCCCTCCTATTTTAAGCTGACTCAACAATGGCTTAGGTACCAATGGCGCTCCCGCTGTAACTATAATGCTGTCGAAGGGTGCTTCGTCTTTCAGGCCTTTATAGCCATCTCCAAAAATTAATTTTTTGGGATTGTATCCTATTTTGGGCAAAAAAATATTGGTCTTCTTAAATAATTCCAGTTGACGTTCAATGCTAAACACCCTGGCTCCAAGTAAACATAATATCGCCGTTTGGTAGCCACTACCGGTTCCAATCTCCAGAACTGTATCTCCGGGTTTTACCTCCAGCAATTCAGTTTGAAAAGCGACCGTATAAGGTTGCGAAATGGTTTGATTGGCTGCAATAGGAAATGCCTTGTCCTGATAGGCGTGATCTAAAAACCCGGAATCCATAAATAAGTGCCGCGGAACATTGCCAATGGCCTTAAGTACTTTTTTATCCTTTATTCCCTTTGCTTTAATGACCTCGACCAACTGTTGGCGAAGTCCTTTATGTTTAAATGTATCTTTCAATAAGGCTATAATTTTCGAAAGCTAAAATTAAATCATTCAAAATAAAAAGTGTCATTTCCAAAGGATTTTCTTAAAAAAACTTTTCTGAATATTTCATTTAAATAAATTGCCAAAAACCCTATTTTTGTTCAAAATCAATAAACGATGCTAAAAGCTGGTGTTCTGGGTGCTGGTCACCTTGGGAAGATCCATTTACGACTTCTTGAACAATCTGAAAATTATGAGCTCATAGGATTTTACGATGCAGATGTGACCATGGCGAAAAAAGTTGAGGCCGAGTTTGGTTATACCTATTTCGATTCTATTGAAGCACTAATTGATGCCGTTGATATGGTAGATATTGTTACGCCTACCTTATCGCATTACGAATGTGCCAAACAGGCTATAGCTAAAGGGAAAAACATTTTTATTGAAAAACCCATTACGAATACTGTCGAAGAAGCCGAGGAGATCAGAGCTTTATTGGCTTCAAAAAGTGTAAAAGGACAAGTAGGTCATGTAGAACGTTTTAATCCGGCGTTTATCGCGGTTAAAGATACGATCAATGCTCCGATGTTCATTGAAACACACCGATTGGCAGAATTTAATCCGAGAGGTACGGACGTACCCGTGGTGCTGGATTTAATGATCCACGATATAGATATTATATTAAGTGTTGTCAACTCCAAAGTAAAGCAAATTTCGGCAAGCGGTGTTTCTGTAATTAGCGACACTCCCGACATTGCCAATGCCCGAATTGAATTCGAAAACGGATGTGTTGCCAATCTCACAGCAAGCAGAATTTCTTTAAAGAGCATGCGTAAAACGCGTTTCTTTCAACGTGATGCTTATATTTCAATAGATTTTTTAGAAAAGAAGTGTGAGGTTGTAAAAATGCAGGACGCTCCTGAACGACCGGGGGATTTTGATATGATCCTTCAAAATGCCGAAGGGGTAAAAAAGCAGATCTATTTTGATAACCCGGACATTGTGGATAACAATGCCATATTAGATGAATTAAATGCTTTTGCACATGCCATAAATAATAATATAAAGCCGGTTGTCACCCTTCATGACGGTACGGAAGCTTTACGTATTGCCACTCAAATAATACATTGTTTTAATTAAATATAGTATGAAATGAAAAATGTCGCAGTTATTGGAGCCGGAACCATGGGGAATGGTATTGCCCATACTTTTGCTCAGAACGGATTTAAAGTTCAACTTATAGATATAAATGATTCTGCACTTAAAAGAGGGATAGAAAACATTTCTAAAAACCTCGACAGAATGGTGAATAAGGAAAAAATTTCCGAAACCGAAAAGGCAGAAACCCTGGACAATATTACGACATTCACCAATATTACCGAAGGCGTCGAATATGCCAGTTTAGTGATAGAAGCTGCAACCGAAAATCTGGATTTAAAACTCAAAATCTTTAAACAATTGGACGAAGATTGCCCTGAGGATACTATTCTTGCTACTAATACCTCATCGATTTCCATTACACAAATAGCATCGGTTACTTCACGACCGGAAATGGTGATAGGCATGCATTTTATGAATCCCGTCCCCATTATGAAATTGGTTGAGATTATTCGGGGTTACAATACAAGTGACGAAATCACAAATCTCGTGATGGATGTTTCCAGGGCTTTGGGTAAGGTCCCTGTTGAGGTAAACGATTATCCGGGTTTTGCAGCGAATAGAATATTAATGCCCATGATAAATGAGTCTATTGAAACCTTATATAACGGCGTGGCCGGAGTCAAGGATATCGATACCGTAATGAAGCTTGGAATGGCACATCCTATGGGTCCGTTACAGTTGGCCGATTTTATCGGTCTGGATGTATGCTTATCGATCCTTAATGTAATGCATGATGGGTTTAAAAATCCTAAATATGCACCTTGCCCGCTTTTAGTAAATATGGTGAGAGCGGGAAAATTAGGTATAAAATCGGGTGAAGGATTTTATGATTATTCCGAAGGCAGAAAAGCGGAGAAAATAGCAAAGCAATTTTTAAGGTAATCCGGTGGCGGTCCCTAATTTTATATGATACATTTTGCGATTCCGGTTACAGATAACGAAAAAGTATGGCGACAATAATTCCGTTTAAAGCAGTTCGTCCAACACGAGATAAAGTAAGCCTTGTTGCTTCGCGTTCTTATCAAAGTTATACTAAAGCAGAGCTTGAGGCGCGATTGGATTATAATCCTTTCTCTTTTTTACATATTATCAATCCGGGATATAAATATGATAAGATAATTTCGGGTAAGGAGCGTTTTGCCTTAGTTAGAAACCGCTATTTGGAATTTAAAGAGGATCGTATTTTTATTCAGGACGAATCCGAATGCTACTACATATATAGAATTGTAGATCGGGAAGGTCGGTCTTTCTCGGGCATTATAGCAAGGGCCAGTGCCGACGATTATGAGAAGGATATCATAAAAAAGCATGAAGATACCATAGAGTATCGCGAACAGGTTTTTAAAGATTATTTAAAAACTGTTGGTTTTAATGCTGAACCCGTATTGCTTACTTATCCCGACAATGAAATTATAGCAAACGTCATCGTTACAGCTCAAAAGGAAAGAGCGGAATTCGAATTTACAACCACATACCGTGACACCCATTATTTATGGAAATTGAGTGATCTTGAAATCATTGATGTAATCCGTAGGGAATTTGAGGCTATTCAAACCATTTATATTGCCGACGGACACCACCGATCGGCCTCTTCCTATCTGCTTTCTAAAGATATGAAAGCTCATAGCGATGATGGTAGGGGTGGCGAATCCTACAATTATTTTATGAGTTATTTGATCCCTGAATCCGATTTAAGAATCTACGAATTTAACAGGACCGTCAGAGATTTAAACGGATTGACCAAAGAAGAGTTTTTGATTCAGCTGGATATGATGTATCGCATTGAAAACAGGGGTTCGGGCTTGTATAAACCGTCGAAAAAACATCATTTCAGTATGTATCTCGATGGGGAGTTTTATTCGCTGTATTTACGCAAATCAAAATATAATTTCAACACTTCTTTGGATGCCCTCGACACGCAAATACTATATAAGACCATTTTGGAACCCATTCTGGCTATTACCGATTTACGCAATAATACGCGAATTGAATATTCTCATGGCAAAAACGATTTGGTGAATATTAAAAGTAAGGTAGATAAAGGAGAGTTTGCTGTGGGTTTTGGCCTTGTTCCCCTAACCGTCGAAGAGATTAAAGCGATTGCGGATGACAGTCTTAACATGCCACCAAAAAGCACCTATATCCTCCCGAAATTACGAAGCGGTGTTACGATTTATGAATTTTAAATGAAGATACAACAGAACTTACATACGATAATTTCCTCACTGCCTGATGGGGTAACCCTGGTAGCCATTTCCAAAACCAAACCGCCCGGTGATATCCTTGAAGCCTATAATGCCGGTCATCATATTTTCGGGGAAAACAAAATCCAGGAAATGGTTGATAAGTACCAGCAGCTTCCTAAAGACATCGAATGGCATATGGTTGGCCACGTACAACGCAACAAGGTGAAATATATGGCTGGTTTTGTTTCACTAATTCACGGGGTCGATAATTTTAAATTGCTAAAAGAAATAAACAAGCAGGCACAAAAACACAATAGGATCATCGACTGTCTTTTACAAATTAAAATTGCAGAAGAAGATTCGAAATTTGGTATGTCACCTGCTATTGCTATTCAAATCCTCCAATCTCCCGAGTTTCATGAATTACAGCATATTAAGATTAAAGGTGTGATGGGAATGGCAACATTTACTCACGATAAAACTAAAATTAAGCAGGAATTTGAGCTATTGAAACACACTTTCGATACCCTAAATGGGCTTATCGGCATCAAGAATCAACTGGAAGAAATTTCAATGGGAATGAGTGCGGATTATCCCTTGGCAATAGATTGTGGTAGTACTATGGTTCGGGTAGGAAGTAGTATATTTGGGGCAAGAAACTATTAAATTTAATAAGAACAGATATTTACGCAATTTTAGACATAGAAACTACCGGTGGAAGATATGATGAAGAAGGCATTACCGAAATAGCCATTTATAAATTTGACGGTCATAATGTGGTGGATCAGTTTATAAGCTTGGTTAATCCGGAACGTGAGATCCAGCCTTTCGTGGTAAACCTTACCGGTATAAATAACAATATGCTAAGAACAGCTCCAAAATTTTATGAAATAGCAAAACGTATTGTGGAGATCACGGAAGGTTGTATTGTAGTGGCCCATAATGCCCAATTTGATAATCGGATTTTAATTACAGAATTTAAACGGCTCAGTTTTAAATTTAAACGTAAAACCATTTGCACTGTTGAATTGGCCAAATCATTAATGCCGGGTCAATCATCCTATAGTTTGGGTAAACTCACCAGGGCTTTAGGAATACCCGTAAGTGACAGGCACAGGGCTGCCGGTGATGCTATGGCTACCGTTAAACTCTTCAAATTATTACTTGCCAAAGATTTAAATAAAAACATCGTTAAGGCATCCATTAAGTTAGATCCAAATCATAAAATCGAACCGAGATTACTGGACATCGTCGAGCAGTTGCCTACTAAAACAGGGGTATATTACATCCATAAGGCCGATGGAGAAATTATCTACATTGGTAAAAGCAAAAACATTAAAAGACGCGTTAATCAGCATTTTATCGGTACAAATCCAAAGTCAAAAAAGATTCAATTACTGGTCTCGACCGTAAGCTATGAAGATACCGGAAGTGAGCTTGTAGCGCTTCTCAAAGAAGGTGAAGAGATTAAACGCAACAAGCCTATATTTAATCGTGCTTTAAAACAGGATAAATTTTCTCATGGGTTGTTCAGCTTCACTGATGATAATGGGTATCAAAATTTGAAGATCGCCAGGGTAAACGGACAAGAAACACCTATAACAACATTTTCAACTTTTCAAAGTGCAAAAAGCTTCTTAAGAAGAACTACCGATGAGTACAATTTATGCCAAAAACTTACGGGTCTTCATCTTGCAAATGGAAATTGCTTCAATTATTCTATTAAGCAATGTTTTGGCGCCTGTATCGAACAAGAAACCCCAAATAATTACAATAAGCGCATTATAAAAATTATCGTTAAAAATAGTTTCGAAAATCAAAGTATGGTTATTATCGACCGCGGTAGGTCCATAGATGAACGCAGCGCCATACTTGTAGAAAATGGAATGTACAAAGGTTATGGATTTTACAATTTGAATTACCAAATAAACAACAGCGAAGTATTGAGTTCCATAATTACCAAGATGGATCACAATAAAGACACGCAGCACATTATACAATCTTACCTGAGACGCAATAAGAAGCTCAAGATAGTACACTTGAATAGCTGACAAGGAGTTGGTTCTCAAACAGACCTGTAAATAAAGAAAAAATAACCAATCTTTTAGTACATTTGAACTTATGAGTTCTAACAAACCGCTTACGGGTTGGAGATTTAAGCTCCATGAAATCCTATATGAAGCAGATACCCCAATAGGCAAACTTTTTGATATCGTACTTTTTATCGTTATCATTGGGAGTATTGTCCTTGTAATGCTGGAAAGCGTAAAGAGCATTGACCAAAAGCTTCACAACTTTCTTAATATTGGAGAATGGGTCGTTACCATCCTGTTTACCATCGAATATATTGCAAGGATTGTGGCTGTAAAAAAGCCCTTCAAATATATTTTTAGTTTTTATGGAATTATCGACTTACTATCGACCATTCCAAAATATCTATCCCTGATTTTGGTTGGCACCCATTCATTAGTCGCGCTAAGGGCATTACGTTTAATGCGGGTGTTCCGGATTTTAAAATTAGCGCGATATATGGGCGAGTCCACGAACTTTATCAGGGCATTAAAGGTAAGTAGAGTGAAGATCTACGTCTTCCTGTCATTTATTCTGATTTTGTGTGTTATTTTAGGAACGGTAATGTATTTGGTAGAAAGCGGTGAGGACAGCGGTTTTACGAGTATCCCTGAAAGTGTATATTGGGCCATAGTGACGCTTACCACTGTTGGGTACGGTGATATCGCTCCTATTACTCCACTTGGGCAGTTTATTGCCTCTTTAATTATGATCCTGGGTTATAGTATAATTGCCATCCCTACAGGAATTGTGTCTGCCGAAATGAGCAAAACACACAGAAAAAATATCCCAACCAATACACAATCCTGTCCAAATTGTTTGGCAGAAAATCATAAAGACGGGGCTACTTATTGTTACAAATGCGGAGAACTTTTAAACTATGAGCCATAATTACCTTATTTCTATTGTTGGCCCGACCGCAATTGGTAAAACGGCATTAAGCCTAAAATTAGCACAACACTTTAAAACCGAAATTATTTCAGCCGATTCACGCCAGTTTTTCAAAGAATTAAAAATTGGTGCTGCAGCTCCGGATCCAGCTGAATTGGCATTGGTAAAGCATCATTTTGTACACCATAAGTCTATTGATGAGGATTATAATGTAGGGAGTTTTGAAAAAGATGCAATACAATGTTTAGAAATCCTATTTAAAACTCATCAAGTTATTGTTATGGTTGGAGGTTCCGGTTTATATGTAGATGCAGTTACCAAAGGATTGGATGATTTTCCGGAAGTAGATAAAAACATCAGAGCCGATCTTAACAAAAAGTTAGCGAACAAAGGCATTAAGGCACTGCAGGACCAGTTAAAACTACTCGATCCTGTTTCATACAGTACAATCTCAATAGACAATCCGCATCGCATTATCCGTGCTCTGGAAATTTGTATGGGAACCGGGCAAGCATTTTCGTCATTTAAATCGGAAATTAAAGTAAATCGAAACTTTGATATTGTTACTGTTGGACTGTATGCCGAACGAGAAATTATTTACAATCGTATTAATGAACGTGTCGATTCAATGATGGAAAAAGGCTTACTGCAAGAAGTAAGATCATTAATTAGTAAAAAAGATTTAAATGCTTTAAATACAGTTGGTTATAAAGAGTTATTTAAATATTTTGATAAAGAATGGCCTTTAGATTTTGCAGTCTCAGAAATAAAGAAGAATTCGCGTCGTTTTGCAAAACGCCAGCTCACATGGTTTAAAAAAGAACCAAATATTATGTGGTTTGATTATAAAAACAAAGCGGAAGATATAATCAAAGCCATCGAAAAAACAATAATTATTAAATCACATTAAGCAAAAAATCCGGTAAATTACCGGATTTTTTCTATGAAATAATATAATTTTTATTAAGCCTTCTGGTTTACTACCAATCTGAAACCTTCACCGTGAATGTTGAGGATCTCGACATTCTCATCTACCTTTAAATACTTACGCAATTTTGCAATATATACGTCCATACTGCGAGACGTAAAATAATTATCATCTCTCCAAATTTTAGTAAGGGCTAATTCGCGAGGCATTAAATCGTTTTCATGCAAGGCCAGTAAACGCAATAATTCTCCCTCTTTTGGGGACAATTTTTCCGGTTCGCCACTTTTATACCTTAAGAACCTTAATTTAGAATTAAGATGAAAATCTCCTATTTCAAATTCAAACTGCTTACTATCGGCAAGACTATCAGTAGATTTACGCTGCATAATTGCCTTTATTTTCATGAGTAATACCTCACTATCGAAAGGTTTATTTAAATAATCGTCGGCCCCTACCTTATACCCTTTAAGAACGTCTTCTTTCATTGCCTTGGCCGTTAAGAAGATTATTGGTACCTCTGCATTCTTTTCCCGTATTTCCTTCGCCAAAGTAAAGCCGTCTTTATAAGGCATCATTACGTCGAGAATACACATATCGTAATCGTCTTTCTTAAACTTTTCGAAACCCTCCATTCCATTTTTAGCATGAACAACGTCGTAGTCATTCATAGTTAAATAGTCTTTCAAAACTGTTCCAAAGTTTGGGTCATCTTCAACTAAAAGTATTTTTTTGTTTTGCTCTTCCATAATTATATTATGATATTATTGGTAATTTTATAATAAAGGTACTACCTTTTCCTTTTTCGCTTTCTACGGTTACATATCCATGATGGTCATCCACAATGCGTTTAACATATGCCAAACCTAAACCATGACCTTTTACATTGTGAACATCTCCGGTATGTTCCCTATAAAATTTTTCGAACACCTTTTTTTGAACGGACTTATTCATTCCGTTTCCTTGGTCGGTCACTCTAAATATAATATTATTCCCAACATTTTCAGTATAAATATCAATTTTTGGTTCGTCGTCCGAATATTTTACCGCATTGTCTAATATATTAACTATAACGTTAGTAAAGTGAGTTTCATTGGCCAAAACTGAAGATTTTAAAGCATCAAGGTGCGTTTTAATATAACCTCTTTTATCGTCAACAATAAGCTGTATATGCGCAACTGCATCCAAAATTAAGTCGTGCAACTTAACTCTGTCCTTACTAATATTAAGTTGTTTTTTTTCAAGTTTAGATATTCTAAGTACATTTTCCACCTGGGCGTGCATACGCTTATTCTCTTCCTTTATCATCGTAAGATATCGCTTTACTTTATCTTCATCATTAATGATCTTAGGATTTTTTATAGCGTCTAAAGCCAAATTTATTGTTGCAATTGGCGTTTTAAACTCATGCGTCATGTTATTAATAAAATCTGTCTTTATCTGCGAAATTTTACGCTGTTTTATTAATTGATAAATGGAACTCGCATAGGCAATTATAATGATAACAGTAAATATTACAGACATTAGGGTCATTCCTAATATTGAAGATAAAATGAAATGGCTTCTTTCAGGAAAATTAACGTAAAGCCTAAAATCGCTCTCATTATTATTATCTAAAAAAATGGGAACCCCTAACGTAGAATTTTTTTCCAGTTCAAAATTTTGAGATTGAACTTTTGTTGCCAGATCTTTGGCGTAAATGGCATATTCAAAATCAATCCCAATGTCTTCTTCGACTAATCTCTTTTGTAGCAGACCCCGTACCTGTTTCTTCGAAACCCGTTTATGAATAGGAAATCGTTTTGCCCAATCCCTATGTGCCGTTTCGAAAATAATCTCTTCGGAACGCGAAATTTCACCTACTTGTAATAATCTTGCTTCCGGGCTTAAAATCGAACCCAATTCAACATTCGACCTTTTTAAAATTTTGGCCTCCCGTTGATTAAGTAAACGTGTTACATTTATACTATCTAAACTTATGTCAAAGAACGATGGGATTCTAAAATTTTCCTCCAAAATTCCATTTTTATAAATAATCGTTTCGTCTGAATCGATATCATCCTGAAATATATACAAGTTTCTTATCGCCGCGGTATCTCCTTCAATGCCTTGTGCTATTAAATCATAAAACTTATAAACGTATTCTTTATACTCCCTGTCCTGAATAGCATTAGAAGTATAACTTAAGGCCTTTTTTACCTTAAATGTAAATTGTTCTTCTTTGTTAATTAAAGTATTATTAATGTAATAGGCCTGAACAAAAATGATACCAATAAGCGACAAACTCATTAATAACACCAACATGATGAATAACTTCTTGCTCATCGTTCAAAATTAACATTTTAACATTTAGCAGGAATGCCATTTAACCTTACCTTAACAAAAATGTTAAAATTTAGACTTTTTCTATTCGTTTTAAGATTTCTTCGTGCACTTTTACAACTTGTGCTTCAGTATGATTTAAATCATTATTAACAATAACAAAATGTGACTTATTAATTTTTTCGTCGTCGTCCCATTGATTATTCATGATAGCTTTAATCCTTTCTGCGGTTGTATGGTCCCTTTCCAAGACCCGTTGTATTCTATGCTTCTCTAAAGCCGTTACAGTAACAACAAAATCACATTCCTTATAACTTCCATTTTCAAATAAAATTGCCACTTCTTTAATAATATATGGGGCATTTTGTACCAATACCCATTTATTAAAATGTATAGCTACCTCAGGATGCACGATGGCATTCATTTTAAGGAGTAATTCCTTATTCCGGAATATTTGATCGGCAAGAAAGGCTTTATTTATCATTCCATTTACATACGCGTTCTTTCCAAAAAGTTTGGTGAGCTTTCTTCTAATAACTTCAGAAGTATTCATTAACTGTTTTGCTTCAAAATCGGCCATATAAATAGGAACTCCAAATTTTTGAAACAATTGTGCTACAGTAGTTTTTCCACTTCCAATTCCTCCTGTTAATCCAACAATTTTCATGTTCTGTGTTTTTACTGAAGCAAAATAAATTCAATGCGGTTTTCATTTAACCTTACATTCTTGACCCTTTCGGGATACTGCGTTATTTTAGGAATAAGATAAGTATCTTGAGCTTTCAATTCGTTATAATCACACTCAATGATAAAACTACTGGATGATATGGTCTTGAAATTGGTTAAACTTGTATAATAAAGTACTGAGACAGTTTTAGGATAGAATTTAATTTTAACGTCATCGGGAATGTTAATTATATTAACCGGGACAACAATAGAGCCTTCGGTAAACTTCTCGACTTTTGCTGTAACCACAACTTGATCCTGAGAGAATTTAACTTCCTCTAAATCTTCGGGAAGTTGGAGTTGAACCGAAGCCATTATATTAGCGTTTATGTCATTTAACTTCAAAAGCTTTGTAAATACCTGGGTAATCGAATCAGTTAATACTTTAGGGCCAATAACTTTTATAGAATCCGGAGCTAATTTATAATCCTCAATCATATCGAATCCGGGAGAATAATTAATGTCAGCATCCAAAACAACCGGAACTTTTTTAATATTATTAACGTCATATCTAAATAGTATAGTATCCGGATTTACACCTTCAATTTTTATGTTAGGATCAAATTGAGATACCACATTGGGAAATTCTCTTTTCTGTGCCCAGAAATAATGTGTCGCATTCTTATCTAAATTTTGAAAGTCGACTTTAATTGACGGTTTGGTCATATAATATTTCATTAATCTGAAACCATATGTGGTCAAGGTTATCTGTATAACGTGCGAAGAATCCCTTACAATTACCTTATCTTCAGGAATATTTATGGTTTCAATATTAAAAGCAATGGTCTGTGTATAGTCCTCAGATAGTTTGGTCAATACAGAAAATAATAGTGCCAACACCAAAAAGAGTAAAAAAACATTGACCTTTTTACTTTTTAAATAAGACGCTATATTGTTTTTAGATGTCATTTTTATTTACTTTAAAAAATAAAGTGGGAAACTGCTGCTCTATTTCTTTTTTTGAAAAACTTATAATTATCGAAGATTTTAAAAATCCATATCCGTAGCCAAAAAATTGTACTAGTACTGCTATAATAGCCAAAAAAGGAACAATCAGGCTTTTACTACTTACCAGGGCCAATATAAAACTAAGCATAAAATATATGGCAAAAATCAATAATGGCAGGGTTATATTCAAAAAAAATAAGGCGGTCGAAATAATTAAGCTCAGGCAAAACAAAGTGGGAAACCAATATGTTAACCTTTTTGTTTCAGGATGCCAGTGGTTTAATATTCGTCTTACCATTCCAAATTTATAAACTTGCCGATAGAATTAGGCCAGGATATTCTTCTTTTATGATATACATATGCCTTTGGAATTAAACTGGTTTTATAATTTAATTTTGTTAATCTAATAGACAGATCGGGATCCTCACCCGGGTGGATCGTTCCAAATCCTCCCGTGGCTCTAAATGCTTCTTTAGAAAGCCCCATGTTAAAACTTCTTGGCTGAAATTTATCAATAGCCCTTTTGCCCCCTCTTATTCCCCCTGTTGTTATAAATGATGTCATGGAAAAATTAATTGCTTTCTGCAAATCTGTAAATGACTCGTGGGCTGCATCAGGGCCTCCAAAACAATCAACATAGCTTTCGTTCAAGTGATTAATTACCTCTTCGAGATAGCTTTCTGGTAAAATGCAATCAGAATCTAAAATAATGAAGTAGTTACCATTGGCTCGTTTCATTCCGTAATTTCTTGAATCCCCGGGACCGGAATTTTCCTTAAAACAATATAAAATGTTAAGTCCATCTTTAAAATCATCGGCCACAGACTTCGAAGGTATTGAGGATCCATCTTCAATAATTACGATTTCAAATCCTTTTTCTCCCTTTAAGTGTGTAAAACTATCAAGAAGTTCTTTAAGCTCTTCAGGTCTATTATAAACTGGAATTATAAAAGAAATGTCTTGTGCTCTCATATAGTGCAAAGGTAAATAAACAAAATACAAAAGCCATCTATCTAGTAGTATTGAAAAACAATCTTTTTCTGCCTAATATTTTATAATTCTATAATTACCATGCTTCTCTCCTGCACTTACCTTTAAAATATACATTCCCGATTTTAAACCTGACAGATCTATTTGGCACTTGTCCCGGTCAGGATACATTCTCATTATTTCCCGACCAAGTAAACTATAAACGCTAATAACCCTGATTTTTTCCAAGGCATTTATATATAACACTTCCTTGACCGGATTAGGGTACATTGTGAATCTATCCAATTCAAGATTATTTATTTCTAAAGTACCCCCTGTAATACTAAAATTGTCAATAAAGAAATCAGTATTCGAATCCCCAATGGCTGAAAACGCATAAAAAGAGAATATAACATTATTGCCATAGCCACTCAATACAATTTCACCTGTAGGTTGTCTCAATGGTGAACCTGCCGAGTCCCATCGAGCAATTTCTGACCACGAAATCCCATCTTCAGTAACCAATAAAGCAACGTAATCATCTGAGCCCAAAGCCGATGGGTTTTGATTTCCGGATTCAGTTATTACTACATCAATATTTAAATAGTAATCCGAATCCGATAAATCGAATGCCAATGAAATAAGATACTCTTCTAATGTTAAATTAGAGAATGTTATTCTGGCGGAATCTCCATTAAAATGGCTTGGATCATTACCATAATCATCAGATGTCCATCCCGATTCTGTTCCTGAAGGGTTCCCATACGGCCCTTTTGCCTCGCTCCAGCCCAATCCCGGATATTCAGAAAAATTATTTAAATAGTCAGGTACGAGATGTGCGTCATCGCCATCACAATCCTCATCAATACCATTATTAATGATTTCAGGGGCCCCTGGATAAATAGAATCCGAGCTGTCATCACAATCCGTATTATCCGATACAAATCCGGGAGGTTGACCGCACGAAAGAGTACTAACACTTGAATTTCCATAACCATCGTCATCGGTATCGGCATACCATGTACTCTGTCCTGTAATGCTGGCATCGGCGTCGTCTATATCGCCATCGCAGTCATTGTCAATACCGTCGCAGATTTCAGTTGCGCCGGGGTTAATGGCCGAACTTGTATCGTCGCAATCGGTGTTGTCCAATACATAATTCGCAGGTTGGTTACATGATACTAAACTATTTGCGGAATCCCCATAACCGTCACTATCGGTATCGGCATACCAGGTGCTTTGCCCGGTAATGCTGGCATCGGCGTCGTCTATATCGCCATCGCAGTCATTGTCAATACCGTCGCATATTTCAGTAGCAGCGGGGTTAACGGCTGAACTTGTGTCATCACAATCGGTGTTGTCCAATACATAATTTGCGGGTTGATCGCAGGATATTATACTATCCCCGGAATCGCCATAGCCGTCGCCATCAGTATCGGCATACCAGGTGCTTTGACCGGTAATGCTGGCATCGGCATCGTCTATATCGCCATCGCAGTCATTATCGATACCATCAC
>PVMK01132818.1_pt1 | contig 30094 bp, 28 predicted proteins | sample 1853481 | NCBI WGS metagenome assembly PVMK01 (sample SAMN08533507, study PRJNA380276) | Marine sediment metagenome, whole genome shotgun sequencing project.
CAATCTTCAATCTCAAATCTTAAATGTTCCTACTTTCTCTTCTCCGGTCCTACCTTCACCTCTACAATCTCGCCGCCGAATATCTCCAAAGCTTCAGTCACTAATGGGTGCTTCAAGGCCTTCTGCTGCTGGAGCCTTTGACGGTCTGTCTTCAGCCGCTGTTCCCGCCGGATTTCCTCACTGCCTACTTTAAGGGAGACTTTAACCCGCTCTCCAAAAACCTCCCGTGCCAACCGCCTGAGCAGACCGAAGCTCTCCTTGTCTTTGACCATTTCATAATCAAACTCATGGCCGTTGAAATCGAGCTCCAGACAGTCTGGTTGTGGCTCTCTGACACTCACCCGCTCAAGGCTAGCAGCGAGCGCCGGCTTTTCCTGGCGCACTCTCTCAACAAAATCATCCCACCTGGCCGCAACAGGTTCAGCAACGGTTGTGGACTCAGCCGACTCTGCCTCTTCCGTGGGAGAATAATCAGAAGATACCTCCTGCTCATCGGGGTCCTCTTCACTTGGATAGATCTCCGCTGCGGAAGGGCCGCCTCTAGAGATTCTCTGCTCCAGTTCATGCACCTGGGAAATGACGGTGTCGATGTCCATGACCTGCGGAAGCTGAACCAACCGGAGAAGGCTCATCTCCAAGACCAGCTTGGAGTTGCTGGATCTTCGAATCTCCTCTTCTCCCTTGAGAAGAAAGTGGAAGAATTGTTGGAGGGTAGCGCTACTGACGTTGGCGGCCTGTTCTTTTAACTCGGTCAGCTCAGCTTCGGTGAGATCAACCAGTTTCTGCGGCTCATCGCTTATCTTTGCCACCAACAAATTGCGAAAGTGCGCGGCCAGCTCCTGACAGAAGCGCCTCAAGTCATGCCCATGAAGGTAGAGCCGCTCAACGATCTCCAGGCAGCGAACCGCGTCGCCGTTAAAAATCGCGGCAGCAGTGTCTAACAGAGCTTGGCGATCAATAACACCGAGTACCTCCAGCAGGTCTTTGTCATCGATATTCTTTCCGGAGAAGGCAATCATCTGCTCGAGGAGGCTTTGCGCATCCCTCATGCTTCCCTCAGCCTCCTTCGCCAGCAAACGTAAACTTACATCACTGATCTCAATACCCTCTTCCTGGACAATGTGCCGCAGATGTTCAACTATCGCGTTCACAGCGATACGACGAAACTCGAAGAGCTGACAGCGGCTTATGATGGTGATAGGAATGCGATGAGATTCGGTGGTTGCAAAAATGAAAATCACATGCGGTGGCGGCTCCTCCAGCGTTTTGAGCAGCGCATTGAACGCCTCCTTTGTGAGCATGTGCACTTCATCGATTATATAAATCTTGTAGGGGCTTTTGGCGGGTCGGTAGCGGATATTCTCCCGCAACTCTCGAATTTCGTTGATACCCCGGTTGGAGGCGCCGTCGATTTCCAGTACGTCCAGTGACGCAGATCCCGTGATTTCCTTGCAAGATTCGCATTCATTGCAGGGGGTAGGGGAGGGACCTTGGGCGCAGTTCAGTGCCTTGGCCAGAATCCGGGCCACAGATGTCTTGCCGATCCCACGGGCCCCGCTCAACAGGTATGCATGGGCAATTCTTTCAGCCGAGATAGCATTGGTGAGGGTTTGGACAACATGCGGCTGGCCAACAACTTCTTCGAAGCTCTGGGGCCGCCATTTTCGTGCCAATACAAGATAGGACATGAGAAGGGAGATTCCTATGTTAGATGGATAACATTTATCTCCTTCTCCCCCAGGAAGGGGGGAGAGGGAATCAACTTGGAACTAGTGCGGAAAATTATATTGAGAACAAATAGAATGGCGGAGAGAGTGGGATTCGAACCCACGGTTCCGGGATAAGCGGAACACACGATTTCCAATCGTGCCCCTTCGGCCAACTCGGGCATCTCTCCGCATTTCTTGCTGTCAGCCTTCAGCCCTCCAGGTTTCAGCTTTTGTCCTACGAGATTGACTATCAAATTTATAAAACTTTACTCATATCTTTCAAGTTTATGTTTTCCTGCTGACAGCTGGAAGCTGACCGCTGATAGCTTCAAGAATGGCGGAGAGGGTGGGATTCGAACCCACGTGCCCGGCTCTTCACCGGACAAGTCGATTTCGAGTCGACCCCGTTACGACCACTTCGGTACCTCTCCGCAGTAGCCGGTAGAAAATGTGTCAATGATTTTATCAGAACTCCAAAGAGTTAGAAACCACTTTAGCGTTTAGCTCGGAAAAAAGCCCGGAGCAGCGTCTCGCTCGCCTCGGCCAACACTGCACCTTGAGTCTGCAGACGGTGGTTCAGCAGGCCGTCAGTGCCAATTTGATAGACAGATTCAATCCCGCCCCCCTTGGGATCCGTAGCCCCATAAACCACCATGGCCAAGCGCGCCTGCACCATTGCTCCCACACACATAACACACGGCTCCAGAGTTACGTAAAGAACGTGGCCCGGTAGCCGATAATTAGCCAGTTGCTCTGCTGCTTGCCGGAGCACGAGAATCTCGGCATGGGCCGTGGGATCATTCAGGCTGATGGGTCGGTTGTGGGCCCGCGCAATAATGTCACCGTCTGGAGTAACCAGAAGCGCCCCCACCGGCACTTCTCCCTGGAGCGCACCCTTCTCCGCCTCTGCCAGGGCCTCCTGCATGTATGTTTCGTGTTCATGCAAAGTGATACTCGATATCTTGCGAAGCCATTAGTGGCTCACTACTCAATTTCGTTGAGGCCCTGTCCGTGGTCCGTTGTTGAAAGGGATCATGACAACTGACGACGGACAACTGACAATTGACATCACCTGTCCTCGAGCCCGCGCTGAATCTCGTTGACAACCATAAAGCTGCCTCTGCCGGGTCTGTAGCGGCCCGAATTGGTCGCCCCACCACAATGTAATCAGCACCGTTTCTGACTGCCTGATACGGAGTGACTATTCTCCTCTGATCGTCTTTGCTGACATCTCCCCATTCCGGACGGATGCCGGGCGTGACTACGAGTAAATCCTCGCCACATTCTTCTTTCACCGCCTGTACTTCGTGACCGGAACAGACTACCCCAGCACAACCAGCCTCTTTTGCTATCCTTGCTCTATGCACGACAAGTTTGACAACCTCTTCTGCCAACTCAGGCTGAATCCCCAGCGCCGCCAACTGTTTCGCATCGAGACTGGTCAGCACGGTCACAGCCAGAACTTTGGTGTGGTCAGGAACTTCAGCCGCTACAGCTTCAAGAAGGCCAGGATCGCAATGGACCGTTATAAAGTTGGCCCGGCGCAGGCAAGAACCGCTCCGAATGGCCCGCTGAACTGTTGCCGGGATATCATGAAATTTTAGATCGAGAAAGATCCCAGCATCAGTCAGATCCGCAATGGTATCAACTATTGGTGGCCCCTCGGAAACAAAGAGCTCCAAGCCAATCTTGAACACCCCAACGTGCTCACCAAGCAGCGTAACATGCTTGCGGGCTTCTTGTGCGTCAGGCACATCCAAAGGAAATATCAACCGATCTTTGGCAATCATCTACACCCCCACCAAGAATAATAATACCCTGCGACCACTCCAGCTTTACAATCACCTGGACTGATGGTCAAGTTAAAACAGCTTTCAGCCGTCAGCATTCAGCTCCATCCTTGGTTTTTGGAATGTTGCATACCATTGCGAGAAGGGATACTATGTTGAGGGAGTAGACACCTTGTAATCATTACTTTCTTAACAGGAGGTTATCACCCCCACCCTAACCCTCCCCCGTCGAGGGGGAGGGGATTATTTTGAGCACCCTATGATTCCCCCCTCCCCTGGCGGGAGGGGGTTAGGGGGTGGGGGAAGTGGGGGCAACTGGCTGTAACTTGTCATTGTAACTCACGGATTATAATACAATAAAAGATATTGAACAGTCTCAATTTAGTCTTAATACCCTGGGGATGACGATGAGGAGTGTGAAGAGCATGAAAGATCGCTTGATGGAAATCATACTGGAGAAATCTTTTCAATATTCGGAGGAGCCAATCTTCAAGCTGGTCTCGGGTGGGGTAAGCAATTTCTACTTTAACTGTAAGCCCACCATGCTCGACCCTGAGGGCAAAGAGCTCATTGGCCGCCTTATTTTCAGCACCATTCGAGATCTCGAGGTTGCCGGAATCGGCGGCCTGGAATTGGGCTCGGTCCCCATCTCAAGCGCGGTTTCTCTGATTTCTCAACTCGAAGGGCAACCCATTAAAGAATTCATTGTCCGCAAAGAGAAAAAAGATCACGGCATTCCGGCAAAGGTGGAGGGAGAATTTGTTGCCGGGGAGAAGGTGGTGGTGGTTGATGATGTCATCACCACCGGCGGTTCCACCATCAAGGCTATTGAGGCGGTACAGAAGCTGGGCCTCGAGGTCTCTAAAGTGGTTGTCCTGGTGGACCGGGAAGAAATGAACGGCAGGCAGAACATTGAAAGACTCTGTCCGGAGGTGGAACCACTCATAACGCGGACGGAGGTCATGGCGCTATATAAAAAACGCCAAGCGCAGAGCGCATAGCGTTGCACGCAGAAAATCTATACCCTCCTGCTATCTTCAGATCAGCGATTCCACAAAAAGACACACTTATAATTAAATTAATGGGTACCTCGCCTATGGTATTAGATCCATCGCTATGCGCTATGTGCTTTGCGTTTAGCGCTGAGCAGCAGCAGGATTACCGCCAGCGCCTGGGCAAGTAGTGAGAAGGTTACTTGGGTGTAAAGATCAGCGCTCCGTTGCCACAGCCAGGGCCCCTAAAAGTGCACCTGCCATTCGACCCACCACCAATGCACTGAAATTGAATGCCAACCACTTGCCTCGCTCCAAAGGAACCAATTCGGAGACGTAAGGAAAAATCGATACTATAGTGAACTCAAACAGGTAGAACATAACTATAAGACCCAGAAAGGCTAGAATTAGTGAACTCTGGCAAAATGGCAGGGCCAGATAACTCAGCCCTGTTAGAATGAGACCTGTGAAAATTGCGCGTCTTTTGCCAAAGCGATCAACCAGGAACACCACGGTGAATTCGCCGCCCAGTTCAGCCAGTCCCACCAGGATCGAATAGAGTCCCAGTGTCTGTACCTGAAGGTTAAACTGCTTTTCCAGCCATGCTCCATAAACGATCACCATGTTTTCATTGGCAAAAACCATCAGGAGGGAAACCCCCAGAATTAAGACTGGCTTGGCTCGAACGCTGACCTCTTCCCCGGTGTTCAAACCAATCTGGCCTGGTGATTCGTTATTATTAGGGTTTGTCTGTATGACTTCTTTCAGACTCTTTGTGCAAATTATTGCTACCAAAGCGGCTCCAGAGATCAGCACGAAGGGACTGTGCCAGCCGAAGTGGGCTATGAGAAAGCCACTGAGTGGAATGCCTATCAGCCAGCTCCCCGCCCAGGATGATTCAAGGATTCCCAGAGCCCGCGCCCGCTTCGAGTATGGAATGCGACTACTGGCAAAGGCTTGCACATTGGGATCGTAGGCTGGTTTTGATAGGCCAATGAGCACAAAACCAATAAGCGCAAATGAAAAAGTCTGAGATACGGATACGGTTAAACTCCCGAGAAAGAGGGCGGACAATCCAATTACCATGCCCCATGCGTACCCTTTTCGCTCCCCCAAAAGCCCCCAGAGCGCACCGGTCAGGCCGACTAAATGCCTTGCCGCCACCAGGAGACCTGCCTTTTCAAAGGAGATTCCCAAACCTCTGGCGATTGCCGGCAGAAAAGGGTAGGTCACCCGGACAGCCAGATTCAGGGTAACCCTGCTAAATAGAACTACGAACCATGTCCATTTTGACATATGCAGCAACCCCGCTTTCCCTTCAGAACTGGCCCTAGCCCGGTCCATCCCCACATTAGCTATTAGTGGCAAGGCCATCTTATTCGCGCTCGCTGCGCTTCCGTCTTCGCAAAAGCTACGACGAGACAGGCCGCTCAGTCCCGCACCGCAAGCGGCATCTGCGACAAGCGGGTTCCCAGTTTCACGGTCTCGCCACACCGTTTTGTGAAATATCCGGGCTAGCATACACAATTGCGGCAAAATGGTGGTGGAAAAAACTTCTGAAATGGGTAGAATTAGTCTACATGAGAAATCACTTGCTGGGTAAGCTGCTCAAAATAACCAGCCACCGCTAAAATACTTTCTTGACAATATCCTGGAGACAGCCATGCTCCCCCAGAGAGTTGTGGAAGAGATTAACACCAACCGTCAGCGCTATGTGGCAGAGCTTACCGACTTCTTGCGGATTCCCAGTGTGAGCACTGACTCTGAGTATGCTGAGGACACTCGACAAAGTGCAGAATGGGTGGTGAATAAACTCAAGAAACTGGGATTTCAAACAGAGCTTCGTGAAACTGCGGGTCATCCTGTGGTCTGCGGGCACCTCGTGTCTGCTGCCAGTCTACCCACACTTCTTATCTACGGGCATTACGACGTTCAACCCCCGGATCCCTTGGATGAATGGGTTACTCCTCCCTTCTCCCCGGACATTCGGGACGGTTACATCTATGCGAGGGGCGCCACCGATAACAAGGGACAATGCCTCACCTATTTCGAGGCCATGGAAGCGATACTCGCAGTAAGTGGGAAACTGCCCCTCAATGTCAAAGTGCTGGTTGAGGGGGAGGAAGAAATAGGCAGTCCCAACCTCGGTCCATTTTTGCAAGCAAATCTAGGTGAGCTCAAGACCGATGTCATTGCCATTTCGGACGGCTCCCAATTTGCACCTGATATCCCTGCCATCACCTATGGACTGAGGGGGCTCTCTTACCTGGAGGTGGGAGTACAGGGTCCACGCTTCGATCTCCATTCCGGGAGTTTTGGCGGGCTCGTGGCCAACCCCGTTCAGGTCCTTTCCGAAATGCTGGCCCAACTCAAGAACGAAGATGGAACCGTTGCGATTCCTAATTTTTACGACGATGTGCTGGAACTAGAACCAAGAGAACGTCAGGAAATGGCCGCTTTGCCCGTGGATGAAGCTGAGCTAAAAAAATACCTGGGAGTTGACCAATTGGTGGGTGAACCTGACCGCTCCATTGTGGAACGCAAGACAGCACGCCCCACACTAGATGTGAACGGCATCTGGGGAGGATTTGCAGGCGAGGGCGCAAAAACCATCATCCCTGCCAGAGCCGGAGCCAAGGTGAGCATGCGGTTAGTGCCGGATCAGCGTGCAGCCACGATCAATGAGCTCTTCAAGAATTTTGTCTACTCCATTGCTCCACCCGGTGTTGAGATCCAGATCTCAGAAATGCACGGATCAGATCCCGTCCTGGTCGAACGCGATCAACCAGCGGTGCAAGCCGCTGCCAGGGCCATTGAATTCGGATTTGGCAAAAGTCCGGTGTACATTCGAGAAGGGTGGTTCCATCCCCATTGTGGGACTCTTTAAAGAAATGCTTGACTGCAAGAGCATCCTGCTTATGGGGTGGGGCAGCCCCGATGACAGTGCCCATTCCCCCAATGAACGTTTTTCCCTTGAGGACTTCCACCGTGGCATCCTCTCCACTGCGGCTCTTTTTTATGCTTTGGAGGAATCTTTTGAAGCTTAATTATTGACATGAGTGACGGTAGCGGTTTTTATAATTGACACCTATAGTGAACCCTGTTAACTGTTTCTATACCCTATCAAGCTCGTGCTAATTAAACTTCCAATTGACCGTAGCCAAGACAAATTCTGCTCATGCCTCGTCTAACCCGGATAATTCATGAATTTGTGTCGCGAGACCGTGAAGATGGGTGTGCCACCGGGCAACCACAGGGGGGTGAATCCGAGGCGTACTGGAACAGTACGTCGCAGGTTTCAAGCCCCGAGGACGCCCGGGAGGACGATCATATTCGCGGTCGCAGCAGCCGATTCATGAATTATCCGGGTTAAGTACCTAGGTGATATCGAGGAGGAAATATGCTGCAAGACTATCCCAAAAAGGCAATATTGAAGGATGGTTTCAGTTGTACCCTGAGGCCAATGATCGGCGATGATCTGGAAGGTCTTTACAGGTTTTTTGTCTCACTTCCTGAAAAGGACCTGAGATACCTGCGAGACGATCCAACGGACCGGAGACTCGTAGAAAAATGGTGCCGGCAGATCAACTACGACAAGGTCCTACCTATTCTGGCGGAGCATGAAGGTAGGATACTCGCAAACGCTACTCTTCACAGGCAAACTTCGGGCTGGGGAAAGCATGTTGGTGAAATGCGGGTAACCATCGCTACTGAAGTCAGGCAGCGCGGCCTGGGCTCCAGAATGGTGGAAGAACTCTCAAGCCTCGCCCGCGCGGCCGGCCTGGATAAGCTCTGCGCCAGAGCCATTGCTTCCCAAACCGATGCGATAAAGGTCTTTGAAAAGAATGGCTTCAGCCTGGTAGCTACCTTGAAAAATTTCGTAAAAGATGTCCATCAAGATGAGTACCAAGATATCGCTATGCTGGTTAAGGACCTGAGCCAGGAATAGCGGAGACGAAGGAGTTTCTATGCGAGAGGTGGTAATAGCGAGTGCTGTTCGCACTGCCATTGGTGGATTCGGGGGCGCGTTGAGTACTGTGCCAGCTGATGAATTGGGGGAAATCGTAATAAAAGAGGTCCTTGCCAGAGCGCGAATCAGGCCAGAGAAGGTTGATGAGGTGATAATGGGTAACGTGCTGCAGGCGGGACTGGGCAAGAATTCGGCAGGACAGGCCGCAGTGCGAGCCGGGATAAGCCAATACAGTCCGTCTTTTACAGTGAGCAAGGTTTGTGGTGCAGGAATGAAAGCGGTAATCATGGCAGCTCAGACCATAAAGTCCGGAGACGCGGATATCATTGTTGCCGGGGGCATGGAAAATATGAGCGCCACAACTTTCTTCCTGCCGCAAACTGCCGAGCAGCCTGAAAAGGGGTCCGAGGAAGCCATCGCGACCATGATCCAGGACGGGCTTTGGTGCTCCTTTGGGGACACTGAAACGGGCATTGCCCCGGATAGCGTTGGAGAGAGGTTCGGAATCAGCAGGGAAGAACAGGATACATACGCTGCCAGGAGTCATCAGAGGGCAGAAGCTGCAACAACTTCCGGCCGTTTCAAAGACGAGATCGTGCCAGTTGAGGTGGCCCAAACAGCAGGAGACCCAAATATTTGTGCTACCGACGAGAATCCTAGATTCGGCGCGACCGCTGAGACTTTGGCTAAACTGGAGCCTGCCTTTGCCAAGGCCGGAACCATAACTGCAGGGAATAGCTCGGGAGTCGCAGATGGGGCCGCAGCACTGTTATTGATGAGTGCAGAAAAGGCCTTCAAGATGGGAATCAAGCCCATGGCCAAACTCATTGGCTATGATTATCACTGGTGTGAACCTGAGCTGATGGGCTACGGACCCATTTATGCAGTGCGAAGTGCTCTTCATAAAGTCTGGGCTAAGCTTGACAAGGAAATCGATCTAGTGGAACTCAACGAAACCTTCGCTGCTCAGACCATTTTATCCCTGAGGGAGTTGAACCTTGATCCGGAGATAGTTAACGTCAATGGCGGCGCCATTGCTTTAGGACATCCCATGGGCTCAAGTGGTGCCAGAATATTAACCACGCTTCTCTATGAGATGCAGAAAAGGGACTCAAATGTGGGCTTGGCAGCCGGCATGGGGATCGCCTGTATTGTCGAGCGCGAATGGCATTACTAAACAAATGCCTAAAATAAAAAACATGTAGGAAAACAGAAAGTAGAGAAAAGGAGGTTGCTTCTCCATGATTCTTTACGAATACCCTAAGAGAACTACTTTAAGAGACGGGACCCAACTCACCTTGAGGCCTCTCAGAAAAGAAGATCAGCAGGCACTGCACGAATATTTCTTGAGAATGCCCCCCGAAGACCGAATGGGGTTGAAAGATGACGTAACCGATCTCGAGGTAATTGAACATTGGATTTACGATCTGGACTATGATGTTGTCTTACCAGTGCTTGCTTTAGATGATGGCCGCATTGTGGCCAATGCCACTCTTCATTTCAATCAAATTGGCTGGACAAAACATCAGGGAGAAATTCGTATCACCAGCGACCCAGACTACAGACAAAAAGGGTTGGCAGCTCGCCTCATTCAAGAATTGATCGAGATAGCAGCCTACTTCGGTTTGGAACAGCTCACCGCAGAGATTGCACCCACATCTGTTGAAGCCCGGACAATCTTCAGGAAACTGGGTTTCAATGAGATCGCGTCCCTGCAAGGTTTCGTTAAGGACTTTGAGGAGAATCAAGCAGATCTCACCATAATGGTCATGTATATCTAATCCAAAGAATACCTCTTTCGATCCATAAATGGCGCTTTTCTACGCTCCAACCGAGCTCTTTACCTAATGAATTCTGACTCCTGACGGTTTCCTTATGCCTTTTGCCCTGTGCCTTGGGCCTGCGAGGCTAAAAGCCTCGCTATATTAGCGAAATCGGGTCCACATCGGCGGTGAGGTTCACGCCAAAACCTTTAAACTCCCCGTATCCCCCAATTTACAAGCTGTCGCCCGACCTCCAAAAGGGGAGTTGATTTTTTGGACTTGAGCAGCAGGTGCCAGCGATGCTTGCCTTTGACGCGGGCAAGGGGAGCAGCCACCGGACCGAGCATTTGTAATTCCTGAAGAAACTCCGGCCGTTGCTGAAGGAGTTCCTGGCATTTAGCCGCGAGCCTCTGCGCAGCCTCTAGGGTCTTCTCCTCCACGTTGCCCACCAAGTGAAACAGTATCAGCCGCAGGTATGGCGGATAGCCCAGTTCCTGGCGAAAAGCCATCTCCTCTTTAAAAAACCCACTATAGTCGTGCCTCCTGGCAAAACGGATAGAGTAGTGCTCCGGGTTGTACGTCTGTACCAGCACCGTTCCCAGACTATCACCCCGACCTGCCCTTCCCGCCACCTGGGTCAAAACTTGAAAGGTATTCTCAGCAGCACGGAAATCCGGCCACTGTAGAGCAATATCTGCACTCACCACCCCCACGAGAGTGATATTAGGAAAGTCGTGGCCTTTGGCGATCATTTGAGTACCAACAAGAATATCGGTCCGCCCACGGCTGAGATCAGAGAGAAACTGGCGATATGACCGCTTGCTCCTCGTTGTGTCTCGGTCCATGCGGCTGACCCGGGCTTCCGGAAAAAGACGCTGTACCTCCGACTCCACCCGCTGGGTGCCAAAGCCAAAGGGTTTGAGGGTAGCAGCATCACATTGGGGACACACTGGGGGCACAGCCATAGCAAGGCCGCACAAGTGGCAGCGGAGTTTCTCGCCGGCCCGATGCCAAGTAAGACTCACAGCGCAATTGGGGCAGTGGGTGACATGGCCGCAGCGGCGGCAGAGGAGAAAATTGGCGTAACCGCGTCGATTGATGAGCAGCAGAGCCTGCTTACCAGCAGCAAGAGTACCGGCCAGGGCCTGGCGCAGGGGAATGGAGAGCACATCAACCTTTCTCTGGAGCTTCATGTCGATGACGGTGACCTTGGGCAAAGGACGCTGATCGATTCGATCTGGCAGGGTAAGCAAATGAAACTTTCCTTGAAGAGCATTGTGATATGAAGACAGAGCAGGAGTTGCTGAACCCATGACTACCACAGCCGCTTCCAACTTGGCTCGCATCACGGCCGCGTCTCGCCCATGATACCGAAGGGTTCTTTCCTGTTTGTAGGAATTGTCATGTTCCTCGTCCACTACCACAAGTCCCAGTCGGTCTAGAGGTGCGAACAGTGCCGAGCGGGCTCCCACCACCACATCAACTTCAGCCCTGCGAACTCGCACCCACTCATCCCGTCGCTCACCACTGCCGAGGCCGCTATGGAGGATGGCCACCCGAGATTGGAACCTTTGCCGAAAAAGTCCTTCTATCTGAGCAGTGAGAGCGATCTCCGGCACCAGGATCAGACTCTGGCGTCCCAACCGCAAGGCTTCAGCCGCGGCAGCTAAATACACCTCTGTCTTGCCGCTGCCGGTTATTCCGTGGAGCAAAAAACTGGCAAAACAGTTCTTTTCAAGGGCCTGGGTGATAGTTCCAAGCGCTTGCTCCTGATGACCGGTAAGCTGGTGTGGGGGAGTAGTCTCAATTAGGGGTGGGCCGACGGGGTCACGATAGACCTCTTCTAAACTCACTGAAACCAAGCCTCGATCGACCATTTTCCGGATCCAGTAGTAACCATTGCCTACCATCCCTTTTAGATCGCGGAGCAGTCTGGGGCCCTCTTCCAACAGTTTGAGTATCTCTTTCTCTTTTGGTTTCAGCTGTTCTTCTGAGAAGGATGATGTCTCAAGATGGTGCAGTCCTCTGACCACCTTGAGATTCCTGGGCTTTATCTGAGGCTCCTGTTGCTGATCCTCCCAGACAATCACATTCTTACGACCGAGGGTTCGACAAACACGGTCCACTCTCTGTATGGGCAAGCGGCGACGAATCTGCGCCAGGGTCAAACCAGGGTGCTCCCGGAGCAAGGAGAGCACTGCGGTTTCTTCCGCAGTTAAAGTTGACTGACGGAGGGAACGAAGACCCGCCTCCCGAACGAAGGCGGCACGACGGGTACTGGTGCTGGTGCCCCTGGGTAAAGCAGACCTTATTACTTCCCCCAGAGGTGCAAGGTAGTAATTGCTGAGCCACCGGTAAAATGGTAGGTGCGCTTCGCTAAAATAACATTCCTCTGAACTGACCTGGAGAACATCGCGGATGGCTGCGTCCATGCTAGCTGGCAGCTGCTCTTCCAGCCTGAGTACATAGCCGGTCAGCCGCCTCCTGCCAAATGGCACCAGCACCTGCCGCCCCACTGCTACCTCTCGGCGCAAGTCTGGGGGCACCCTGTAGTAATAGGTACCGATAACCGGCAGCACTACCGCCACCTCGACAAAAATCGTGCTCATAGGTGCTCTGTGGATTTCGGATTGCGGATTTCGAATTTCGGATTTTAGGCTTACTTTAGTAGATCAAAGTATAAGATACCCTTTACTCGTATTTCTTTTCCAGGTAGCGGCGCATTTTTTCCAGGTCTTCAGGAGGTTTCTCTGCTGGCTCCTCTGGGGGTGGGGGTGGGGGGTACTTTGCAGCAAACGCCTCTAAATCGAAGAGCGAATCCGGCAGCCGTTCGTTGTAGTATGCTTTCTGCACGGTTAAGCGCAGGAACAACTTATCCTGACGGTAAAACTCAATTACCCATGGCAACCAGATGGACTCTCCAACCTTTTGATATGAGAGAAAGCGGATGTCCACCAGGTCAGCGACATTGTGATACAACCTGCGCCCAATCAAGCGCAAAGGCAAAAACTTGTCCTTGTCACACCAAAACTGGGGTGATTTGGCTTCTCCGGGTGGGCCGCCAATCACGTAAGCTATCCGTTTATCAAAACGGCTGATGTGTGCTTGGCTCAAATCCACCTGCTCCGACGCCAGTAATGTTTCCAGGGTCTGCGGTGAGTTGGCGTGCAACAGAATGGCGAAGATGTCCTCATGACGGGGTGGTTCTGCCAAGAGATGTCCATCTGTAACGGAAAGCCGCCTACCTGAGCTTACCAGGGTGATATCACTTCCAGCCTCTCCAACCATTTCCTGACGCAAGAAATCAGGTCGGGCAGCATAAATTACCATCTCCCTTCTCATCATTGCCTTGGGTAACTCAGGGTCAGGACTCTCGGCCCATACGACAAAATGAAAATTATATATTTTGGCAGTTTGTTTGCTGACGTACTCTATGATTTGCTCGGGAGGAAGAATATATGCCTGGGCTGCCTTAATGCCTGATACCGAAATATTCAGCAGCACTCCCAGGAACATAATTACCGGCCAGCGGTTTGGCAACATAAGGACTCCTTCAGCAAAAAACTCCCTTTCCCCTATAGACACTTGCCTAATTCATTGGTTCACAGAAACCGCTAGGGCTGTATGGGAACCTTGTGGAGATTGAGTCTGGGCAAGTTCTTCTTCCAGAGAAGCAACTCGCTTCTTGAAATCTGACAGATATTTTGGAGGAACTGGCCGGGCAGCCGGCAGTCGATTCTTGAGTGGATTGACAAAACGGCCATCTTTTTTCATACGAAAGTCAAGATGAGGACCGGTGGCTAACCCGCTAGCACCCACATAACCAATGACCTGTCCCTGTTTCACGTTCGATCCCACTTTTATCTTCGAAGCATAGCGATATAAATGCCCATAGCTTGTAACGTAACGACTATTATGCCGTATGGCGATGAAGCGACCGTACCCGTTTTTCCACCTTCTAGAGATTACCCGCCCGTCCCCCACGGCCGCAACAGGTGTTCCAGTGGGCGCTGCGTAATCAACGCCAGGATGAGGCCGGTAGATTTTCAATATGGGATGTAACCTCCGCTTTGAAAAGCCGGAGCTGATGCGTGAGTAACGCAGCGGAGACTTGAGAAACACTTTGCGCAGGGAATTCCCCTGGTCGTCATAGTAATCAGCTCTTTTGCCGGGAGCTTGATAATAATAAGCCCGGTGGCGCGTTGAGCCGTTGTGGAAGTGGGCCGCAACAATGCGACCGTTTCCAACGAGCTTGCCGTCTCTGAAACGCTGGCCATATAAGAATGCATAGTGGTCTCCAGGTCGAAGATCCACGAAAAAGTCAATATCCCAAGCGAAAATATCAGCAAGTGCCAAAGCCAGCTCAAAGTCAATATTTTCATCTACTGCACTCTGGTAGAGGGAGTCTTTGATTGCACCGCGTGCCAGAGCAGAGGTGACAACCACTGGCTTGGCGTATCTGCTGGTCGTCCAGCCCTGCTCCGTTCGGGTGGTTGCCAACACCTGTCCTTGCATATTCTGATAGCGAACCTTTTCTAATCGTTGCGAGCCACGTGCAAATATAAGTTCCAGAATTTCTCCGGGTCGCAGCTTTTGTAACTCCGGCAGGGACCTCCAGGCCGCAACCAGCCCGCCAACCTCCCGAATCTTGACACCGTGGTTTACCAATACCTGATAGAGGTTATCGCCGAGTTCTATGGTATGCAAGGTACCATGGACGGACTGGCGATAGTTTTTCTTCTCGGCAAATCTGTCTACATAGAAGGTGGTGGGTGAATTCGTTGGGGGGAGTTGCTGTCGTGGCTTCAGACTGACGACGAGTATCACCAGTGAGGCCAACAACAGGGTCAAAAAGGTGAACAGTCGTATTCTAACCTTACGTTTGCTCTGCACATAAACGTTCTGCTGATTGCGCCGCCACATGGTCACCTATAGTGTCCACCCAGAGTTTCCGGATGGACACTATCTATCACGACCCCCGGAGACTGTCAACGTAACCTGAGCCCGGAAAATTATGTTTATTGTCTGAAAGTGGAAAAACATTTCCCACACCAGCGAATTTTATTACTCAGCCGCTCATCGCAGCGGGCACGATTTGGTCAGTTAACTCGAAGTAGTCTTTGAACAGCCCGGGGCCATTTTTGTGTTACGGTGATCACATTTAGGCGATTCCAGTACACTTGCTGACAGGAAAACTCGGGAATGAATGATACATATTGTTGACAGGAAAAAAGTGGAAAAATTTTTCACATTCCGGCCTATTTTGCCATTCCGCCAACCATCCCGGTTAAAGCCCTCTTAGCAATTCCTGGGCGTCCCAACCCCTTTAACGAAAGGGAGAATCCACAACATTCTTTCCGTAACAAACCTCTAAAAACAATAGTAATCACGACTAGCTAGCCCAAAAAAGCTCGACGTTACCGCACCTCTTAGGCCGGGTTCGAGTCACTTTGGGGACATCCCTGTCTTCATCCTGGGAGTTGGCCATTTGCCCAAACACCGTTTTGCCAGTTGGCCAAATGTGGCAATTTAGCCAACTGTGGTCAAGGCGAGGTCAACAGCATAAATAATTGATATTAATACATATAATTGGCGTTAAGTGATTGGCACCAATCTTGCGACATCGAGCGATACATAAGAATTACTATCATCAGATGGGGTGGATCCCATACCATGGGGAGTATGCAATGAGGCCCACGCACAGGTTAATCTTACTTGCACTGATCATTTTAATATTTGGCACCGTACCGGCAATTAATGTGCAAGCTGATGCCACTGCTTTCCCACCTGAGACCATTGGTACGGTGATCTGCGCTGATACTCCACAAAGCCACGATGGAAACATCAGTGAGCCTCGTCAAGTTGATTATTGGGCCATTGACCTTGTGGCCGGACAAAAGCTGATTATCGATGTCGACGCTGAAAATATTGGGATGCTTGACGCTCTCTTAGAGGTTTGGGATAGCGATGGAACTCCAGTCGGTTGGAACAATGACCAGGAGGGGGACGACCCAGCGGACATTAGTTTAGATCCATATCTTGAAGTTACCGTCCCTTCTGATGGTGGTGATGTTACTTATTATATTGCCATCCGTAGTGGTACCACCCATCCTCTGGATGATCGTAGTACCGGTCCTTACACGTTTTTTGTCCAGTGCTCCGATTCGTCTACCACACCAGATCCCGTACCAGTTGAAGTTGGTGACCTGTTGGGAGCCACCGGTTCCGACTCTGCCTCGCTTCTAGATATCGACCCTGGTGACGCCACCAGCTCTCTTCGTTTTCCTTTGGGCATTGGCCCGATAGCCGATGTAGAATACCAATACAGTACCCACACACTCTTCGTTGCCATTGATGATAATCCTGGCAGCGTTATTACCTTTAATCCGGATACCGGTGCTGAAGTTCAGACCTTCAGCTTGGAGACAGAGACGGTTGTTCCCACGGTTGCTCCCACGGTTGTTCCCACGGTTGTTCCCACGGTTGTTGCCCTCGAGTCAGCGGAAAACGAGCTTTACGGAGTTCAGGTCGATTCTTCTGATGAACAGTTCAGTCTGGTCCAGGTCACTTTCGATATCGATCTAGGAACAGCCAAGTTAAGCGATCTTGTTTCATTCGATTGGCCTGTATGGGCCCTAGCATATCATTCGGTTGATAAGGTAATGTATGGTGTTGCCTCGATTACCAGCGCAAGCGATCTGTTCACGATCGACCTGACATCCTATGAAATCAAAATTGTGGGGCCGACTGGCTCCGGCCAGATCGTGGCTCTTGACTTCAGTAATGATAACTTCTTGTTCGGGGTTGATCGATCAGGAAATCTTCTTGAGATAGATCATACCACCGGCGGAGTCATAAGGGGGGGCGGATCCTTAGCTGATGTTACCGGCCTGACCTTTGTGGTTGGGGAACCCCCGGATGTTGATCCGGTAATAACTGCCTGCTCCTCGACACTTACCAATCCAATGACTGCCGGTTCTGAAATTGCTGGTCGCAAATTCTTCGGATTCAGACTCAAGCGTCATCATAAGCATCGTGCCGTCGGTTTCTTTAAGTTTCAAGCCACTGCTGGTGAAAGCGTCACTATAAGGCTAGCCGCAGATGAGCAAATATTTACGGAAGCTGAAAAGGAATCCACCTTATACAAACTGTGGAAGCATTGGTCGAAATCCAAACGCAAAGGGCGGGCGTTCCTGGGTCTTCGTGACGCAATACCTGGTGTTAGGGTAAAGAAGAAAACGAAGGGCAAGTTGCCCTTGGAGCTCACGGTGGAAAATTTGCCGGCAGACGGTTGGTATTACATCATGGCAGTTCAACCCCTCTTCCGCTACCACAAGGTTGACTACCGGGTTGACTACCACTTAACGCTGGACTCAGGTGACCCGGCTGCTCAAGCCTGTCAAACCTTAGAAGTGGTCTGGCCTGGCGACGACGCAGAGGAAGATTTCGCTTTAACAGATGAATCCGGTGACGACTACCTGCGACGAGGATTAAGATAACGGTGACACATGAAGGGTGCACCTCCTTTGTCATAAACCTTGCTAAGATTTCTGCGGTTCGCCGCAGATTGTAGACGCCCTTCGATAAGGGCTCTTTACCCCCCCCTCACCCCAACTCCTTCGGCACAAGGAAGGCCGAAGCCCTCTCCTCCCCAGGAGGAGGGGGCACATTTTGTGGATACCCTTTTGAACCTAACTGGTGACTTCAGTGCACATATTGCCTTCCAAAGATAAATATTCCTGATCCTAGATCGCACCCCACTGGAGGATATAGAAATGCGAGCTGGCGGGTATTCCCAGATGACTTTTCTTCTAATGATTTTAAACCCTTCGCTACGTCGCACATTTTTTGTTCCGGGTAGCAGTTGAGCATAGATCTTGCATGAATCAAGCACAAATAAATGCATAGTTCCACCTAAACAAGTTTTTTCTCTCGTGGCCACAGCACTCATTATTTAGAAGAGGGAAATCCCATGAAAGTTCAACGGATCACCATTGCAATATTCGTCATATTCGTGATCGGCATCGGTATCTTTGCCCAGACCCTGCACCAACAGGAACTGCGGAGTAGAACTCGAGACCTTCAGCACAAAGGAAGTTATCTTGTCAGTCTGGTTGCGCTTCATCCGATGGAAAACTTTCTCGGCAGCAAGCGTGCCTACATCGTCAAAACACTGGCTGAATACGTTACTTCAGATGGCCTGATCTATGCCATCGTGCAGGATCAAAACGGAAGTCCCCTCCTCTCCCTGGCACACCGTGATGTAGTGGCCAAAATCCCCACTGAGGTAGAACAAAGATCTTTGTATGTAAATGGGTTAATACATCAGACCTATAAGATGGTGGGAACGGACCACATCATAAATGAATTTGCCAAACCCATTTTTGAAGATGGACAGAGAAGTGGCACGGTGAGAATGGGTTTCGATCTCCCGCCCATATCAATGTTTTCTCTCGAGCGTATTAAGCTCATGGCCATAATGGCATTTTTCGCATTTTCTATGGCGGTCCTGGTCTATTACGGGGTCACCCTGGCACTACGACCTCTCCATGAAGTCAATCAAAACTTCAGAAACATCTGCATAGACTCAGTGCCTGTTTCTCCCGGTTCCTTCAAGAATGGCGGGGTTGGCGAGATCATAAAAGGCCTCGAACAATCGGTTTTTCAACTCAAAGACAGATATGAGAAAATCCAGGCTGAAAACATCGATTTGACAACCAAATATGGTGTAATTTCATTTGAGAAACACAATGTCTTCAACATCCTCGATTCCATAAATTACGGGATCATTGTAACTGATATTCAGGATAATATAACTCACATCAACTCCTACATGCTGAACCTTCTTGACAAGAAACGGGAATGAGGTGATCGATCATCCTTTAAGTGACGTTCTCGGCCACGATCAAATCACAGCATTTCTTTTACAGCAGGAGGCACTGAAGCAAAGTAGTGGCGCTAATTATATTGAAACCACTTTTCCTGAACTTGACTCTGGAGAGTCCTTTCTCGTCTCTTTGTCTTATTTGAGTGGGAGAAAGGAAGGTCTTATTGGCAAGGTCATATCGTTTAAGAACATAACCAGTGAGAAATCAGCTGAAAATGCCAAGCATGAATTTATCACTCGTATCACTCACGAATTACTTACGCCCTTGACGACTATTAATTCATACAATGAGATGTTAATGGATGATGAAATAGACAATGTTGAGTTGCAAAAGGAATTCTATAATACCATCAACGAAGAGACCAGTCGCTTGACGAGTCTCGTTAAGAACCTGCTCAACATCTCCAAGATTGAAATGGGCAGCCTAACCCTCCACAAAGGACTCGTCAAAAGTGATTGGCTTTTTAACGATTGTCTGACGACCGTAGAGGGGGCCGCCCAAAAGAAAAACATTACCATTGAAAGGAACCTGCCTGACACCTTTCCATCTCTATTCGCTGATAAAGAACTCCTGAAGGTGGCAATCATCAACATCCTGGGCAATGCGGTGAAGTATACCCCTGAAGACGGGCACATTCAATTCATGCTCACCGAACAGGATGACTTTGCAATCTTTGAAGTCACCGATGATGGCTACGGCATTTCCAAGGAAGATCTCCCCCATGTTTTTGACAAGTTCTATCGCTCGACAGATCCTCGTATTACCGAGCAGACCGGCAGTGGCCTGGGGCTTGCATTAACCTCAGAGATCGTTCGCCTCCACGGTGGAGAGATTGAGGTTAACAGTAAGCCGGACGAGGGAAGTCATTTCAAGATCAGGCTACCGAAGGAGGAATATTACCTTGGAAAACAATAAACGGGTTCTGGTCATCGACGATGAAGCCCACATCAGGCGAGTGATCGAGCTCAAATTCAAAAACCAAGGCTACCAAGTTATTACCGCCACCAATGGCGAGGAGGGGCTTGATCTCATCAAGAGCCAGCAGCCAGATGTTGTTATCACCGACATCATGATGCCCAAGTTAGATGGCAGGGCTCTGTGTGAACAAGCAAACGAACTGAAGGAGGACAGACCTTTTTTGACCATTGTCATGACATGTCGCATATCTCCAACCGAGCAGGACTGGATAGGAAAACTGAAAGATACCGTATTTGTGGAAAAGCCCTTCAGCCTCCAGACAATTTTGAAATGTGTTGACCAATATTTTGGGAACCACGGATAATGATAGATTTAGGCCAATCTAGGGACTTTCTCTCAAGCCTGTCGCAAGTCAGCCACTTGAACTTCCTGATTTGGGATGCTGATGAGGGCTTGGTGTTTTCTTCAGGACCAGATGAGCCTGCTGAGCCAACCCGTGAGCAACTCCAGGACTTTTCACTGCGGATTATAAGCAGGGCCGCATTCCAGCATATACCACTTGAGTCCGGAGAAGGGCTGTTTGGTGTGCCCCTCAGGAATGGACAGGCAGTAGCCGGCTCCCTCATTGCTTTTGGTTCCAACTCTCTGCAAAAACCTCTGCCAGAAACCACCACGGCACCGCAACCGGGCCGGGCCGAGGAGATGGAAAGATTTCTCAACCAGGTGGCACTCCAAGTGCAAGACAGGCTGACTTATAAGAAGGAAATGGAGGAGATGGCGGTAGAGCTGACGGACAACTTCGAACAGCTCTCCTTTTACGCCAAGATTGCCGGTCGGGTAAAGTCTATAACCTTTGCGGGCAGCATGTTGCAAGAACTGGTTGAAGAGCTTTTGGATACAATGCGCACAGACATGGCTTTTGCCAAACTGCCGGAGCGACCAGAGTACAACGCCCTGGTCTGTACTCAGAAAATCCCAGAGAAGATCAGCGAGCACGACGACTTCATCGACGCCCTCATAGGCTCCATCCCGCTGAATTCGCCTGCACTAGAAGAAGACTACTTCATCGTTAACGATTCAAGTACAACCCCAGGATTCAGTGATCTTGCTCCGGATCCCTATCGCTTCCTGGCGGTAAAGATGAAACACAATGGAAACTTCTACGGCTGGATGGGGCTGGTCTCATTCAATTTGGAGGAAATTTTCCGTCGAAGCGAACTAAGACTGTTAGATTCGATGGCCGAGCAAATCGCCGTGGTTATTACCAATTCAGATCTTTACCGTGACCTGGAACGTTTCGTCATCAACATGGTGAAATCACTGGTCTTCGCCATCGAGGCTAAGGACGATTATACCCGTGGGCACTCTGAACGAGTTTGTCAGTATTCCCTCCTTATGGCAGAGAGACTTGGTTTGGACGAAGAGCGGACAAAAATACTCCAGTGGTCATCTATTCTGCACGACAGTGGGAAAATTGGCATTCCCGAATCCATTTTGAATAAACCCTGGCGGTTAAAAGACGAAGAATATCAGATCATTAAGAACCACCCCATGAAGGGCCACACCATTTTGGAGCCCCTGGAGCAACTGGCAAGTTCACTTCCTGGCATGCTGCACCACCATGAGCGCTACGATGGTAAAGGGTACCCGCAGGGATTAAAAGGCAAAAAGATTCCCCTGGACGCCCGCATAATTGCCGTTGCCGATACCTACGATGCAATTACCTCTAACCGGGCTTATCGCCCGGCAAAAACTCCGCAAGAGGCCCTCGAAGAGATAGAAAAAGTGGCTGGAACCCAGTTGGATCCCGATTTGGTTAAAGTTTTTAAAGAGGTATTTACCCGAGACCTTGCGCCTGAGCAGGGATGCAGCCTCGAAGAGCAAAGTTGACAGCATGACACCATCATCCGCAATTTCTATAGCGAAAGTCGGCACCAGGACGGTTCTTGCGCCCAGAGAGTCATTGACCTATGAAACCTGCGAAGAACTCGAAACCACCTTTGATGAGTGCCTCAATGACCAGAGGGCAGATATTATTTTGGACTGCAAGGCTGTAACCTTCATGGACAGTGAAGCTCTAGAACTATTGGTACGAATGCATGAAGAGCTAAGAAATCGCGGTAGTGTATTGAAAATAATTACCTTGAACGATGTCTGTCGCGACATTTTTGTCGCAACCCGGCTCATACATTTGCATGTCTACGAAGACATCCACGAAGCCATCAGAAGTGAACGATGAAAAGCCATTTTGTCCCACGAAGGAAAAAAATCGGTGAAATCTTGGTGGGCAAAGGTTTCATTACAGCTGACCAACTGACCGATTTTCTCCGCACCCAGAAAGAGAGCTCCAAACCCCTGGGACAACTTTTGATCGAGGAGGAAATTCTTAGCCCAGAAGAATTGACCACTATCATCGGGGAACAACTCGGTATCCCGCACATCTGGCTTCGCAAGGGTATGATTGACCCCAGGATTGTGCACGTCCTGCCCAAAGAGACGGCTTTACATTTTCAAGTTATCCCCATGTTTCGAGTCAACAGCGTGCTTACCTTGGCCACCTCTGACCCCCATGCCTTTTTCGTGTTTGACGAAGTGTCCAAGATTACCGGCCTCGAAGTTCAGCCGGTCCTTTGTCGCGCGGACGATATCATTGATGCCATCCACGAGTGCTACCAGAAAGAGGTGAGTATCGACGATGTCATGGCCCGCATGGACGAATCTGAGATTGAGCTGGTCAGTACAGGCTTTGAAAAAGAGATCAGCGAAATCGCTGAGATGGCCGAAGGAAGCCCGGTGGTTAACTGGACCAATATGGTCTTGTTGCGGGCCATCAGAGATGGGGCCAGTGACATCCACATAGAGCCACAAGCGGGCAAGTTTCAGGTTCGCCTCCGAATTGACGGTGTCCTGTACGAACTCATGTCTCCCAAGCTCGAGATGCACCCGGCGGTGGTTTCCCGCTTGAAGGTCATGGCCAATCTGGACATCGCAGAACGGCGTATACCCCTGGATGGCCGCATTCAGGTTCAGGTGGAAGGTCGTAAAGTTGATCTCCGCTTTTCTTCCATGCCGGGTATTCACGGTGAAAAAGTGGTCTTGCGAATCCTGGACAAGAGCAAGGCCATGCTGGATCTCAACACGCTGGGTTTTGACCCGGCGGTTCTGGAACGCTTCAAATTATTGTTGAAAAAACCTCACGGGCTCATTGTAGTCTGCGGCCCCACAGGAAGCGGCAAGACCACTACTTTGTATTCAGCCATATCCTTGCTCAATGCGCCTGACAAGAATCTCGTTACCATTGAAGACCCTGTGGAGTATCAGCTAGATAGAATCAACCAAAACCAGGTGAAGCCCGCCATCGGCCTCACCTTCGCCAAGTTCTTGAAACATGCTCTCAGGCAGGACCCCGACATTATCATGGTGGGGGAGATTCGGGACCGCGAAACTGCTGAAATTGCCATTCAAGCCTCACTCACTGGGCATCTGGTCCTGTCAACACTTCACACCAACGACAGTCCCAGCGCCATCACACGTCTTCTTGAGATGGGTATCGAACCCTATCTCATCTCTTCCTCGCTTTTGGCATCTCTGGCTCAGAGACTGGTACGGACAATCTGCCCTGAATGTAAAACTGACTATTTTCCCCCAAAGGAAGTGTTGCAGGAACTGGGCTGCGATGGGGACAAACAGATCCGATTGTCAAGAGGAAAAGGGTGTTCTGACTGTTACGATTCTGGTTTCAAGGGCCGCACCGGTATTTATGAAATTTTCGAAATGGACACAGGACTGCAATCTCTCATTCTGACCAATCCGACCATCGATATCCTCCAAGAATACCTCAGGAAGAACGGTCAGGGGACCTTGAATAGTCTGGGCTATAAAAAGGTGTTGGAGCGCATCACCATCATAGAAGAAGTAAAACGGGTAACCTCTCTGGAGGCTTCATGAGTATCCATCTGGAAACTGGCTAGTGAGCATGGCTTTAGTGACCCTTTGAGACGAAGATCAACATGGCCATAAGTTATGAGCAACATAATCAGGACGGCTCCCGCCGGACTGCAAGGCGCTCGGGAGCGATGGGCAGCCGTATCCCCAAACTGCGCCTGGATATGCTTAAGTGGCCCGGCCGCAGGATCAAGGCCAAGGAGATAATTTTGTTCACTTCCCAGCTATCGTTGATGCTGGAGGTGGGTACACCCCTTACCAGCTCACTAACTGCAATAGAAAATCAGACCGAGAACCCGGCCTTCAAAGAGGTGATCCAGGCAATGGGTAGGGACATCGAAGAAGGCCTTCAGCTGTCAGACGCTATGAGGCGCCATCCTCGGGTATTCAATAATGTCTTCATCAGTATGATCAAAGCCGGAGAGACCGGCGGGTTCTTGCAGAAGATTCTGGATCGGCTGGCGGAAATGCAGGAAAAACGTCAGGCCCTCATTGCCCAGTTGAGGTCCACCCTGACTTATCCTGCTATCCTGTGCCTTGTCGGGCTCCTGGTGGTTGTTTTTATTCTGGTCGGAGTTCTCCCCAAATTCGCCACATTTTTCGCCGGCAAAGAAAGCATCCTGCCCATTACCACCCGATTCCTTATGGCCATGAGCCATTCTCTGCGAGGTTATTGGTGGGTTTACCTGATCTCCACTGTAGGGCTCATCGTGGCCCTCAAGCTCTGGAAAGAGAGTGAGCCCGGTCAAGCACTGATAGACCGGTTTTGTGTGAGCGCACCAATGGTGGCCAGGCTGTACAACAAGATCTATACCTGCCAACTGCTGAGAACACTGGGACATTTAATGAGCAGTCAAGTTCCTTTACTAGAAGCCCTGGAGGTGACCCGGGCCACCATCAGGAATCGACACTTTAGCCGTTTTATAACTCAAATAATGGATCACGTGGAGAAGGGGGGGCGATTTGCCCAACCATTCACCACCTATCCCTACATCATGGACTCGGTCAAGCAAATGGTAGCCACTGGAGAGGAAGTGGGAAATCTACCCACGGTGATGCTCCGCCTAGCCGGGTTTTACGATACGGAGGTGGATCGGGAACTCAAGAATATTGCCTCTTTGATCGAGCCCATTGCTTTGATGTTATTGGGCGGGGTGGTGGGCGTTATCGTTGCCTCAGTGATCTTGCCGTTGTTCAGGCTAGCGCATGCGGTGCATTAGGCATGAGGTGCATTAGGCATGCAGATTGCATAGAAAACAGTGAAATCACCAATACATTACCAGAAGGATTTTCAAAGAGGAGGTGTAGTGATGTTTAGGCAGATTGAGATTCAAAGCCTCAAGAACCAAGCGGGATTCACCTTGATTGAGATGCTCGTCGTGGTGATTATCCTGGGGATCCTGGCCATGATCATTGTTCCGCAGATCTCGGTATCCACGGACGATGCCAGGCTGAACTCTCTCCAGACAAACGTGAACAGCATACGAAGTGCTATCGAGGTCTACGCTGCCCAGCATGCAAACAGATACCCTGGTACCTACTCAGAGGCTGACGGCACAACCGCGGTAGCGGATGATGCTGCAGCCAAGGCAGCTCTCCTTGCCCAGCTCACCCAGTTCACGGACATCAACGGCATGGTAAGTGGCACTAAAACTGCCACCCACAAGTATGGTCCCTATCTGAAGACAGGAACATTGCCGCTGAACTCTTTCAATGAAAGTGGCGATGTTGTCGTTGACTTCGATCAAGGTGACATCACTGTGGCGAGGGCGCCAGCCGGCGCCGGTGAAGGCTGGCAGTACTTCGCACCCATTGGAGTTTTCTTCGCCAATGATAGTGCTGCGCACGCAGCTTTGTAAAAATTGTGCATCCGGCTGTCGGGTCTGATTGGTGTTAGCCACTTGTGAGAATAAGGGCTTCAGCCTCCTCGATTTGCTCATTGTCATCATGATCCTCGGGATTTTGGGTGTGTTTTTGGCACCCCAGCTCCACTCGACGCTAACCGAGGCGAGGCTGAACGAGGCCACCGGGGAACTGGTCTCCGGGCTTCACTACGCCCAGAGCCTGGCTATAACGCATCAGCGGCCTTTCGGCCTCGCGGCGAATGTGGCCGAGAATTGGTTCAGGGTTTTTGACCACCGGTACAGAACTGACGCGAACCCGCACCACAGCAAGACCCCGCCAGTGGATGGCTATGGTGTTGTACTCAACCCCATGGACAAGAAATGGTACACGGTAGATTTTGACACTGCGCATCCATACGAAGGGGTAAGCATTGATTCAGTGCCGGCCAGCGGTGGCATGATCTCATTTTATCCAGACGGGCATTCCTCCGTTTCCGATAGTGTCTTTGTTCTGGGCTTCGGAGGAGAGCAGAGAACCATTACGGTGGACGGCATCATTGGTAAAATCAGCGTCAATTAAAGCAATGAGAAGGATTGCTTTGACCAGAGATCTCATGATGTTTGACAATAAGGGTTTCACCTTTCTCGAGATCATCCTCGTTGTATTGATTCTTGCCATTGCCATCGTGCCCATGGTCCGCGCCTTCTCGCCCGGGGTCGTATCAGCCAATACCGAAGAAGAGACAACGGTTTTCAGCAATCAAGTCAGGGGCACCCTCAACCGGGTAATGGCCCTTGACTTCGATACTCTCAACAGCAACCAGGGGGCAGCCGTTGATTTGGCAACCCTTTTTGGCGGTGGTGCCGAGGCAGCCAAGGAATCCTTCACTTTCAAAAAAGAAAACTATACCCCAACTGTGGCCATTACCGATGCTAGCGGCGGTGCTGGTGGCCTGCTTCAACTGACAGTGACAATATCTCATATTCAACTCACTACTCGCAAAGCGCAATATTGAAAGCAGACTCTGAAATCCCAAGCTCCGTATGATCGCATCTCTCCATAAAACACCCAGTGGTGGCAATGAATGTGCTTCAATAGCAAGAGCGCTCGCAATTTATCAGAGAAAATGTTGCCTATGCACGACAACTATGGCTTTACCCTCCTCGAGCTTCTCATCAGCATTGCTATTCTCTCTATCATCATGATAGGCCTTCATCAGGCCATGGGATACCGCCCTTTCAGCCCATCGTCAGACAACAGACCGGCAGGAACTGCTCGCCCGGGCCCGTTATGCCATGGAACGCATGGTGATGTTTGTTCAGGAAACCGACCAGATACAAGTAGTCTCTGCTGAGAACCTTGTGCTCAACGAGCGAGTGCTGGACACCTACGATAACGACACCCATGGGTACATAGCTGAAGGTGACGGCTATTTGGATGCTGACAACGATCACGATGGTCTGGTCAACGAGGGCGGGGTGAATGATGACCCTGCAGATCCAATCAGCTTCAGTCTGGACAAGTCCGACCCAAACAACTGGAAGCTGCAGGAACAGATGCCCGACTACTCCAACTCAACCCTGGACGATTTTCTGGCCAAAAAAGTGCTTTGCGAGCATGTCACCACCTTTTCATGCACGCTGTTGAGCCCCGAACCTGGTCGAAATCCAGTTAACCGTAAATGACGGCAAGAATGAGGTGAGTCTAAAGACCCGAGTCAAAGCCATGTATGTTGACTAGGTCACTATCTGGAGTAATGGAGTCTTAGGATTGTAGATTGCAGATTGGCGATTGCGGATTTTAAGATGAAAAAAGACAAAATCCTTCATATGGGCGACAGAGGCTACGTTCTGATTATGGTCGTCTTCATGATGCTTGTCATGGCTGTAATGGCCTTTGGCATGAACCGGCGGGCGGGGATGCAGGCCAAGATGGCAGCCAACCAAACCCGGAGCAGCCAAACCCACCTGGGCCAGATAGCGGCTCTGGAAGAGGCTGCCTGGGACCTTGAACCGCTATCCTGCCTGGCGAACAAGCAGTGCAGGCGAGGACTACGTTTTCAGCGGCATCACCTACAACCGCAAAGTGCTGGATTCCTCCATGGCCGGTTTTAGTGATGTGGTCACGGTCACGGTTTCAGCTCCGGGGGGTCTCAAGCAGCTGAGCACATCTTTCCGATTGATAGCACAGACCGTTATCTCCTACCTCATAGCAGATACCGAGAAATCACCGGATCAGAAGGGTGGACATCGCAACCGGGCTGATCACCACTTTCGCCGGCAACGGCTCAGCCGGCCATTCTGGAGACGACGGGTCTGGCCATCGACGCCAGGATGGACAAGCCACGGTCCGTATGGGCGGGTGCATTCGGCATTGTTTATATTGCTGACACGGACAACGACTGCATTCGAAAAATAGACGCATCAGAAACCATTACCACTGTAGCGGGTATTGGACGTAGTCACGGCTTTAGCGGGGACGGTGGAGACGCGACCAACGCCCAGTTGGACAAACCGCATGGGGTTTGGGTGGACTCTTCGGAAAATATCTACGTTGCCGATACGAACAACCATGTCATTAGAAAGGTGGATGGAGCAACAGGAATCATAACCACCGTGGCGGGCATAGGTAAACAAAACGGCTACACTGGAGACGGCGGGCCGGCAACCGCGGCAGAACTGAACAAACCGCGAGGGGTTTATGTGGATCCTTCAGGAAATATCTATATTGCCGATAGGGAGAATCACGCCATTAGAAAGGTGGATGCCATAACAGGTATCATAACCACCATCGCAGGCACCGGCTCGTCAGGAGATTCGGGAGATGGTGGTCCGGCCATTTTGGCCGAGCTAAACAAGCCCGGCGGAGTTTTCTCAGATCTGTCTGGAAACATCTATATTGCTGATAGCGACAACCATCGTATCAAAAAGGTGGATGGAGCAACGGGGATCATTACTACCATTGCAGGCACCGGATCATCAGGCGATGCGGGGGACGATGGGCCCGCCACAAGCGCCAGTATGAACAAACCCCGCGGCCTCTGGGTGGACGAATATGGAAATATTCTCATTGCCGATACCGATAATAACCGGGTCAAGAAGGTAGATACTTCAACAGGAATCATAACCACCGTGGCTGGCAACGGTAGTGGAGGTTATTCGGGCGACGACGGGCCGGCAACCAGCGCTTCTCTCAAGAAACCGCACGCTGTGTGCATGCATGAGGCTCCAGCGCCTGCATATCTCGTCATTGCTGACCCTTCAAATCACCGAATTAGAGAGGTGAATCTTAACACCGGGATCATCACCAAGGTCGCCGGGACCCTTTGGTCCGGGCTATAACGGGGATAACAGGTTGGCCACCTCAGCCAGGCTGTATTACCCCTTCGGGGTGCACGTGGATCCATCCCACAACACCTATATCGCCGATACCTACAATCACCGGATCAGAAAGGTGGATGGTAAAACCGGGATCATAACCACCGTGGCCGGTATCGGCTCCAAAGGATTTTCGGGTGACGGTGGGCCGGCAACCAGCGCCAGGCTCAGGTACCCTTTCAACGTATTCCTGGATTCGGCAGGCAATATTTATATTGTAGACACCTACAATTACCGCATCAGAAAAGTTGACGCCGCAACCCAGATCATAACCACCGTGGTCGGAGACGGCGCCGCAAAATTTCGGGGCGATGGCGGCCTGGCCACCGATGCCAGCATCAGGAAGTCTTATGATGTGGCGCTGGATAGTGCAGGAAACCTCTTCATTGCCGATACCCATAATCACGCGATTAGAAAAGTTGACGCCACAACCGGAATCATCAACACCGTGGTCGGCCAAGGTGGCAGTGCCGGTTTTGAAGGCGATGGCGCTGGCCACCGACGCCAAGCTCAATTCACCCACTGGCGTCTATGTGGATGCTACCGGAAATATCTACGCCGTAGACACCAAAAATGACGTCGTAAGAAGGGTGGACGCTACCACAAATATCATCAACAGTGTTGCCGGAAACGGCACTGCTGCTTCTCGGGCGACGGAGGCCTGGCCACCCTCGCTCAACTCGATTACCCGGAGGCCGTATGGGTTGATAGCTCCGGCAACATGTTTATTGTGGATACGGACAACTGCCGGATCAGAAGGGTGGACGGTACAAGCGGGATCATCACAACTGTGGCGGGCACGACCTATTGCGGCTATAACGGCAACAACCAGCCGGCCACCGACGCTGCCCTCTACTATCCATCCGAGGTGTCTGTCTATGAGCCTTCGTCTCTGGA
>PVMK01121589.1_pt1 | contig 30086 bp, 20 predicted proteins | sample 1853481 | NCBI WGS metagenome assembly PVMK01 (sample SAMN08533507, study PRJNA380276) | Marine sediment metagenome, whole genome shotgun sequencing project.
AGATAATTTCAATTCTTGGCTCCAATTTTTACACCCTACAACTCGAGACCAAAGTCTCCCCAGAGCGAATCAAGCGCTTCTCCTATCCAGGAAGCAATAAGTTGATCGGCATCCTTCGACAGGGCATTTTGGACGCGCAACAGACGGGCTACCGTATTGGTTCCCCGAAAAATGATGCCGGACATATGGGCGTACTCGTCCGGCGAGAGCTCCTCCTTCTGTTGCTGCAATACCCGTCTAACCGTAATCTTCTTCGCTGCCAATTCTTCTTCGATAGAATCTTCTATGGCTAGGTCGACCTAATCTGCAATCTCTTCCAGGGTGTAGCTCGAATTGTAGAAGCTCTTCTTAACCGCTTTCGGGAGATCCTTAGAATCCTCGGAGCGCATTCGAGTATGAGCGTAGCAGAGCGGTGGCTCGCTCTCTTTTAATGCCCATCCGCGACACGGTCTCCCGTCAGCCCGACGATCGCTACACCTGCGACTTAAATTCATTTTGGGCCAGATTGCGAAGGGTAGAAAAGAGACACCAGTAGGTTCTCATACGGATGACCGGCCATAAGCCATGGATGAGTGGGCTTGTTAGGTTGTTCAAGTGCATAACGGACAATAATATAGCACATATGTTCTATTTATGCAAGCAGTTTTCATCCCTATGTATATGATCGGGGAAGTTTGAGGGACTTTAGGCTGTTTCCTGACTACCAAGAAAAGCTTCGAAGAGAGGCAGTCTGATGCCCTGCATCATGTGCCAAAACCAAGATAGCGTGTCAGAACCATATTGGTTTGGCCTACAGCAGAAGACTAGATCCCAGCCTGAAGGGTATCGCTGCAGCGGATGGGCTCTATCTACCCTTCGTAGATCAGCACTTTGACATCATTTCCGAATTTACGGCCGCACACTGAGATCGAATCTGGCACGAGATGAGAGACGAGAGAACCGTTGCTGACTGTGATGTCAGTAGTCCGCGGCAAACCGGCAGAGCAGCCTGTCAGTGGTATACAGGCGAACCATGTGGAGATTAGCTAGCTTTCTCCACCATAGCCAGGGACTTCCACTACGGAGTCGCCACTCCTCAGGACGTGATAAGGAATCCAGGCCACCCCATAGAGATCGATATAGATGTCCTTTTTATAAGGCGTCACTCGAATCTCATCCACTTCCTGGGCAATCTCCTCCCATCGCTCGGCGACTTCATTGAGGGCCTCTTCTTTTTCTTTTTGAAGGGCCTTGATTTCGGTCTCAAATGTCTTGATGGCCTCGATGGATTCCTCTACCTCGTCTCGAGCCCTTTCAGTCATTCGCCGTTTTGTCATCGAAGATGATAGGCTGCGACGTCGCTTTGAAAACATGCTCAGAAGCGTCTCCGCATGCGAGATAGTCTCTTCCTGTTTTCTGCGATCTAGCTCAGCTTCATCCTCGAGCAATTCGCGCTCCTCACTTTTTAGCCGTTTGACGATCTTTACTAGTTTCCGGCCGTAAGAGTCAGAAACCTTATCCATCTCCATCTGGCTCCGCTCATTCGCAGCATCGGTACATAATTTGGCAAACACTTCAACTGACGTCTCATCGCCGGCGTAAACATCTAAAGTCTCGTTGGCTCTTACCACAACCTCTGTCGTTCTATATAGCCAATCTTGAAAATCGCGCTCCAGCGATTTCAGACGACGTCCGTCACTAAATGGATCGTCCAAAGAATCAAAACCAACGCCGGGTAAGGGCTGGTTATCGAGATCGCTATGATCGATATCCGCTGATTGCCACTTTTCCCACCGAATTGCTCCTCGCCGGTCCAAATCAATAACCAGGGCCGTCCGGCGCATTTCGATATCGAGGTCATATTTCCTTCTTACAATCCTGATCTCTGCCTGGGCTAATAATGCAGGTTTATAGATCATGCCCGCGGTCAGCGCCTCACTTGGGACTCGTAAATTCGAGATATCAACTGCTCGACCAAAGGACAAGTTGTGGGGAAGAAAATACTCATATATACCTGAGGCAATTGAAGGACGAGTCGTCGAACCAACATCGGGAAAAAGTTGGGCTGGCACAGTCGCTGTGTCCTTTGCGATCCTCCGTTCCTGAGATGGGGGAGTACGGTCTGGGATTGGCGATGCCAACTCCGGTAATTCAGGAGAGACGTCAACGCCGGCTAATTCATTCAGCAATGGGATCTGCAGACGGGTAACTGGGCCAGCCAGGTAGTTCATTGCCCATCGCGTCTTGAATACAACCGAATGCCGCTCATGTACGTTATGCAACAGGAAGACGCGCTTATCTAATCGGGATATAAGAGCGTCAAGTTCACCGCGATCCATGCTGGCTGAAGCCCCCGTCAGGCCGTCGAGGAGACGTTGTTTATCTTGATCAGTCTGGAGTTTACCAACGAACCATGTGCCGGCGTTGGATAACGCCTTGTAATCCACGTCAACCGGATTCTGGGTCGCCAAGACCAGTCCGATCCCGAAGGCGCGGGCTTGCTTTAACATGCGTAACAGCGATTCTTTGGAAGGTGGATTTCCGACAGGAGGAAGATAGCCAAAGATCTCGTCAAAATAGATGAGGGCCTTTAGTGACTTCGACCCACCTTGACCTCTCATCCAGGTCTCGACCGCTGAAAATAGCAAAGACACGAAGAACATCCGCTCGGCGTCATCCAGGTGGGCGATATAGAATACGCTGTGTCGCGGCCGGCCATCTTCTGCGTACAACAGTCCCCCAATATCGAGCGGCTGGCCTTCAATCCAGCTCTGGAAGGCAGGGGCAGCGAGTATGTTGTTCAGCAGCATAGCCAATTCGAAGCGATCCTTCTCCGGGAAAAATGTATCGATATCGAACACACCCAGTTTTTCTAACGGAGGCGTTTGGGTCTGCATGATGAGCTCTTCAAGCGTTAGATCTTGTCCCCGTTTCCAGGCCTGTTCGAAGATATTGGCTAGAAGTATATGTTCTCGTGATTGGATAGGATCCACATCATCCAATCCGATCAAACCCAAGAGGGCAGTAGCAGTGCTTGATATCCTTTCTCGCAACAGTTCTTTGTTGGCCTCCCAATTCAAGTCTGGCGCGGCGAATGAAGCCAGTATACTCACTGGAATCCCCGCGTCAGATCCAGGCGTATACACGGTAAATTCAACGGAATGTTTCAAGGCTTTCAGTCGATCGGGCTGAATGCCCCAGCTTTCAAGACCGTTCCGCCAGAACTCCGCTGTCTCACCGGCTAACTCAGATACTGTTTTCCCCTCGCGACGAGCCTGGTCTGCGTCGACCCACGGTTCGAAGTCAAGCGGATCAAGATTGGGAAAATGTAGCAAAGCGTTGGTGATGTCGCCCTTGGGATCTATCATCAAGGCTGGCGTTCCGTTTAGCGCTGCTTCCTCAAGAAGATCAAGACACAGACCCGTCTTGCCCGACCCCGTCATGCCAACGACTACTGCGTGAGTGGTCAGATCATCAGGATCATAAATCAGCGGCTTGTCAGATGTAGAGCCGGCGTCAAGATCGTAAGTTCGTCCAAGATAGAATCCGTCGTATGTGTCCATGATGTTTATCCAAAAGTTCCTAAAATAACGGGTGACTGCAAAATCGAATTGCGATCATTTGGTCTTGCTACAACACTTTTCTAATTCATGACCAAGTCTACCAATCTGCCTGGGCACGTCAAAGCACCGTACGCCTAAACCTCGAGATCGTAAACCATCTGAATAAGTGAAAAAGTACTCTACGAGAATAGTGGCTCCCAATCTTGGAGAGCATCAGTTTGCCAGTATAATCATCATGCTTTTTAAGACCCAAGCCATAATATCCACGATTACCGCAAGACGGCGCTCACTGACCAATTCTCAAGACCGTCAGAATCCGGATACCCCGAGGCTCAAACTATCTAGCTGAGGCAACTATGAAAGGTGATGAATCAACAAATGTCTACGATGAGTATCCCTACCCACACCTGACACACAGCCACACTCATCCAGAGAGAATCGAAACGCTGGCCACAATTCTTGGGATGAAACCGGCCCCGACAGATAAATGCCGGTTGCTGGAAATCGGCTGCGCAACTGGATTCAATATGTTTCCTATGGCTTATGCTTTCCCAGACAGCCAATTCACCGGCATAGATTATTCCTGCGTTCAAATCGAGCTAGGGACAACCGCTCTCGAGCAATTAGGATTGAACAATGTTGATCTGATTTGCCTCGACATCATGGACATACCGGCTGATCTGGGCAAGTTCGATTATATAATCGCTCACGGCGTGTATTCGTGGGTCTCAGAGCCCGTTCGCGACCAACTTCTCAAGGTGTGCAAGGACCATCTGGCCTCCCAGGGAGTAGCTTACATGAGCTACAATACGTATCCTGGCTGGCATATGATGAGCATGATTAGGGAGATGATGCTCTACCGCGCTCGAGATATCAAGGCACCAATGGAGAAGGCCGCCGCCGCCCGGGAGCTAATCGAATTCCTGTACGAGGCGCTCGATTCGAAGGATAGTGCCTATCGAGCGTATCTGGAGCAATACTTGGACCTAATCCGGAAGAAGCAGGCCGAGACTAGGGTAGACAGTGACTCTCTGATTGTCCACGATGAACTTGAGGAATTCAACGATCCTGTTTACTTTTATCAGTTCGTCGAACATGCTTCCCGGTATGGATTGCAATACCTGGTAGAGTCGGAATTCGCCGACGTAATGCCGTTTCGCTTCCCGCCGAAGGTCGGAGAGCAGTTGCAACAGATCGCTCGTGATACCGTCGAGATGGAGCAATATCTGGATTTCCTGAACAATCGTACTTTTCGAAGGACGCTATTATGCCATCAAGAAATCGAAGTTGACCGGCATTTGGGACCGGGGGATATATATGAGTGTTACATGGTGTCGCGAGCTAAAATAGCGACCGATAAACCCGCCAATACAACGGCAGACCTCGCTCAGTTCAAGGGACATGACGGCGCGATTTTCACGACAGATCATCCGCTTACAAAGGCGGCATTTATCTACCTGAATCAGATCTTTCCGAAGACTGCTTCCTTCCGCGAGCTAGTCCAGGCGTCGGTCAAGGCGGCGCCGCTCGAAAAGGGAGAATCGTTAACGGAACATTCTTCCCTTATGGCAGCGAACTTCCTTCGTGCTTTCGGTTATAGCGAGAGCCTGATCGAGATACACATCCATCCTTTTGGCTTTATCACTGATGTCAGCGAAAAGCCGGAGGCCAGTATGATCGCCCGCTGGCAGCTAGATCACATGGTAAAAGTCACAAATATGCGCCACGAGCGTGTCGAATTAGATGGATTATCACAAGGATTACTCCGCTTGCTGGATGGGAGTCGCAACCATGAGGAATTACTTGAACTAATAAACCGCAGCTATGACGAGGGCCAAATTGTGCTAGATAGCGACGATCCCCCAGCCGCGGGCACGGAGCAAGCCAGTGAGCTCATGGACAAGTTGATAGGAGAACGCTTGCACTTCTTTGCACGAGCAGCATTAATGGTTGGCTGAATGATAAATGTTCGGCTACAAACCGTAATCACATCAATCAGCATCTAACAACCATCGCCGCAGAGATTGAGAAATCTCATTCTGCGCCCAGTACGTTGTCCCCAGCGCTTTATACCACAGAGATGTTGCCAGCATTGATAGGTATCATCGATTGCTCGATTCGCTCAATCACTATCTGGGTTCAAACTTACTCTAGCGGGCGTTTGCTAGGCATGCCTGGTCTTCTTGGATATTGATCCGGCGTTTGCGAGACTTTTGGTATAACGACCAAGTAGTGTAGCTTGCTATAGCCGGGCAAACTCACCGGATGGAACTCTGGTTCACCACCGCCGAGCTTCTTGATCACTCCACTCGCTGAAGCGATGGCTGTTAGCGCCCCTTCACTTTTTTGGGCCAAGACCCTTCCTCCAACACGGCATAGTGGCAACAGGTACTCGATCAACACAGCGATCTTTGCCACGCCTCGAGCTACAACCCAATCATACTGCTCCCGGTGAGCTGGATCTTGACCAATCGTTTCTGCTCGCTCAGACACTACGGTAACGTCTTTTAGTTCAAGTGCTGCTACGAGTGCTTCCAGAAATCGAGCTTTTTTTGCAACGCTCTCCACGAGAATAAGCCTTAACCCTGGATGTAGTATTTTTAGCGGCACACCGGGAAATCCAGCCCCGCTGCCGATATCGACCATCGACCGCTTGTCCAAATTCCCAGTGACCTTAGAGCAGGATAACGAATCGAGAAAGAGTCGAATCTGGATATCCCTGGCTCCAGTTATTGCCGTTAAATTCATCCGCTGGTTCCATTCGAGCAATAACTTCTGGTATCGCGCGAAAAGGGCTAATTGATCCGAATCGAGTTCGATCGTTAGGCTGGACAAAGCCTCCTGCAAGAAAGCGACATCTGACGCAGGATTAGACATCGAATTCGCTCCGCACCTAGCGGTTCTGCTCCAATTCCTTTACGTCGAGTTCGACGTAGTAGGTGTCGAAACGCTCTCCTCCATAGGACGCGGGAGAGAAGTCCACCCAGCCATGTCGCAGGAGATAATCAGCGCGAACATATAAGGGCGATACTGGTTCGCTCCCCTGGTCTCCAAAGAAGCTTCGTTCGATCTGACGATAGAGGTTGGCTCTTTCTTCAACACCGATCAATACATCGGCTGCCGATATCCAATTGTCGATCTGGCTACATGGCCTGTTCTGTCGATTTTCACTATCTGTGCAATGCAGCACATCTCCTACCCAATTATCTTCATCCGGGTAGTAGCTGGCCCAACCAAGATCCCAAATGTCAGGCCGCTGGCCGACGGGAGCGTCGGATCGGGTATTCGCCAGTAGCGTGCCAAACTGAACTTGTTCGATGATGATTTTGTCCTCTGGGCAATTCAGCTCTTCTCTCCACATTTCGCGGAGAAGCTCGGCCTGCTGCAGGGCGATATCGGAGCTACTGACCATATATCTGATCGTTGGCAGAAGACGGCAATCTCCGAATTGACTGGCATCTATCTGCTGGCGAGCTTTGTCGGGACTATAGCCAATGCCAATCTCATCTAAGGATGGAGCCCCTATTACCCCTGGAGGAGCTAAATGTCGGACTGAATATCCGCGCCCGCCATGAACCTCCCTGACAAGCCTGTCCCTATCAATTGCCCAACTGAATGCCCGCCTAACTTCAGGGATGCTAAAGACCGGGCTATCGGCATTATAAGCTAGATAAAAAACGGCCTGACTAGGAACAAGGATTGACTTGCCTTCATGCTGGCTTAGGATATTGGCCTGCTCGGACCTCGGGATTGGACTAATATCGAGGTTTCGATTTTGCCAAAGCTGATATGCGTCACCGGGATCGAGGTGAAAGATGTTGACGATATCAACATTTCCTTCAAACGGGATAGGCCAAAACGGATTCCTTTTAAGTATCGTATGCCTGTCCATGATGCTGTCGGGATTCAAGACAAACGGTCCGCTGGAAACGATATTTTCCACAGCCTGCCAATCGTCGCCCATCTCGTCCACGAATTCGGCTGGAACTGGTCTCATAAGCCAGGTGCTAGTCATAGTCAAGAGGTGACTGGCAGGTTCGTTTAGTTTGATTTCAAGTGTTGTGTCATCTATGGCACGAGCACTTATTTGGTCCAGCTCGGAAGGCGTCGCATCTGTCAAATTATATACTTGCTCACAGCCTTCAATAATGAACAGTACAAACATATCTGGCGTAGCGACACGACTATCGCATGCACGCTGAATTGCAAAGACAATATCACCAGCAACCACCGGTCGGAGAGCTTCCACCTCGTCCGGGCTACCTAATAACCCTCTTGAGTCTGTGCTACGAACCCAGTAGATATCGTCGCGCAAGTTAAAGGTCCAGGTCAATCCATCCTCGCTAACTTGCCAATCCAATGCCAATTCAGGATCGATGGCGTTTGTTGCATGGTTGTACCGGGTTAAGCCGGCAAAGATATTGTCAATGATGTCGATGTCGGGCTCACCGGCCGATACTTGAGGATCAAGCGAAGTAACTTCACCACTGATCGCTATATCCAGGCGAACCGGATCGGAGATCACTTCTATTACAGGGGTAACTTCAATCTGAAGCATCTGTCGTACGATACGGGTGACTACGATCTCCTGGCCTTCAACCGTAGGCACTTCAATGACTACAATCGGATCCTCTGCCTCGTCGCGGCAACCGAACAGGACCAGCGCTATTAGCAGCAGTAACCAGCCGGTGGGCGGGATTCGCGTAAATCTCTTCAGAGGTCTGATCGACACTGTCCAGCTAAAAAACTGTTTATCCTTCATCGGGTCGGGATGCTATCTCATGCCCCATATGACGGCAAGTTCGCCTACGGCCGCCAACCAGGAATAAATGCTAGCTCGTCAACTAGAACTGGCTCACCGCCATCTGGGTCGATGATCCATACACCGCTCGGTTTGGAAGCGCCCTGAACGCCAGATCGCATGAATGCCAACTGCAAACCGTCGGGTGACCAACTCAGTGAGGTGTGATTCGCGAGCGGTTGGTCGGTCATGGCTTCAGCCCCTCCTCCGTTCAGGGCTAAGGTCCAGATCTGTCGAGCGCCTCCTGTCGATCGCCCTGATGCGATCAGAGTTCCATCAGGCTTCCACGCCGGAAGGCCGTCGTCGACCTCATTCACCTGGCTAACATCTTCTCTTTCGAGACTTTCGAGGTCAATCACTATTACATGGGCAAAGAAACTGGCTGGGTCATGGATGTCTGTCTCGTCATCTTCATCGAGCTCGAGATCGCTTTGAGTCCCGTAAGAGCCGAGTTCTGTATAGGCCAGCTTGTAGCCAGCGGGGGACCATTCACCCATCATGTCTACATTGGCCGGAAAAAACTGCGTTTGACCGCCAAGCATATCCAATACCACGATCGCGTTTGCATCATCGCTGTAATAAGAAAGGTAACGACCGTCGGTCGACCATCTAGGAAACCGGCCGGTCGAATTTCCTGGAAACAGGCCAGATCCAAGCGCAATCTCATGCGCAGACCGGCTAATCCCTGTCTCAGAATCCAGAATCCATACCTCAATCGGCGCTTCATCCGGGCCGATCCGTCTCCGTTCATATGCGATTAGCTCACCTCGAGGTTGCCACCGGCCACCGCGACACTGAAACTCAAGGCAGTTTAAGATCTCGCGACGACCGTTGTTCTCAAGCGCTAGAACCAGATTGTCGCTACCATCTAGGTCACGGCTGGAAACAAGTATGCCACTGCCGTCGGCCAGCGCACTATAATCCCAAATCCCGCGAAGCTCATCGGTGAATTGGATAAACTCGCCCTGGTTTTCCTCGATCCAAAGATTCGTCCGCCCATCAATGTCTCGCAAGAAAAGCAGCTGTGGTTTGGAAACTGAATAAACCTGCTGATACGATCGTAAAGAGTTCAGCCCGCTTATTCCTTGTAATCCGATGCTAACAGTTACCGTGTATGACTGGCCATATTCAAGGGATTTATCCGGTTTAAAGATCAACGCCTCCCCGTTAAAAGATAGGTCTCCCGCTACTGGAGGGTAGATCTCGAAGTGCTTGCGAGCGCTTTCGATAGAGACAGCCGAATTTGTGGTCAGTGAAAACGATTGTCCAGCTCTGATGCCATTGCCAGCAGGCTCCCAACTGGTGATCCTGGGAGCTCTCCATAGAATGACTAGTAGCACCCCTATCACCATTCCGATCAAAGCCACAAAGATGAACCGTAACCTCATGACCGAGAATGATAGCCGACATTCGTTCTTAGAGCGACGGAGTTAACTGCAAAACAGATTGGCAGAAGAATCAATGCGGGACAGGACTACTAATACCGAACGGTGACCGAAGAATCAGACATCTTAATGCGGCCGCAACATGGGGCAATTAAGCCGCCAGAGAAATAATGGGATACGCCGGTTAGAAACCAGCAAATGACTCGAGATTCAAGGAGACATCGAAATTGACATAAAGTACGCAAAGGGTGTCGTACTCAGGATCTTGTCAACGACGTTTTTATGCTTCGTTTCCAATCCAGAAATGATTTGGCAGAACGCTATTAACAGGAAACACCTGGATGCTGCCAATAAGTTGCTCCTCTTCGATCATCCCCGTATTGACCAGACAGGTGGCTGGCTTTCGACCAAACTTCCGCAGGTAGTAATCTGCGGCTTGGCTTATCTTTTCCTCTATTGTCGTGCGGCCGTGGTCGTCTAACCAGAGCATCCCTACGTTCATCATTTAACTCCTACTGCATACTACTTACAATATATTATGCCCGGATTAAGTGTTATGTCAACCTTGATCCGCCCAGAATCTGTCCAGCCAATCCCGCGTGAGCCACTCATCACTCCCAGACTCATTACCGGAGTCCATCGCGCCGTTGGAGTTCTTCCCCGAATCGTGAAAAGTCGTTTCTTTTGCACCTCTTAGGGCAGTGACCGGCTGCTTAGAAAAATGGCCAGATTCGTTATGAGGAGACCTGCCCTTGGAATTTCGAGCGGCCATTAAGACCTGGCGCTTATGCTGAGTGATTTGCTTAGCTTCTTGTTGGAGTTCTGCTTCGCTGATGCAGGCAGCCTGGAATCGATATTTTGCTTTGCCTACAACGGCGATAAACTGGCCATTTCCCGACAGCTTTTCTGCTCCGCTTTGTGGGATACCGGATGCCGTCCAGGCACGATTCGAATCCCTTGTCCTACCGACGATCCTGACAGGAAAGTCGTAGTTTATCAATGGATCAAGATCCTTTGACAGCGGGTCATCGATGCTCAGGAAGAGGCGTAAACCCGCATCAGGTCCGTGCTTCAAAAGGAAGGATAATTTTCTGTAAATCGATCTTCCTGCGTTATGAATAAGTGTGTCTAAGTCGTCTATAAAAACAACCAATAGCGGATTGGCGACAAAGTGTTCTCTACGGTAATCAACCTCTGTAACCAGAAAGTCGAGGACGTCCACTCCCCCGCTAACAGTTTTGATAACCGGGAAAATGCAATGCGGAAGCGAACCGATGGACTTTAACGAACCGTTTAGTTTCCTACCCTTTGATCTCTGCTGTCCAAGCCCGATCGCGCCAAGCTGAACTGCCGATTGCCGGTTCTGAAATGCCAGCGAGGCAGCAATAGTTCGCATTAGCGTCGTCTTTCCAGTTCCACGCCCACCACAGATTAAAACATTGCTCTTGCGCTTGTCGGCAAGGTTGAACACAATTGGCCTTCCATACTCATCCGCCCCAAGCGTAACCATAACGCCATCAGAAGCAGGTAACGACTTAAGCAGACTCTGGAGGAGAACAGGCACCTCTTCATCAGGGTTTACTTTACTGCGCAATCCACTGATTCCATGATGACCTCTGCTAACCAGGATGGTGGGGTATGTTGACAGTGCCGCTGCCCGGCTCATCAATCGCCTGATTCCAAGACCAACTCTTTTCATCGTTTCTGTCGCGAACGAGACAGGCTGAAAGATCCTTCGTCCTGGCGCGGCACTTCGGTTCAATGGGGAAATGTAGCTCTGCTGCTGCATCTGGTACCTCCTTATTATCTGGGTGAGTTCCCCCTATTTAGCGTGCTCTATTAAACTGAATATCAGGCTGATCTTTAACCAGTATGATGTACGGCTCGAACGGGCGAGAAGGGTTATACGATTCGCTTTGGGAATAGAACATAAGTACTATAGCCGAGATAAAAAAGGGGGACGACTTATAATCGTCCCACTAAACAAATGCCAACATTCTAGCTATATCTCAGGCAGTATTCCTCACAACCATCATGACCTTGCCCTGAACACGGACCTCTGATGACCGAACATATATCGGTTTCATAGTTGGATTAGCCGGTTGAAGCCGCACTCGCTCGCCCTCGAAGTAGATATGTTTTAGCGTGGTCGTATCGCTGGGGGTCAGCCAGATAGCGACCATATCCCCGTCCCTTGCCGTATCCTGCTGTCGCATTACGACGATATCACCATCGTTAACCATCGCGTCAATCATCGAGTCCCCACTTACTCGAAGCGCGAACAAGTCATCGGTGTTTGGAACACCAAGCATGCTTCTACTCAACTCAACAGCATCGTCTTCGTCATAGATCGCAAAGCTATCATGTCCTACCTCTACGGGTTCACTGGCAACGATGTTCCCTAACAATGGAATTCGAACCAGGTTTTGTACGGCGCCGTAGATGCTGCCGTATATCGCTTCGGCTTTTTCGGTCAGACGAAGACCACGTGACACCTCAGCGTCCCTGTCCAAAAATCCGCGTTCATCCAGCTTGTTTAGGTTATAGGTCACTACTGAGGTAGATGAAATATTCGCGGCACGGCCAATTTCGCGGATGGTTGGGGGACGACCGGAATCGCGAATATACTGTGTGATGTATTCAAGCATCTTCTGCTGTCTCTTTGAAAGTGTATCTGCGTCTGTCATAGTCTCTCTCCCGGCTAGCGAATAACGATCGCATCACTCGACGCTCTTATCGAGTAAAACAGCTCATATGTTCGATAGTATAACACGAACAATTGTTCCAGTCAATAGTTGCTCTCATAGGTGTTATTGTTCAGCGAATCTGTCATCCATTAACTGTTCAGGGAAAATGTCACCCTTATGGAAAAAGAGGTGACATTGAAAGGTATAGTGACATTGAACAGGAACATAGTTGCTCTCAATTGTTGTGATTCGTCAATAAATCTGCTACTTATTTGCTTTGAAGCAGTTTTCTGCAAATATGGCAGCTGCCAAGCGAGCGGCGCGCTCTTACGCCTCCAGGAGAAGGATTATTAAGGGTATCTTATGATTTTTGATCGTTTTCAATTTTCCAGCCGTCGTTCAAACGTCTTATCGTTCAACGGCATGGTAGCCACAAGCCAGCCGTTGGCCGTCCAAGCCGGATTGGAGATCTTGAAGACTGGCGGCAACGCTGTCGATGCTGCCATTGCGACGGCTGCTGTTTTGTGTGTCGTGGAGCCATGTTCAACTGGCATCGGTGGTGACGCTTTTGCCTTGATATGGTGGGCGGACGACGGTTTACTTTATGGCCTTAATGCGAGCGGTCCCGCCCCACTGGATTTGACCGTCGAGCACATGGCGGATCACGGCTACAGCAAGATGCCAGAACGCGGTGCACTCGCAGTCACAGTGCCAGGCAGTGTCGCTGGTTGGCAGGCGGCGCTAGATCGATTTGGATCGTTATCACTGGAAAAAGTACTGAGCAAGGCTGGCTATTATGCCCGGAACGGGTTTCCCGTCAGCCAGCGCATTGCTCAGGCCTGGTCGCATTCGGTCGATCTTCTCCAAGATCACCCAGATTCTAGACGGGTCTGGCTACCGGGTGGTCGATCTCCGCGAGCCGGAGAGTCATTCCGCAATCCCGAGCTCGCCAAGACACTCGACATTATCGCCAAAAAGGGCTGCGAGACCTTCTACACAGGACGAATAGGGCACCAGATTTCAACCTGTGTTCAGGATGAAGGTGGTTTGCTGTCCCTTGATGACCTGGCCGCATACCGGCCCGAATGGGTTGAACCTCTCTCGGTCGCATACCGGGGAGATTTCACGTTTCACGAACTCCCGCCTAACGGCCAAGGGCTCACTGCCTTGCTAGCTCTGAATATCGCTCGAGGATATGACCTGCCTTCTATGGGTTATGGCTCGCCGGATTTCTGGCACGTCCTGATCGAAGCCATCAAGCTGGCTTTTGCCGACGCGGCGGCATACATAGGCGATCCGCGCCACGCGCGTCTTCCTCTCTCGGGGCTAATGAGCCGGGAATATGCTGCTGAACGCAGAACTCTTATCGACATGGACCGGGCCTTGAAACCGGCACCGGGTCTTCCTTCGGCCGCCGGCGATACAGTTTATCTGACTGTTGTCGATGACCGCGGCAATATGGTTAGCTGGATTCAGAGTCTCTATATGGATTTTGGCAGTGGGCTGACAGCCGGCAATACCGGGGTTCAATTGCAGAATCGAGGTGCTAACTTCACTCTCGTGGATGGACATCCCAACCAGGTGGCTCCAGGGAAACGACCATACCATACAATAATCCCCGGATTTATCACCCACGGCAACGAGCCCTGGTGTAGCTTTGGAGTAATGGGTGGTTTCATGCAACCTCAAGGACATCTGCAGGTCGGTATAAACCTGGTCGACTTCTCCATGGATCCACAAGCAGCCTTGGATGCACCGCGTTTCCGATGGCTTGGCGACCGCTCAGTTGCCCTGGAAGCGTCTTTCCCAGAAGCGATTGCACGAGAGCTTAGCAGACGAGGGCATGACATCGTCACCGGAGACGAGGCCGGATTCGTCGGTTTTGGAGGGGGACAGATCATCGTGCGTGATCCCAAGAGCGGTGTGTTAATCGGCGGTAGTGACCCGCGCAAGGATGGTTCGGCCGCTGGTTGGTAGAAGAAACCCCTCGAGGACAATACCAAAATAGTCGAATAACACGCGTCCGGCGCCATTCGTCCTTGATCAATCATCTCCAAACATCCAGCGTCTTACGCTGCCGTCTGTCTGCCACCTGAAATTATTCAGACTCTATCCTGGCTGGCGGGTCAATGAATAAATGGCCTGCGAATCGTAAAACATTCAGGCCTCTGCTATAATTCTCGAGTAGCTGGAGAGGTCGCATAGTTGGCCTAGTGCGCACGATTGGAAATCGTGTACTCGGGTAATACCGGGTCGTGGGTTCGAATCCCACCCTCTCCGCCTTGTGCCCGCGGAATTGCGTTGATATGGTGCAATTTCCGCAACGGGTGCGGAAACAGCCGTTGGTTGTACCAAGCTGACGGCCGCTGTTATTCAACTGTACGATTTGTTAGTAAGCTGAGTCTGTTGACGCACAACCGCCGAAATTCGTACGCGGTATTTGCTCATCCGGCCGGGCTAAATCACCCAATCTAGGATGGGGGCGTCGCCTTAGCCAGCCGCGCCCTATTCCAGCTACCCCTACTCCTTTTCGCTCCAGCCCGCCATCGCCTCCCTAGCCATCATAATTCTACACCCGGGGGTCATTTGTCCCGATATGGAAATCGTGCCGACGACGGTTTATTTTGCGGCTGTTCGGCAAGTCGGGAGCGGTCGCGAATTCTTAGAAGCATGTAACCCGATATGGCCCCAGCAATCGCCCAGCCTATGGAACCTCCGATGACACCCGTAATCATCCAGCTAAGGCCACCGATAACGGTCACCAGCGCGCTAACCGGTATCCAGGAAAGGGAGTCCGACCAAAATCTTCGCAAATACAACCATTGACTCACACCGCTAATTATCCCAACCAATAAAAATGGCAGGCTAATAAGAACCAGGGGTGGCAGTTCTGGTAATAAGGTAAATGCAAGTACTCCCAGGCTAAAGCCAAGAAGCCAACCACCGGCCGTTGCCAGAATCCATAATCCTGCACGTGGAAGCAAATTCCGCAGCTCATACCACTGACCGGCACCTATCATCCCACCAAGAATGGCATAAACAACTAACGAAGAAACTACGAGTGATAGTGTCAACTCATTACCATCTCCCTGTTCTGCGGTGCCCAGTATCGGGACGGCGTTTAATGCCAGCGATACGAGGGTTACTCCAGCCATACTGCCGGCACCTGTTAGAAGGGCCCAGGCGAACCAGGTTTGGCGGTCTTGTTTGTCAATATTCGAGAACATATTTAGGTATCCTAATTGGATTCAATTGTGAGTTTGAGCATTCTTAAACAAGTCAGGCAGTCCGGCCGATATGGCTGATTGCGGTGCTATTTCCTACCAGTTTATCGCATGCGGTCGCAACTTGGAAGTTACCGATGTCGTTGCGGTTTTTTGTTCCTAACTTGACTAAGGGGGGTAGCGGTTCTATAAATTGCCGAGACGAGACTGGTTTCCAACGAGCCACACCTATGCTGTTCGCAGCATGCACGCTGTGACTGCCTCGGCTCGCCCTGTTCATGTCAGTAAACACTCTGTTGATGACGTAACGTGCACGTAAAGACGCTACGTGCGCGTAAATAGGAGAAGGGGTAAATGCGCAAGGGATTCAAGATCGTTGCTGTAGTTCTTGGTGTCATTGTCGTCCTGGTTTTGATTCTCGCTGGTGTCTGGACCTGGTTCACTCGCCAGGCATTCCCTAGAACAACGGGAACCGTCGAGGTTGCAGGGTTAAATCAAGCAGTAGATATCGTCCGCGACGACTATGGGGTGCCCCATATTTACGCTGATAATCCGGCGGATCTGTTTTTCACTCAGGGGTATGTCCATGCCCAGGATCGCTTCTGGCAAATGGAGTTCCAGCGAAGGCTGGGCTCTGGACGTTTATCGGAGATCTTTGGCGAGTCGTCGCTGGCCACAGACCGGTATATACGGCACTTCAACTTCAGAGAGTCGTCGGAGAAGGTTTACGCCTCAATGACCGGCGAATCGCGGATGGTTCTTGATGCTTATGCGGCCGGCGTCAATGCCTATATCGGCGATCGCTCCCCGGCCGATTTAGGCCTCGAGTTTGCCTTGCTGGGCCTGCAAGGCGTCAGATGGGACATCGAGGAGTGGGACCCAGCCGATTCCCTTGTCTGGGCCTACATGATGGTTTTTGATCAGGCCAGCCGCTTCAATGAACTCGAAATGCTCAATCTAATAGCTGCGGTTGGGGAGGATATGGCCCAGGACCTCGTTCCACCCTATCGAGATGACCGCCCTGTAATAATTCAGTCGGAGGATCTTGCATCAAGTGGCGATGGCCTGTTGACATCTGCAGTCGACCTTGGCAAGGAAGAGTTAACCTATTTACTTAGTCTGGTGGATAACCGAGATAAGCTTGATTTCGGCTTCAGCTCAACTACGGCAGCCGCGTCGAATAGCTTTGCTATTTCGGGCGACCTCACTGATTCCGGTAACGCCTATCTGGCAAATGATCCGCACATGGGCGTTCTGGCCCCATCCTTATGGTATGAGGTCGGTATGCACTGTGTGCCGAAATCGGAAGATTGTGTCTATAACTTCAGAGGATTCTCGTTGCCAGGGGTGCCAGCCATACTGATCGGCCATAACGATCGCATTGCCTGGGGTCTCACAAATGGCGCATTCGACGTTGAAGACCTTTTCGTTGAGCGTATCAATCCCAGTAATCCCGACCAATACGAGGTGAACGGAGAGTGGGTCGATATGGATGTTCGGCGGGAGGAGGTTATCGTTCGGGGATGGGACCAACCTGATGTTCTCCTCGTTCGTAGTACCCGGAATGGAGTCGTCGCCACCGATGAACTGATTGACCAGGATCCATACTCAAGTGGAACCATTTACATGTATTAAGTTACGCCTGGACTGGTCTCGAGCCGATCAGATCTTTCGAGGCAGTCGCCGGTGTCATTCGAGCCCAAAACTGGGAGGAATTCAACCAGTCGCTGGGGATGTTTGATGCGGGCAAACAAAACTGGCTGTATGCCGATGTGGAAGGCAATATTGGCTATATTCTGCCGGGTCTGAAACCAATTCGGGCCGCAGGCGACGGTACATTGCCCGTTCCGGCTGGAACGACGACTATATCTGGACCGGATTTATTCCATACGAGATTACGCCACGGGTGCTGAATCCAGCGCAGGGTTATATAGCTACGGCGAACAATCGACAGCTAAGAGTCGATGAATACGCATATGATCTCGGCTACTTTCAAGACCGAGGCCTTAGAGCCGATCGCATCGTTGCACTCGTCGAGAGTATTGGCGGTGATATTACTATCGATAATCTGCAACATATTCAGACCGACAACGCCAGTGTTGGCGCACAAGAGATCTTGCCCTTTCTCAGAACGATCGGCTTTGAGGATTCTAAAGTAGCCGCCGCTCGTGATCGACTACTGGATTGGGATGCACAAATGCATATGGACAGCCCTAACGCAGCAATGTTTGCTGTGTTCTGGGTAGAGTTGCTCGAGGAGACGTATAATGACCAGCTCCCGGATGAACTCCATCGATCCGGATCCACTACTGACTTCGATTCGATATTTTTGCTGCTAAACGATCCGGAAAACACGTGGTGGGATGATCTTCGCACGGCTAATGTCGTAGAACTTCGTGATGAGATATTAGAGCGTGCCTTTGAGTTGGCCTATGAGGAAGGCGTCGAGATGATGGGCGATGATCTGAATGAATGGCGATGGGGCAACGTGCACCAGATAACGTACCGCAACGCGACGCTAGGTAATTCTGGAATCAGGTTGATCGAAGGCTTATTCAATCGCGGACCTTTCGCCACCAGTGGAAGCCATGCTGATGTCATCCAGAAAACTTGTTGGAATCCTAACGAATCATTCGATGTCGGATGTATACCTGCTCTTCGTCAGGTCATCGATCTGGGCGACTTGAGCAACTCTCAAATGATCCACAATATGGGTCAGAGCGGGCACCCTATGCACGAGCACTATGATGATTTCATAGATCCGTGGCGATTTTTCGAATATCACCCCTCAAACTGGGATCGAGTAGATGCCGAATCTGGCAACTCTGAGTTGCTGACTCTAGAACCATCGTCGTGAGATCAAAGACACGCTGCAATGGATATATGTTGTGATTATGTAAACTCGTTAGCTTGGCTTTAGCTCTGTAGAAAACCCCGACAGCCAAACTTATAGGCCAATAGCTACCATAGGTCTGGTATACTGGTAGCTAACTGTGGCTTTTGTTTAGATTCTGGAGAAAGTTCGTGATAAAACTCTATAATGAATCAAATAATGCGCTCGTAGGCGAGATTACTGAGGACCAACTGAAATTTCTAGTCGGCGAACTCGAGGAAGAATCCCTCGAGGATGTGGATTACTATCTGAGCGAGGCGACGGTAGATATGTTGGAGGCTGATGGCGCCGATGCTGCCTTAATCGCCATGTTAAGAAGCGCATTAGATGTGCACGGCGAAGTAGACCTCAAATGGGAGCGAACTTAATCAACCATTTGACTCTTCTACATGGCGCTCGTAATCCGTTACGTATTCGGGCGTCATTAATCCAGACATTAAACGCGGATCATTCTCAGGGGCCTTGTAGGTTTGCCTGATGGGAAGCACGCCTGCCCATATCGGCAACTGATAATCCTCATCCTCCTCACCGGGAGGGCCACTTCTTACTTTTGCGGAAGCCTCGTCTATTGTAATTGAGACGACTGCCGTTGCCTTGAACTCATTCTCGTTCGGCTTTCGAGCATCATTCCATCTGCCAGGCATTATGTGTTCGCTAAGACGTTCAAGTCCAGCCAACTTTTCACCAGGGTCATCTACAATTCTTCCGGTCCCGAAGAGAACGACCGAGCGGTAGTTCATCGAATGATGATAAATCGAACGGGCGATGACCAATCCATCCAAGATCGTAATGGTGACACATATCGCCTTACCATCTTGAACGTGTCTTATTAACCGGCTGGATGTCGCCCCGTGGATCAAAAGTCCATTGTCATCACGGGCGTGAATTGTCGGAATAACAATTGGCTGCCCATCCTGGACGAAACCTATATGGCAGATTAATGCCTCGTCGATGATGCTAAAAATTGTCTCCCTGTCGTAAATCCCTCGCTCGGGTGCGCGTCTAATTCTAATCCTGTCGCTTGCGTCAAAGTTTGTCATTTGTTTCCTCGTAATTCAATGTGCTACTTATCACCTGGTGCGGGCCGCTTTTAGCCTCTCGTCGACTCAACCGCATGTTCTTCTTTGATCCATTCGATCGCCAAAGGGTCAAAGCGACCGGCATGCCAACGATGATCAAAGGAAGGGCATAGGCTGATCCGCAGATCGCTCCACCAGCCTTTTCGCTTGCTCGCTGTTGAGATTGCTCGGCGGCCCCGCCAACTTCTTTTTCAAGATTCTCGATCGTTCTGTTGGTAATTCGCCCGGCAGTCTCCTCGCAGGCAGAGATCAGCAAGGAGCCAGCCAGCAGCAGCATTATGAACGAGACAGTCACGTATTTTGTGTTCGATTTTTGCTTTGCACTCATGCCTGCTCCTTCCTAATAGCGAACCGGCTCATATTCTCGTTGTCGACCCGAAGAGGCAAAGTGCCGACGGCTCCAAGACGGTCAATTGAACATCTGCGGTTGACCATTCGATTATAGGCAGATCGACGCAGAGTTACAGGTCAACCCTTTTCGATCTGTTACATCTCTGCCCAATATGCTTGCCAATTCCGGCATCCTTGATCACTTGTCAACTATTGACATTGTCAATTATTGACATTCGTCACTGGCAAAGGTGCCGGTCGTCACTAGGTAGGTGACCATAGTTGTGATTAGAATATCACTAAGTAACCCTTTCGCCACAGTAGCTAGCTAAGAAAGCTCGCAGGTGTCAGAATGAAGACAGAAAAGCGGGAAGTTTGATATGGAGATATCACTTATCGTAAACGGTAAATCATTTCAGACCTCAGTCGATCCTGATACTCCTCTGCTTTGGGTAATTCGGGATGAATTAGGACTCAATGGAACAAAATTCGGTTGTGGGGTTGGGTTGTGCGGGAGCTGCACTGTACACGTCGAGGGCGAGGCCGTCCAATCATGCACACTACCGGTCGCATCGGTCGAGGGGCGGCCGATTACGACGATTGAAGGAATTGCTACGGCCGCGTTCCATCCGGTGCAAGAGGCCTGGATCACTGAAAATGTTCCCCAGTGCGGGTACTGTCAGCCCGGCCAAATTATGTCCGCCGTCGCGCTGCTAGAACGTAGCCCCAATCCCAGTTCTGACGAAATCGAGTCTGCACTGTCTGGTAATCTCTGCCGTTGTGGTACCTATCAGCGGATTCGTCGAGCTGTCCTTAGAGCTGCCGAATACAAATCGGGCGCTGCGAGTTCTGGTATCGGCCCGTTAACAGCGTTCAACGCTGACGGTTCCGATGGAGCATTCGCAGAGGTCAGCCGGCATTTTTCGGGCTTTGTGCCATTATTGGGTGCTGCGGTTATCGCCAAAGAAAGCTCCAGATTGAACGTCAGCCGTCGAGGCTTTATTCAAGTTGCGGCCGCCGCCGGTGCAGGTTTGGTAATCGGTGTTTACCTCCCAGGTTGTCGAGAACCATCCGAGGCAATAGCAACGGCTACCGGGACCTCTTCCGCAACACCAGAAGCAATCGGCGCCGGGCTGGATCAGTTAAGTTCCGCAGATCTGACCTCGTCTGTAGACGTCACCCACTCCCCACCTGCGGCTGCGCTTCCGACGGCAACTGATTCTGCGCCGGGGACGGCGACGCGGACGGCGTTGGGGACGGCGCTTCCTACGCCTGGGCTAAGCCCTTCGCCAAGCCCTGTTCCCAGCCCTACACCTATTCCGACGCCAGAACCGTCTGCCTTTTTCGAACCGAACCTCCTCTTGACCATCGATAACAACGGCCTGGCAACTATCGTGGTACATAGGGTAGAGATGGGTCAGGGAGCGCGAACGGCGATGCCAATGATCGTTGCCGAGGAATTGGAGGTGGGTTGGTCATCAATTCGCGTAGAACAGGCGTTGGCGGACTCTGCGTATGGAAAACAGCAAACGGCGGGAAGTTCTTGCATCAGCGAGACTTATGCGTCGTTACGACTGGCCGGCGCCCAGGCCAGGGATATGCTGATCGCTGCCGCGGCAAAGATTTGGGAGGTGGATGAAGATTCCTGTCATGCGGAAGATGGAGCGGTTATTCATGAATCTAGCGGCCGAACACTGGCTTATGGTGACCTGGTCGAGACGGCCGCGAGCATGCCCTATAAACGAGGGAGATTAAAAGATAGCGTTGATTTTAAGATTATCGGTACCAGTGTCGGTCACTACGACAATCCAAAAATAGTAAACGGTAGTGCGGTGTTTGGTACCGACGTGACGATCCCCGGCATGCTTTATGCCGCGGTGGCCAAAAGTCCTGAGTTGCGCAGTCCAGTGGTCGACTACGACGCTTCAAGGGCGGAAGAAGTGCCTGGCGTTCGGAATATCGTTCCCATAGAGAGCGGCATTGCCATAGTAGCGGACAACACCTGGGCCGCCATGAAAGGCAGAGAGTTAATTGACATAACATGGGGATCTGATCGCTATTCAGATTTAAGCAGTGAAGGCGTGAGGCGGTATTTTATCGATCAGCTGTCCACTGGCACTGTGGAAACAAACGTTCTTGAGGCTGTCTACGAGGTCGCATTTCTAGCGCACGCCACGCCGTCGCCTATGAATTGCACGGCCGACGTACGGTCTGATAGTTGTGAAGTATGGGCCCCGACTCAGGCCCCCCAGCTGGCAAAGTCGACAGCTACTGGCTTGGCCGGATTACCATCGTCCGCGGTTCGGCTCCATGTTCCCAGGGTTGGCGGTGGCTTCGGACGTCGTCTTCAGGTTGACTATGTAAGAGATGCGGTAGAGATTTCGCGGATTGTTGGAGCGCCAGTTAAAGTAATCTCGAGCCGGGAAGATGATATTCGGCACGACTATTACCACCCGCTGAGTGTTCATCATGTTACGGCCGATTTAACCAGCCTGCGTCTACCTCAGATTCGTTCCCAGACATATGGTGAGTGGGACCGGATAACAGGCGCATGGCGCGCTGTCTCAAACTTTACCGAGGCTTTCGTTCGCGAGTGTTTCCTGGACGAGATGGCCATGGTCCTGGGGCGAGATCCACTTGAGCTTCGACTGGAGCTCCTTCCCAGATCCTTTCGAACCGTGCTGGAAACTGCTGCCGAACATGCGGGATGGGGCGATACACTACCAGATGGTCAAAGTCGTGGAATTGCAGCTTATTCAACCTGGGGGGTAACGCCAGTTGTTATGATCGCCGACGTCTCTATTGATTCCGGGGTCGCGAAAGTCCATCGTGTAATTACGGCATTAGATTGTGGAATGGTCATCAATCCAGACCTGGTTAAAGCCCAGATGGAGGGTGGGATCGCCTGGGGCCTTTCCGCATTGTTAGGCAGTGAGATCACAATTCAAAATGGGCAAGTCCAGCAAAGCAATTTTCATGATTACCCGATTCTCCGGATTGACCAGATGCCAGAGGTTGAAACCTATATCATTCCGAGCGATCTCCAACCGATGGGTGTCGGCGAGATGAGCGTCCCGCCTATTGCTCCTGCAGTATCAAATGCCCTGTACGGAATTACCGGAAAACGGATTCGAACAGTACCACTTAAAGAGGGTGACCTGTAGAGCTTGTTGAAGGTTCCTTACTCCTGGAGCGCTGGCTTCCAAGATAAGACGTTCCTAATTAGTCGTCCGGCGCGTGGGAACATGAATGCAATCCCTATCGACCATACAGCTAGCTGATTTACATCGCACCAGCGGAGTTTGCCTTTCCGCAGGCGGCTGGCGTCGACTTGGAGACCGCGACCGCCTAACACACTAGTGAATCGCGATCTATCGGCTCAGCGCGAGTTGACAGATTTGGGGGCGCCCAAGAAACGGACAAGTGGAGCCTTAGTCGGGAGAATATAGTAAAGGGATGAATATGGGATGCTGAACCTGGTTCGGTTTGACCAATCACCCCACCGCCAATATTTTGTGAATTAATTCCTAATGTTGACATTAAAGTTGTGGATGCCTATAGTGAAGATGGGAGTCGAGATCATGATGAGTCCAATCAAGGATTCAAAAGCGCAAAAGAGGTTTTAGCGGGTGAAATAGTTTCCATATTTGAAGGTTAATGTAAGGAGGGAAAAGTTGAACCGACTGAGACCACTATACTTTATATTGGGGTTGATGCTGATTGCATCGCTCTTGATTGCCTGCGGTTCTTCGGCGGAACCTGCCGAGCCAACGGCCGCCCCGACTTCTACGCCAGAACCGTCTACCGCCACCCCACCTCTTGGTGAAAGCCAGGCCCCAACAGTATCGACCGAGGTGCCGCGCATAACGCCGGAGGAACTCAAGGAGCGTCTTGACAATGGCGAAGAGATCGTGGTTATCGACACTCGTGGGAAATCTTCGTACGATGTCAGACACCTCCCCGGGGCCATTTTAGAGTCGGACTCCTACGATGAATACTCGCGCGATCAGGTGATCGTTTTTTACTGTGCCTGACCTTCTGAGGCTACCAGCGCCAGTTCGGCGCTGAAACTTTATACAGAAGATGATTTTACAAATGTTTTCGCTCTTCTGGGTGGGGTATCCGCGTGGGTAGAAGCGGATTATCCGATGGAAGAATCGTAAACCGAAAAGAAAGGAATTGCTTAAATTATTATCTGTAATGTAGAGGGCGCGATGCGCAGCAGATTGTCACGTCCTTTTCTCTCATTATGAGTGGCAAAGATTTTGGGGGCGTATCGTCGGGGTCCAAAAAGTATCAAACAATGTAACCCCGGTCGCTAATATTGACAGCACGTAACAGGTTCTCGAACTTTATAACCTCGCTCCGTCAGAGTATCTCTACCTTTGAATAGCGCTCGGTTACAACCATTGGACCATTTGGAAACTTGACTGTCTGTTCGCGTTGAACCGGTAGTTCGCACTCTAGATCAGCCGCAACGTCGCCATAGTGGTGCCCTGTCCTGCAGGGATTAGAGAGAAATGCTGCAGTACAACCTCCTGCCCGTCAATAGAATCTGACTCTCCTGTGCGAAAGGGGCTAACTTCAATCCACTCCCTGGCCCCTCCAATGGCCTTTTCAGGTGGCCGGCGAAAGAAAGCCGGACCAGGTTGTGCAATATCCCCAACCGCGTGAAACCGACAGATAACGACTCGGTCAATGCGGGAGGCGCCATAAGCTCAAATTGGCTGTCGATAGATCCACCGCTCGTGAAATGCCCGTCAGATTTAAGTTGGATCTGTCTGTATCTTTCCGAACACCCCAGAAAAGGAGAGATCAACAATTGTATTTTTCTTTATGTCAAGTATCCCCTTGAATCGCGAGAGCTAGCCCCAGTGGACGCCACGTCGCAAGACAAGCTGGATCTACGACCAACAAACAATTTGTTCTCAAGGTCACTGAAAAGATGCTTAGCTTCTAATATACTCCTCGGGTAAAGTTAACCCAGACTAGAACTAGCGACAAGACTCTTGCTCCGACGACAAGCCCGGAGAATTCGAATAGGGTTCTCCGGCTGACGATCCGAACTAGTAGAGAAGCAAACACAGTTTGACGGGTATCCTAAGAGACAATTTGCTTCTCTTTAAGTGTTTCGCCACGAATTCATTATCCGTCAAAAGAAGTTTGGCGAAACACTAGGAGTACTTACCAATTTAGCTACCATATTGGTACTTCTGGATATACACTGTGAAGCTAGAACTATCTGAGACAATGCTGGGAACGTGGAAAGGGGCAGAGTAGCTATTGCCAAAGAGTATGCCTCGATTATTACTGATGATTCATTGTAATTCATCTTGCGCAGGTTTCGGTTTAAGGCACGGGATCATAATTCATATTATAGGGGTAGGTATTTGGCATGATCAGGCTATCATCGAGTCCCAGGTAATGATTGCCGATATCAAAATATGTTGAAAAATAGAGGAATACCGTGACATCAGAAGAAGATAAATCGACGTGGTTGCTGCCTGCTTCAAAAATGGACAAAGAGACGCAATACAGATTTGCTTCTCAGGTTGAAAGGAGACGATTTGAACCTGGCGAGGTGATTATCGAAGAAGGCGATGAGGCTGATAGCTTCTATGTTATTACTCAGGGTTCGGTCGATATCACGCAGGAACGATCATATCGTGCGTCGCAGCCGATCGCCACGCTGAGCAAGGGTGATTACTTCGGCGAGATAGGTTTAGTAGAAGGTGTTCAACGAACGGCAACCGTTATTGCTTGTACTGACGGACCTGTCGAAGTGCTTGTCATGGACAGGGAAACCTTCTCGGATTTCTTCCACGCTTCTGAACTTACAGAGGAAGATATCGCTACCGTCATCCGGCAAAGGATTCTAACTCTACAACTTGCTAAAGCTCTACCTATGTTGACATCTGAAGAAGTAAAGCACGTGTCACCCAAGTTCCAAACGTTGTCCTATTCACCAGGTGAGTTGATCATCAAGCAGGGCGATCCAGCCGACCGGTTCTATATAATCGTCAGTGGGCGGTGTGAGGTGATCGATCATCAGCTCGACGGCCGGGATGTAACCGTCGATTATCGAGAGCCGGGCGAATTTTTCGGGGAGATCGGCCTGCTACAGAACAAACCCCGGACGGCAACGGTCAGAGCAGCCGTCGATTCCGAGGTGGAGGTCATGGCCCTGGATCGCGAGGCCTTCCTGGCCATGACAGGTGACTCGAAAGCCACTGAGATGACTATCGCCCGCGAGATGATTCAGCGCATGATCAGCCTGGCTGATGCCCAGGAATCCTGATTAAATTGCGTCCGCAGTCGGTTCACAATCGCGAACCAATTTTCAAGGAGAGCCATCGACCGCTTGGTTTAAGATAACAGTCAAGACCGTGGGGGGCGCATCGAGGCCATCAACACCGTCGGCTGCGAATTCGAGAAGGTCCTCATCAACGTGATACGCGATGCCTTCCCCACCTCGATCTCCGTCGAGAAAGGTGTGGCGGGATCATCGATTACGGCTACCTGCACGCGACAAATTGGCGTGTGTTGATGAAGCAACAATCCGAAATACGCTATCTTCCGATCGATAAGCATGCCTTCGCCGATCGCGCCGTCGGCGAAATCATGACCATTCCGGCCAGGGACTGTTTCTCTATAAATGTATCCGCTCCAACACTCGTTTGATCCCCGCGACGATACGGTCTGGACGGTCCTCTTGCAGGAAATGTCCTGCGTCCGGCACTCGCTCCACCGGGGCGTCGGGGAAATAACGTTGCCAGCGCTCAATAACCTCGACCTTACCTAGCGCGGGATCACGCTCGCCCATAACCATCTCAAGCGGTTTATCGGCTAACAGATGGAGTTTTGATTCAATAGAAGACAGCCAGTGACTGGAGGTCTTGAGTGCCTTTGGAAATACGTAGGTGCCCATTCGCGACTCGGGTGTAGGAAATGGATCCGTGTAAGCTTTCAACACCTCTGATGTCTTGCTCTCAGGGTTGGTCATACCCAAGGGCATCAGCCTTCGTGCAAAAAAGTTGCGCTTCAGGATCAGATACTTGCCAATCGGTCCCCCGGCGAGACTTGAAAAAATCCGCGTCTCCAGGTTATTCTGCGGCCAGCACCAGGTATTGCAAATGACTAATCCAGCTACCCTGTCTGGGCGATTGACGGCGATGGACATCCCGATCGGTCCGCCCCAATCCTGCATGACTAGGATAAACCTATCCAAAGACAAGTGATCGGTCAGTGAGTCGATCCAATCCGCGTGCTGGTGGGGCTCATAATCGTAGTCCGGAGGATGGTCAGAATAACCGAATCCCGGGAAATCTGGAGCAATCGAACGGACAGAACCATTGAGCTGCTTGATAACCTTCCGATATAGGAAAGACCAGGTTGGATTCCCATGCAGCATCATGACCGGTAGATCCTGACCTTCATCGACGTAATGCAAGAATGTCCCGTTTCGTTCAAACCAATGTGACTCAAATGGGTATTCTGATTGGCTGACCGAAAACGAACGTTGACGAGATGTGTTCATGGTTTCAACTCCTAGAAATAGTGTGAAGAAACAAGAATCGAAATTATCGTGGCTTTGCCCCTCACTTTAATAACCTACCAGCTAAATCCGGTAAAGTCATCTCTCGCTAAGTTGTATGGCGCTGTTCCCTTAAGCTAAGTCCTGACAGATTCGACCGCGTCGTGGCGATCAGGCTCGAAGCCTAACCAGATTACCCAGATCGCGTGCCGGGTCGATTATGAACCGTTTTTATAGAACCCCAAATAGAGCGTTCCTATCTTTGCGCTCCTCCACCAGGATGCCGCGACCGGAGTGCCCCTGGAAACAGTTGAACCATACGCCCGCCAGGGTTGGCTTCCTAAAGATTGGTCTCGACTAAGATCTGCAAGACTTCAGCTAACTGACCAGATTCAGTGGCGATCCCTGCGATTAGCGCCATTAGCTATCATTTGGGAGATATGGACGACCTCGGATAATATCATATGGTTGACTAAGCGATTGAGAGAAGAGAACAGATATGGATAAGATTGTCACTGAAATGAGCGAAAGCGAGGAAATGTACCTCATTACCATAACCAGTCTGGTTGAACAGGGTTTAGAGGAACCAGTTCCTATCTCGCGGTTAGCCGATGAACTATCCATCCAGTCTGTTTCAGCAAACCAGATGGTTCATAAGTTGGCCGAGGAGAATCTGGTTTCATATGAGCCATACAAGGGTGTGGAGCTGACGGCGGAAGGACGCCAGATAGCCCAGCGTATATTGAGATTTCGGCGATTATGGGAAGTCTTTCTTGTAGAACAGCTTGGCGTGTCTCCTAATGAGGCGGATGCTCTCGCCTGCCGTTTCGAACACGTTACACCGGCCAAGGTTATTGATCAACTGGCAGAGTTTCTTAACCATCCCCCTTATAATCCTGGTGGATTGCCCATACCGGACTCGGACGGCGCGGCATTAGAACCGGAAACCAGGCCTCTGGCAGACGTTGCTGTAGCTGAGGCAACCAGGATTTCAGAAGTGGTTATCACTGATAAGACGACCCTTGCTTTCCTAAAATCTGTAGGTCTCCAACCTGGATCCATTGTGACTCCGATTGCCGTTAGCAGCGACGGAGACATGCTTCTAAATGTTGCCGGTAGCCGAATACACCTTTCTGGCAATATCCCAAATGGCATCCTGGTGACAAAGGATTAGAGTGTTGTCCTTGTCCTCGCCGGGTACTGCCGCTATCTGGGGCTCACATTACTCCCGATAACACCCTCGATCGAACAGTTAAAGCGCTGGAGCCCTGGTTAGAACCTTAACCCATTTGCCCTCCTAAAAACCAGATAACCCGAGTTTGCTTGTACGCGATATTTTCCTGGATAGCTCCAAACCGGCTGGACTTAGTCGACCGGCAAGGCAGCGAGTCTTTACGAGGACGATTCGTTGTTGAGAGGTCTACGAACTCTTCCCTTTGTGCCGGTTTACGATACGCCTGGCCCATCGACCAGCGGTCGGTCTGGATTTAGATAGATTATTTATTTGAATGAGTGCATATTGGTATCCGAGCAATTTGAGCCATGCACCCCAAAAACCGTGGGATAATTACACAGGTAGAGGGATGCAAGACAATCTATGTTCTCATTCGAGCGATTGCTTTGGTCGAGTCAAGTTGATAGTGTTCACCCCTTCAGATCAGGTATACTAATCAGGTGTTTGGGTGGCAGCGCTGAGAATTCTCCTGCCGCTTCCTGGATTGCTGCGCCCGATATGTTAAGACATTCGGAACGTTCGAAAGTGCTTCTGAGGCGCCCACGCTTGAAAATTCAGAACGGATGCAATGAATAGCCATCGCTTTACGATTCCAGGCTTTGCCGTTCTCGGTTTGGCTTTTATTCTGATGAGCGCCACTTTCGCCGGTTTAGATTCCGCTAAACGGATTCAAGAAGTCCATCCAGGAGACTTGCTTCAGCCAGACATCGAACTATCCAAGAGCGTAGCATTGGATCCAATTTTCTGCGGTCTAAGTGACAACCTCGAAGTTCCAGTCTCTACTCAAGTTACCTATTGTTACGAGGTGACGAATACAGGCACCGTAACCTTAACACGACACCAACTGATCGATAGCGAACTTGGACTCTTAGTCGACGAAAACTACGAATTGGTGCCGGGCGGTGTGATTTCACACGCCGTCTCGATATCGATCACCTCGACTACCGTTAACACGGCAACCTGGACAGCCAGTAATCCAGGACCAACGAACACGGTGACCTCGACAGCCATCGCCACCGTTACGGTGGTTTCCGCAGCTCTAATCGAAGTAGATCCTCTTTCCTTGAGCACGATTCTAGGACCGGATCAACAGATTTCCCTGCCACTGGAGATAGGTAATGCCGGCGATCTTATCCTTGATTGGTCGACCTACGAAGAATTGTCAAACCAGCAACGGCTCAATCCTTCCAAGAGAACTGACTTGGGACAGGAGGCGGTCGATTTTCGGGGCTCCCAAGATATTGTCACCTCAGTGGATCAATGTGCTGATTACCGGAATTATGTTGGCGCCGAACCAGCCGGATATGCTGAGATATGTCTTGGCCTGACAGGAATTAGACCAGAAACTGCCCTGGCTGGTGATAACAACGGTTTTAA
>PVMK01120953.1_pt1 | contig 30083 bp, 29 predicted proteins | sample 1853481 | NCBI WGS metagenome assembly PVMK01 (sample SAMN08533507, study PRJNA380276) | Marine sediment metagenome, whole genome shotgun sequencing project.
GATCTCATCGGGATGGGGCGACTCGGGCGAGAGCTCGAGCGGGTACCGGTTCGTCGACCACCGCCGCTATCTGGATGCGTGGTTCGACGCGGTAGTCGGAGACAAGCCCGTCTTTCCTGGTGATCCACGATTGGGGGCTCGGGCGCTCGGGGTTTCCATTGGGCCCGGCGGCATCCCGAGCAGGTCAAGGGCATCGCGTACATGGAGGCCATCGTGCGACCGCTCGAGAGCTGGGACAGCTGGGCCGAACGCGCGCGCAAGATCTTTCCAGGCGATGCGATCCCCCGCGGGCGAAGAGATCATTCTCGAGAAGAACGTCTTCGTCGAGCGCATCCTCCCCTCTTCGATCCTCCGGCAGCTCAGCGACGACGAGATGAGCCGGTACCGCGCCCGGTTTCACCGAGCCGGGCGAATCGCGTCGTCCCACCCTCACATGGCCGCGGCAGATTCCGATCGGTGGCGAGCCGCGAGACGTCCACGAGATCGTAGACGCGTATGCGCAATGGCTGCAAGCCGCCGACTCGCTTCCGAAGCTCTTCATCAACGCCGACCCCGGCATCATCCTGATCGGCCCCCAGCGCGAGTTCGCGCGGCAGCTCCCCAACCAGGAAGAGATCACGGTGAAAGGGCTCCACTTCATTCAAGAGGATTCGCCCACCGAGATCGGCGAGGCGGTCGCCCGGTTCGTGCAGGCGCACGCTTGAGCGCGAACCCGCCTAGGGCAACGCTTCGGGGTTGATCCACTCGTCGGGGCGGGCGGCGCACACGCGGGGTCCTTGCCGGCTGCCCGCGCCTTCTCGTATTGCGCCATGGCGCGCGGGAGGTTTGCTCGGAGCTTCGCGATTCGGGTTTCGTCGGAGGGGTGCGTCGACTGCCACTGCGCAGGCCCCTCGCACTCAGCTGAGCCATGTTCTGCCACAGCGTGATCGCCTCCGCCGGGATAGAACCCCGCCTCAGCCATGAAGATCTGCCCCACCTGGTCGGCCTCGCTCTCGTGCTTTGCGGCTGAACGGCAGGAGCACCCCGAACTGCGCGCCGACCCCGAGCCCGCCGACGATCAACTCCTGGTACTCGGGCGCCGCAGCGCCGCCGCGACGGACGCGGTCTGCATCGCCGCATCGGCCAAGATCGCCTGCGACATCCGCTCGTTGCCGTGGCGCAACAGGACGTGTCGCAACCTCGTGGCCGAGGACCGCCGCGAGCTGCCCTGGCGTCGTCGCGACGTCGAGCATGCCCGTGTGGACCCCGATCTTTCCCCCGGGAAGCGCAAACGCGTTGGGCGTGGTGTCCTCGAAGACCAATACCTCCCAACGTCCATCGTCGGGGCCGTACTCCCGGAGGAATGACCTCCAGGATGGCGACCACCACGCACCGCACGTACTCGTTGATCGCCGGATCCTGACTGAGCTCCCCGTCCCGCTTCAAACTCGCGAACGCAGCGATGCCCATCGCGTCCATTTTGTCTTCGTGAATCAGCGTCAGCTGCGGCGCCCCGTCATCGTCGTCGAACAAGCGCCCACGCACAGCGATACGGCCACTACTAGGACCCCAAATCTCACACGCGGATTGTAGCGCTATGCTAGGCTCGCCGCACTCATGGCTCACGACGGTCACCCCGGAGTTCCCCAGCACGCGGATGCGGCGCAATCGTAGCCAAGATTGGGTGCGGCGCCTCACGCGGGAATCCACGGTCACGCCGGCCGACCTCATCTGGCCCTGTGTTCGTCCAAGAGGGGCAAGGTGTGCGCACGCCGATTCCCTCGATGCCCGGGCGTCGAGCGCTTGAGTATCGATCTCGTGGTGAAAGCAGTTGGCAACGCCAAGTCGCTCGGCATCCCGGCGGTCGCCATATTCCCCGTGACACCCCCGGAGCTCAAAACCCAAGACGGCGACGAAGCGACAAACCCCGACAACCTCGTGTGCCGCACCGTTCGCGCCATCAAGGACGCGCACGACGGCATCGGCGTGATCTGCGACGTCGCACTCGACCCCTACACCACCCACGGCCAGGACGGCATCGTCCGCGATGGCGAGGTCCTCAACGACGAGACGGTCGCGATGCTCTGCGCGCAAGCCTTCGTGCAGGCCCAAGCCGGCTGCGACGTGATCGCCCCAAGCGACATGATGGACGGCCGCATCGGCGCGATCCGCGAAGCGCTCGACGGCGAGGGTCTCGACCATATCAGCCTCCTCGCCTACGCCGCCAAGTTCGCCTCTGCTTTCTACGGCCCATTCCGTGATGCAGTCGGCTCGGCCCAAAACCTCGGCACGGCAGACAAGCGAACCTACCAAATGGACCCCTGCCAACACCGACGAGGCTCTCCGGGAAGTCGCCCTCGACGTGGCCGAAGGGGCCGACATGGTCATGGTCAAACCGGGCATGCCATACCTCGATATCGTCCGACGCGTGAAGGAGTCCTTTGGGCTTCCAACCTTTGCGTATCAAGTCAGCGGCGAATACGCGATGCTCCGCGGCGCCGCCGACCAGGGCTGGCTCGACTGGGAGGGGGTCATCCTCGAGAGCATGCTATCCTTTCAAACGCGCCGGCGCCGACGGGGTGCTGACCTACGCAGCCCCCGAAATCGCCAAGCTTCTCGGCGCCTAAGCCCCCTGTCGGCGGGTCAATAGGGCGCTGGGCCCCTTGGGTTGCTGGGTTGCCCAGGCCAGGCCCATGTGCCAAACAGCGGGTTCTCAGAACGAGGAGTCCCTGGATGTACCGATGTCAGCTTTGCAATCGAGTGTCGCGCCCCGGAGAGCGGGCGACGAAGGTGGTGACGGAACGCCGGCCCGCTGAATACCCGAGCCGCGGCAAAGCACAGAAGGGCCGCGCCGGCAGCAGGTCGAAATTCCAGGACGATCCCGGCGGCGCCGGCTACGAAATCGCGAAGGAATCCATCATGTGCCCGACATGCGCGCAGGAGCACCTCGCGAAAGAAGCCGCCCAAGAAGCCGAGTCGCTCGGCATCTAGCGCGGCCACAGCAGTCCTGAGTGTGGTAAGTCGGCTCGATGGAGTGGCCGATCGCGATCGTCGTAGCATCCGTCGCCTTGGGCGCTGCCGTGGGTTTAGTGGCGCCGGGACGTGGCCGCCTCCTCGACGCGATCCGCACCTTTGCCATCGTCTCCTCGGTTGCCGTCGTGGTGGGCCGACTCATTCCCGACGCGGTGCGCGCGGGGGGCCCATGGGTCTTGGTTGCGGTGGCCGCCGCCTTCTTGGCGCCATGGCTCATCGAACAGGCCGCACACGAGGACCCCGAGCACGATCATTCGTCCACGATGGGCCTCGAGCTCAGTTACTGGGGCTTGATCATCCACAAGCTCGGCGATGGGATCGCGCTGGGCTCCTTCACCGGTGAAGCGCATGCAGGGCATCACCACGGCGATGTGCTGACAGCCATCGCGGTACACTCGGTGCCCGTCACGGCGTTGATCACGCTCGCCTTCACCTCCGCGCACGGCCGCAAGAGTGGTATCCGTCGCGCGATCGGTCTGGCAGTCGCCGGCTCTTTGGGAGTCGTGCTCGCGCAGCAGACCTCTCTTGGAACCTGGACGAGCGGGGAAGCGTGGATCGAGGCAGCGGTGAGTGGCCTCTTGCTGCACGTCGTAACGCACGACTGGGCGCACGAGCACGACAGCCCGGCTCTTCCCGGGTGGCCGCAAGTCATTGCGATAGCGGCCGGCGTCAGCGTTTTGCTACTCGGGCGCTAGATCGCGACTAAACGCCGAAGAGGTCACGGCACGCAGCGACGCTGCGGGCAAGCGCTTGCCGAATCGTATGCCGTTGTTCCTGCGCCCGGACCGAAATCACACGCTCGGCTGTCAGCACTGCGCCCGTCCACCCGTCGGTATGCCAGTGGGCACCTGCCACCAGCGGGGGAAGAGCCTTGGCCTCTGGGTACGGCCATGGCGTCACATAAAAATACGGCTGATCGTAGGATCCGTCGCCCGGAGAGAAGCCCACGCCCGATGCTGCGTGGCTCCTCTGCGCCGGCCTTGGTGTCGAGGGTGATCAAGCTCGCGACGTCGAAGTGATGGGGCCAGCAACGCACGGGCGCTGCGGTGTCTTCGCGCGCAGCGAGCTCGCCGATCGATGCGAACGCCTCCTCGAACCAGCCCGCGAGCTCGGTGCGCGCTGCAGCCCCCTCATCCGAAAAAACCGCCCCTTCACCGACGGGATACGCCGGCATGTCGTGGACGGGCAAACCGAGCGCCGCATCGTCTCCGGCGAGCTTGCTCCCGAGCCAAGCTAGCGCCTGTGACAAGGTGCGGCCCGACAATCGCAGCGACGCACGCTCGCGTTCACCCTCGATGACGACGAGCCCCAACCCGTCAAACACCAGGGCCGCCCGCGCGTGTTTCGCGCCCACGTCGTGTCCCACCAGCGCGCCGAGCCTCGGGTCCCAGCCAAGGTTGGTGTGGCTGAAGTCTTCCTCCGCAGGCAGCAAGCTCGTCCCCGCCGCGCTCACTAGCTGCGCAGCCCAATGCAACTCCAAGCGTGCCTGGGTCAGCTCACCAGGAAGCACCGCGCCCAATACGGGCCGGGTCATATCGGCGTGACTCCCGCGTAGTGAATTCCGGTGAGCTCCGCGATTTCACGCTTCCACGTGGTGAGATCACTCCGTGCGAACTGACTGAGGTGCGCATGCCCGCAGCCACGCGCCAGCACTTTCATCAGGTCGACCGTCGCGCGGAAGAAATTGTCGAGCTGCCGCGCCGACTTCTCTATCTCGAGTCGCGCTCGCAGATGCTCTTGCTGCGTAGCGATGCCGACAGGGCAGTTGTTGGTCTGACAAGCTCGCATCCCGAGGCACCCGATGGCTTGAATCGCGGAGTTCGAGACAGCGATTGCGTCAGCTCCGAGGGCCAGAGCCTTCACGAAGTCGCTTTCGGTCCGAAGCCCGCCGGTAATGACCAAGGTCACGTCCGAACGCTCTCGCGCATCGAGATGACGCCGCGCGCGCGCCAGCGCCACCATCGTGGGGACAGAGATGTTGTCCCTGAAGAGGTTGGGCGCTGCGCCCGTCCCGCCGCCGCGGCCGTCGAGGATGATGTAGTCAGCGTCCGCCTCGAGCGCGAAGTCGATGTCGTTTTCGATATGCTGTGCGCTCAGCTTGAAGCCGATGGGAATGCCGCCCGTGGCCTCCCGCACTTCGTCGGCGAGGCGCCGGAAGTCCGCGGGCCCATGCATGTCGGCAAAAGTGGCAGGGCTAATCGCCGCCTCTCCTGGCTGCAACCCGCGCACGGCGGCGATTTCCGCGCTCACCTTGTTGCCGGGGAGATGCCCGCCCGTGCCGGTTTTGGCGCCCTGCCCGCCCTTGAAGTGAAACGCCTGGCACTTCTTCACCTTGTCCATGCTCCAGCCAAAACGTGCCGAGGCAAGCTCGTAAAAGTAGCGGGAGTTACTCGCCTGCTCGTCGGGCAGCATGCCGCCCTCGCCGGAGCAGATTCCAGTGCCAGCCATCTCGGCGCCTTTCGAAAGGGCGATCTTGGCTTCGCGGCTCAAGGCTCCAAAGCTCATGTCACTGACGAAGAGCGGAATATCGAGATGCAGTGGCTTCTTGGCCTTGGGGCCAATGACGACGTCGGAGCCGACCGTCACATCAACGAGCAGCGGCTTGCGCGCGAGCTGAGCCGTCAAGATCAGCACGTCGTTCCAGGAAGGCAGGTCCTGGCGCGGCACCCCCATCGCAGACATTGGACCATCGTGACCGACGTTCTTCAGCCCGTTCCGCGCGAGCTCTTGAATCTGCTGGTTGAACGGTTCCTCCGGTGCCCCGTGGACGTCCGCGTAGAGACCCAGATACTGTTGTCGATCGTAGGGTTGCGGAGATTTTTCCGCCCAAGCCCGAATCTCCTCTTGGTCGACGAGTACCGCGTCGGCGTCGTGATCGACCCAGGCTCTGAACTTCGTTAGAACCTCGGCGTTGTTGTAGGAGCTCACGCCGGTATCGACACGATAGTCCCAGCCGTGCAAGCCACAGATGAGGTTGTCCCCCTCGACATGAGCGTCTGCCATCAAGGCGCCGCGGTGCAGACACCGGCCGTACAGCACCGACACCTGGTCGTCGTATCGAAGCACCACCAAGTCGACATCTGCGACCAAGGCATACGTGGGGTCTCGGTCCGCGAGCTCGCTCCACTTGGCGACTCGGACCTTCTCTTGTTTGCGAACCTGCGTGACGGTCATTCGGTCCCCTGCATCAAATGAGAAGTGGGTCAGCGAGAATCTCAACGGTCGCCGGGCCGTCGTGCGCTAGCGCCTCGGCCAGCGCGCCCTCGAGTTGATCGGCGGCCGTTACACGAAGCCCCAGCGCCCCGCAAAGCTCGGCGTACTCGGCGAAGCTCGGATTGTGAAGCGACGTCTGCCAAACGTCGTAGTCGGCGCTGCGTTGCTCCTTGCTGATCTTGCCGAGCTCGCCGTTGTTCAGCAGGACATGAGTGATATCCATCCCGTACTTCACCGCCGTCGTGTACTCGGCCATGTACTGCCCAAAGCCGCCGTCGCCGGTCACCGCGATGACCTTTCGTCCGCTGAACCGCGGATCACTCTCTTGGGTCGCAGCCCACGCACCCATGGCAGCTGGATAGCCGAACCCGATCGATCCGAGGTATCCGCTCATCAGTACGGACTGCCGTTGGCACTCGAAGTACCGGCCGAAGGAGTACGTATTGTTGCCGACGTCGACGGCAATGATCGCGTCTTGTGGTGCAGTCGCGGTCAGCGCTGCAAAGATCGCGGCCGAGTGCACGCCGCCACCCTCGACCTCGCTGAGCCGACGGGTCTTTTCCTCACGCCAGATCCTCCAGCGATCGACCACGTCAGGCCGCTGATCGACCGCCGCCGTAGACCCGAGGGCCTCCTTTAACAGTCGCGCGGTCACGCCGACTTCGCCCCACACGGGAACGGTCACCGAATGGAGACGCCCAAGCATCATCGGGTCGTAGTCCACCTGGACGATTGGTTTGTAGCTCGTAATGCCGGTGTGGTTGCTGAAGCTGGCGCCGAACACGATGAGTAAATCGGCTTCGTTCATGAACCAACTCGCCACGGGCGTCCCGCTGCGCCCGAGAACTCCGCAGCCAAGCGGATGATCATCGGCGATGAGCCCCTTCCCCTTGAACGTCGTCAGCACGGGGGCGTTGAGTTGCTCGGCTAGTGCAATCACCGGCTCCATCACGAACCGCGCACCATGCCCAACGATGATCACCGGACGCTTTGCTTCTGCAATCCGCTGCGCCGCCTGCGCGAGAGAATCCTGTGGGGGCGCAATCTCGCGCGCCGCCATTCGACCCTCCGGCGAGCCGGCCTTCATGTCCGGTGCTTCGACGACTTGCACGTCGTCAGGGAACACCATGTGCGAAACACCCTGCTCGAGAATGGCATGCTTGCAGGCAAGACTGGTGATCTCGGGGAAGTTGGAGTCCTTGGCGGCCACCGCCGTGTACTTCGCCACGCCGCCAAACGCCGCCGCGAGGTCCACCTCTTGAAAGGCGCCACGGCCGATGAGAGTCGTCGGGACCTGGCCGGTGAGCGCGAGCGTCGGAGCGCGATCGACGTGCGCATCCCAGAGCCCCGTCAACAGATTGGTCGCGCCTGGGCCTGCGATCGCGAAGCAGGCAGCGGGCCTGCCGGTGAGCTTGCCATAGGCCGACGCGGCAAAAGCAGCGGCGCCTTCGTGACGGATTCCGAAGTAGCGCAGTGCTCCCTTGGCTTCCTGTCGCCGCATCGCGTCGCCGAAGCCGAGGTTCGAGTGCCCGACGATCCCCCACACCCATCGCACGCCCCAATTGACGAGCGTCTCGACCATGACGTCGCTCACCGTGCGAACGTGAAGGTCTTCGGCGGGAAACGCGACATACACGCCGTCGTCGCGCACCTCCAGCGGGAAAGTCTCGACGCCGTCGTCGAAGCCGCCGGGCGGCTTGCCGGTAAGCGGGTCGAAGTCCCAACCGTGCCACGGACAACGGAGCAAGCCTCCCTCGATCGAGCCTTCCCCGAGCGGCCCCCCCTGATGCGGGCACTTGTTGTCGAGCGCAGCAAACTGCCCCTCGAAGTGGGTCAGGCACAGCGTTCGATGCTTACAGGTGACGGCTTTTACGCGGCCCTCGGGTAGCTCCTCGGGGTCGAGGACCTTGAGCCAAACGGCATTCTCACTCATTCCAACGCCTTTCGAAGGCACGAATCGTTTCACGATCCGGCGCGAATGTAAAGGACGTCCTCGGGAGGGAATTGTTACAGGTTGCCAGCGAGCCGCGCGATGTCTTCCGCGTCGTCGCCGTCGTGCTCGATGACCTCCTCCACGTCTTCCTCGCGGAGCTTGATCACGCCGATGTTCTCGGGGCAAAACCCCTGCATACCCGAATAGAAGGCACGGATTTTGTCCATGTCCGCGCGGACGTCCCCGGTGAGCTCGATGGTAGGGCCAATGCCGCTGACCTTGTTGCCCACGTCGAGGTAGGAAAGAATGACCGGAACATCGGCGCTTCTCGCGATATGATAAAAGCCGGACTTCCAGTAGTCGACGTGCGAGCGCGTCCCTTCAGCTGGCACCATCAACGCTAGTGATTCGCTGTTGTCGAAGTGTTCGACCATCTGCCCAACGACACCGCCCGGGCGATGGCGCACGATCGGGATGCCGCCGAGGAGCTTGAAGAAGGGAGCAAACGGCCCCTTGAACAGAGTGTGCTTGCCCATCCACTTCACAGGGATGTCGAAGACAAACGCCACCGCCAACATGAAGGGCATGTCCCAGTTCGACGTGTGCGGCGCGGCGATGATCACGTACCGATCCGGCGCGGGCGACTCCCCGTGCGTTTTCCAACCGGCGATCCGAAGGAACGCCCTACCAATCCATTGCTTGACCATCGCGGCTACCGCCCACAGCGTACCAGGGCCAAGCTGGTATCGCAGACGAGGGCGCTGGTTACGAGAGATCCGCTGGCCGATGACAGAACTTTTACAATCGACCCCCCGTTCGCTCGACCCGTAACGGCCCCCAAGCGTCGGACCAAGCCGATCACCCGAGGAGACCCCGATGAAGCTTTACACCAATCTGTTCTCGCCGAACGCACGCAAGGTTCACGCGGTGGCCAACGAGCTGGGCATCGAGCTCGAAACCCAAACAGTCGATCTGCGTGGCGGCGAGCAGCGCACACCCGAGTACCTGACGCTCAACCCGAATGGCAAGGTCCCCACCCTCGTCGACGGCGACACCGTGCTGTGGGAGTCGAACGCGATCATGTGTTACCTCGCCGGCAAGGGCGACACAGACCTCTGGCCGAAAACCGCCAAGCGCTACGACATCCTCCGCTGGATGTTCTGGGAATCCAACCACCTCAGCAACGCGCTCAACCGCCTCTTCTTTCAAAAGTTCTTCAGCGGAGACAACCCAGATCAGGCGCTCATCGAGCTCGCCACAAAAGACTTTCCGAAAGTACGCCACTGTCCTCGACACCCACCTCGCCAACAACACGTACGTCACCGGCGACACCCTCACCCTGGCCGACTTCACGGTCGGCGTAGGCTTCGGCTACGCGGTGCCCTTGGAGCTTCCGCTCGAAGGCCTAGACAGCATCAACCGTTGGTGGGGAACCTTCTCCGCCACCGACTCGGGCAGCATCCTCCTCCCCGGCTGACACTGGCACTGACACGCCCTTAGCTGGTGGGGAGGACCTCTACCCAGATCCCATTCAGCTTCGCCATGCCCGAGAAGTACTCGAGCTGGTCGGCTCCATCCGCCGCCAACAAGTTTGCGTTCACCCCCGTCGTCTTGCTCGCCACGCTCAACCCGTCTGCCGCTTGGTGCCCCCATCCATGAGGCAACGCGACGGCACCGACCATCATCTCGTCGGTGAGCTGAACCGGCAAGCGAACGGAGCCGACGCTGCTACGCACCTCGACCATGGCGCCTGACTCGACGCCTGCGTTCTTGCCATCCAACGGGTTCATGTAGAGATAGTTCGTCGAGCGTTTGCCCTCGACAAATCTCGGGTGATTGTGCAGCCAGCTGTTGTGGCTGTGCTGCTCGCGTTTGCTGATCAACTTGAGCTTGTCGCGTTGCGCCCGCTCCTGCTCGAACACCACGCCGAGTTTCCCGGCAGCCTCGACCAGCTCGTCCGGCGCTAAGTCGACCAACCCGTCGTCTGTGACTACACGCTTGCCGAGGAAATCGTCTCCCTTGTTTGGTTCGAGCAAGCGCCCGTGGGGCTCCTTGCGAAGACTCTTCAGTGAACCAAGCCGAAACGCCCGCGCCATCAAACTCAAGAAGCGCTCCGGGGTGAGCCCGAGCCGACCCCCGAGCACCGGCAGCCCCCCGAGCCCCATCCAGCCGCTGAAGAACCCGTCCGCAACTCGCGAACCAAACAGCCTCGACCCGCACGCGCGCGCAAGCTGCAGCAAGATCATCGTTTCATCGCGCTGCTCGCCCTCGAGGGGCAACAGCGCGTCCGTGTACTGCGCGTACGGAATCGGTTGCACACCCATCAACGATTGAAACACGAACGGCAAGTCCGCACGCTGCAGCGCACTGGTTCCAGGCAGGATGTAGTGCGCGTGATTGGCCGTCTCGTTTCGGAAGATGTCGATGACGACGAGGAGCTCGAGGGCCTTCAATGCCTCTTCGAGCCGTCCGTTGCTGTTGGGGACGGTAAGAAGTGGGTTACCCGACAGGCAAACCAGCGCGCGCACCTGGCCGTCACCTGGCGTGAGGATCTCGTCCGCCATCAGCCCGGCTGGGAAGCTATCGACGACCGACGGAAGCTGGCCGATGCGCGAACGGTCTTGGCGCATCGTTTGACCGCGTTTGCGCGCATGCTTGGGGAAATCCTGGATGTAGCCATGGCCGACGAGCGTCCCCCCGAGGCGGTCGAGATTCCCCGTAATCGCGTTGATGGCCTCCTGGAGCCAAAACGCCAAAGTGCCGTGGCTACCCTGGTTGACCCCGGTCGAAAGAAACAGCGCGGCACCATCGGCCTGCAAGTACGCGTCCACCATCGCTCGGAGCGTGTCGGCGGAAACGCCCGTGACCTCCTCGGTCCGCTCGGGCGGCCACGGCTCGGAGACATTGCGAAGCACCTCGAGCCCCTTCATGTGTCGTTGCACGCGCTCGTGGTCGATTCCATCTCGGCGGACGACTTCATGAAGAAAGCTGAGCAGAAAGTACACGTCGGTGTCCGGACGGATGAAGACTTGAGTCCCCATCTGCCTCGCGGTTTCGGTGCGCCTCGGATTGACGAAAAAGAGCTTGCCGCCCCGCCCTTCGATGGCCTTGAGGCGCCGGATGGGATGCGGGAGCTGCATGAAGCTCGCCCGGGACACCGCGGGGTTCGAACCGAGCATGATCAGGCACTGCGTCCGGTCGACGTCAGGAAACGGTTGGATGAACGGAAAGCCGTACACCCGTTGAGCCGCTGCGAACTTGTTGTTGCAATCCTGTGAGCCGGTCTGAAACAGGTTGCGCGAACCGAGGCCTTGCATGAAGGCGGCCATCAGAATCGGAGGCAGTAGGCTGAACGAGATCGGGTTGCCGAGGTACGCGGAAATCGAATCGCCCCCGTGGTCCCTCACGAGCTGTCGCACCTTCGCGCCGATTTCCTCGAGCGCCTGTTCCCAGCTAATCTCCTCGAAGCGATCCCCGACGCGCTTCAGAGGAACCCGAAGCCGGTCCGCCGAATGATGAATCTCATGGTAGCGAAGGCCCTTGATGCAGGAATAACCCTTGCTGACCACGTGATCGGGGTCGGGCTCGAGGGCGACGACGCGACCGTCCTCGATCGTCGCCTTGAGGCCGCAGGTCGCTTCACAAATGCGGCAAAACGTAAGCTCCGTTCGAGTCGACATGGCCCCAAAGGTGGCAGGGCAGCCACGTGCCCACAAGCGCAAGGGGACAGTTCCCGATCGTCCTGCTACAGAGCGTCCTCAGGAGGCGAGAGCCACTTCTTCACGATCTCGACACGCAAGTCGATATTACGCGGGGAGGTTCTCGACAAGCAGCTTCAGTGAATCGTGCGTCGTGAAGATGCCTATGATCTTCACGCCTTCAACCACGACCGCCGAGCCGTACTTGTGCTCGAGCATCTCTTGGAGCACGGCGAACAGCGAGGTGTCTTTGGACACAGTGTACGCCTCTTGGGTCATCGCCTCTTCGACAGTCGTGTGGTCGGGATTGACCTCGTTGAGGCCGGCGATCATGCCGAGGTCGCGATCGCTGACGATGCCGTAGAGCTCGCCGCCGTGCAGCACGGGCAGATGGCGAATGCCGTACTTCTGCATGAGCTTCTGCGCGAACGTGATCGTCTGTTCGCTCCCCACGGTGTGGGGCGTGGCCGTCATGTACTCGGCGATCGGAGCGGTCTTATCCATGCGCGGAGCTGTACCACACCCGGACGGTTCCGCCACGTCTGGCTTACGCCTGGCGCCCGTATTTGCGTCGAACCTGCCCAACGGCTCGCAGGCTCTGACCCACCAGAACGGGAGCGAAGCTCAGGGTGAGCACCAGCATCCAGCCCTCCCTGCCCGGCTCCACCGTGCCCAGGAGCTCCGATAGAATCGGCACGTAGACCGCGGCGATCAGCAAGCCGGTGCAAAGTATGATCGCGCCCCAAATCCACGGGTTGCGCGTTACCTCGTTGAAGACGAACCCGGAGCGCGGCGATACCATGTTGAACACGTGGCCGCTCTCGCCAACACCGAGGGCAAGCGCAGGGAACACGTCCGTCACCAGGTTCAAGAACAGGATCTGCATGGGAAGGATGGGAAGCGGTGCATTGATCGCCGACGCGATCCCCTTCGGCGTTGCCCTTGGTGATCGCGGTGCCCTTGAACAACATGTTGTCCCGTTCGGCGATCACGGTCTCCTCCGGGCGCGCGGCGACGCCCTTTTCGACCGGAACCGACTCACCGGTGAGTAGAGACTCGTTGGCCTGCACTCTCGACGCGGTGATCACGCGCGCATCGGCGGTCACGACGTCACCACCCTCGACCAAAAGGTAGACGACAAAGCTTCGAAGTTGCCGCAAGAGAATCGTCACCCACGACGTCGCGTGGAACTCGGCGAGAATGTTGGCGCCAAAGCGCTACCGGCGAAGCGCCACCTCACGAGCGCTCAGCCCGTCCGCCACCCGAACGTCCAATGCGCGCAGAACCTGACCGTGTTCGACGGACCAGGGCGCTGGCTCAGACGCGGGCTGCAACATAGCCTATGGCGTCCTCGAGTGTGGTTACCTTGTCGTAGTCCTCTTCCGGAATCTCGACGCCGAGCGCTTTGTGAATCCCTTGGACCCACCGCAGGATGTCCATCGAGTCGAGGTCGAGCTCGTCTCTCAGGTCTGAATCATCCTCGATCTCCTCGTCGGCGATTTCGGGGGCCACATCGGACAGGCACGCGAGCAAGGTCGATCGTATTTCGTCACGGGTCATAGTTTTTCGGGCTCCTGCAAGAGGCGATCGAGCGCGCTCAGAAATCGCGCACCCTGGTGACCGTTGCTGACTCGGTGGTCCGCGCCGAGTGTGACGCGCATGACGGGCCGGGCAACGACTTGACCGTCGATCACCCAAGGCCGCTCCGCCGTCGCGCCGCAGCCGACGATGGCCACCTGCGGCGGAAAAATGATGGGCGTCACACTCTCGACACCGCGCTCTCCGAGAGAAGTCAGAGTGATGGTTGCAGACGTCATTTCCGAGCTTCGAAGAGTACCCGAGCGAGCCCGGGCCACGAGGTCGGTCATGCGTGCCATCAACTCCGAAAGGCTCCCCTCGTCGGTGTTGCGCAGAGCGGGCGCAACGAGCCCCCCACCGCGAAGCGAGACCGCAAGCCCGACGTGGATCTCCTCGCGCGGCACGGCCTCCGCCCCCTGCCAGGTCGCGTTGAGCTTCTTGTGCTTACGCAGCGCCCGCGCCACGGCGCGCAAGACCAACACACCCGACACCAACCGTTCGCTGACGCTCAGGGACGCATTGGTCTCCCGAAGCCACGCCAGCGCGTTGCCCATGTCGATGCTCTGCTCGACGTAGTAGTGAGGAATCTCGTCGTTGGCCCGCGTCATCGCAGCCGCAATCGCACGCTGCATACGCTCGGCGGGGGTTGACGACTTGCTCGGCTCTAGGGCGGACACCTTGGCGCCAAGTACATCACTGGCTTGAATCGCCCCGCCCGGCCCAGTCCCACGAACCTGGGCAATGTCGACCCCGCGTCCGGTCGCGATTCGGCGGGCGTAAGGGGAAATCCGGACGCGATCACTCGGTGCAACCGGCGCAGCCTTGGTCTGTGCAACCCCTCGCACGTCGTCGAGTGTGATCCGCCCGTGATCGCCACTCCCGTGCACCCCTTCGAGAGCCACATCGAGCTCATGCGCCCGCCGACGCACAGCCGGAGAAGCCATCGGCCCGTCGAGGTCCACCTCCGAGGCCCCCGCAGAAATGATGCTCCCCGGCGCTGGCCCTGACACTGGCTCTGGCACCGACGCTGTCACTGACCCTGTCACTGACGCTGCCCCCGTCCCAATCTCCGCCAGAGCCGTCCCCACCGGCACCTTCTCCCCCTCCGGGATGAGCAACTTCTCCACCACGCCGGCTTCAAACACCTCCACCTCGATGAGCCCCTTGTCGGTCTCCACCTCCGCAATGATGTCCCCCTGCGAAACGGTATCGCCCACGGCGACGCACCACTTGGCGAGCGTCCCCGCGGTCATGTCGGCGCCAAGTGAGGGCATCACGAACTCAGCCACCGCTCACAGTCCTTTTCGCGGCTTCGACGATCCGGTCGACCTGCGGGATGGCCGCCTCTTCGAGATGCTTTGCGTATGGAATCGGCACCTCCAAGGTGCACACGCGCGCGATCGGCGCGTCGAGTTCGTAGAACGCGTCCTCGGCCAAGATGGCGCTGATCTCCGAAGCCAGGCTGCCGGTTTTCCACGCTTCGTCGATCAACACAGCCCGATGCGTGCGCGACACGCTCCCGAGGATCGCGTCTCGATCGAGCGGACGAAGGCTTCGTAAATCGATGACCTCGGCACTCACGCCTTCTTTTTCGAGCTCATCCGCAGCCGTCAGCGCCTTGGAAACAGAACCTCCGTACGCTATGACGGTGACGTCCGTGCCGGCGCGCCGACTGGCCGCCCTCCACGGAGAGGGCGGCGTCGCCTCGGTGTCGAGCGGCCCGTCGATCCCGTAGAGCATCTGATGCTCGAAGATGAAGACGGGATCCGGATCTTCGACCGCCGCGATCAGCATGTCGTGCGCGTCCTGCACCGTGGCCGGGGCAAGGACCTTGATGCCGGGTATGTGCGCGTACCAATTCTCGAGGCTGTGCGAATGCTGTGCGGCGATCTGCTTGCCGCCGCCCGTCGCCATGCGCACCACGAGCGGGACCTCGAACTGCCCTCCAGACATATGACGCATCACCGCCGCGTTGTTCACAACCTGGTCGAGGGCCAGCAAGCTGAAGTTGACCGTCATGACCTCCACGATCGGACGCATCCCGCCGATCGCAGCGCCGATGCCCGCGCCAACGAAAGTCGACTCGCATAAAGGAGTATCGCGAACCCGATCTTCCCCGAACTCCTCGAGCAGACCCTTGCTCACGGCGTAAGGGCCCCCGTATCGGCCAACGTCTTCGCCCATGAAGAACACGCGGGGGTCTTCTCGAAGGAGCGTCTGAAGCGCGGTTCGAATGGCGTCTCGATAGGTAGTCACGACAAATTCCTCGCGTACGTGTGACGGGCGATGTCCTCAACGGGCTCCCACTCACCTTGCTCGGCGAACTCGACAGCCGCGTCGATTTCTTTGGCCGCAGCGGCCTCGATTGCGTCGACATCCGCCTGCGTAACCAATCCATCGTTCAACGCGCGTGCCCGAAAAACCTCGATGGGATCCTGCTTCTTGTGCTCTTCCACTTCTTCCTTCGAGCGATAGAGCTCCGCGTCGTACATCGAGTGCGCACGGAATCTGTACGTCTTGAGCTCGAGGAACCGCGGCTGGCCCGTCTCCCGAACGAGCTCCGCTTCGTTGTGTACCGCCCGATTGACCGCGACCACATCCATGCCGTTGACCGAATCCGCTGGAACCCCGTACGCGGGCGGGTTGTTGGCGATGTCCTGGTCCGAGACGTGGCGATACAGCGCGGTCCCCATCGCGTACTCGTTGTTCTCGCACAAGAACAGCACCGGAAGCTTCCACAACGCCGCCAGGTTCAGCGACTCGTGAAACTCGCCCTCATCGGTCGCGCCATCCCCAAAAAAGCACGCCGTCACACGGGACTCGCCCTTCATCTTGTCCGCGAGCGCCAGGCCCACCGCAATCGGCAGGCCGCCGCCCACGATGGCGTGTCCGCCGTAGAACCGCCGCTTCGCAGAGAACAGATGCATCGACCCGCCGCGGCCGCCCGAGCAACCGTTCGCCTTGCCGTACATCTCGGCCATGATCTCGCCCGCCGGAATGCCGCGAACCAGCGCATGGCCGTGCTCGCGATAGGTCGCCACGATGTTGTCGTCCTCGCGGAGCGCGTGCACGGCGCCGACACCAACGGCTTCCTGTCCAATGCAGAGGTGCAAGAAGCCTCGGATCTTCTGCTTCGAGTAGAGCTCTGCGCTCTTTTCCTCGAGCCGACGAATACGAATCATGTCCCGCAGCAGCTCGAGGGCGTGGTCACGTGAAATGTCCAGGGTCAATTGTCTCCTCCTTCCAGGGTCGAGGTGTCTCCTTCGGGCAACCCGAGCTCCCGCGCCTTCAACAGGCGTCGCATGATCTTTCCGCTGCGCGTCTTGGGCAGCGACTCCGCGAAATCGATCTCGCGCGGCGCCGCCGCGCCGAGGTTCTTTCGGCCAAATCCGATCAGCTCCTTGTGTAGCTCCTCGGTCCACTCGTGACCGGACTGCAGACTGACGAAGGCCTTGATGATGGTGCCCGCGACTGGGTCGGGCTTGCCGATGACGCCGACCTCGGCCACCGCCGGATGTTTCATCATCACGCTCTCGACCTCGAACGGCCCGATGAGGTGCCCCGCGGACTTGATCACGTCGTCCGACCGTCCGACGAACCAGTAGTAGCCATCTTCGTCACGACGCGCGAGGTCACCGGACAAGTACCAACCGTCCCGAAAGCAAGCGTCGTATCGCTCCTTGTTGTTCCAATAGCCGCGAAACACGGAAGGCCAGTCGGGACGCAACGCGAGCTCGCCGTCCGTATTGGGGTCATCGACCTCGCGCAGGCGCCCGTCGTCTCCTTCTCGAACTATTCCGGCCGTGATTCCGGGCATCGGTCTCCCCATCGAGCCGGGCTTCACGTCCATCGAAGCGTAGTTTGCGATCATGATTCCGCCGGTCTCGGTCTGCCACCAGTTGTCGTGAAACGGCATGCCAAACACTTCCTGGCCCCAGATGACGGCCTGCGGATTCAACGGCTCGCCTACGCTCCCCATGAACCGAAGCGCCGAAAGGTCTTTGCTCTGGGGGAGCTCGGGGCCGGCTTTCATCAGCATGCGAATGGCGGTCGGCGCCGTGTACCAGACCTGCACCCTCTCCTCCTCGAGGATCTGGTACCAGCGCTTTGGGTCGAACTCCGCTTCGTCGATGATCATCGTCACGCGATTCGTGAGCGGAGCGCTGATCCCGTACGAGGTGCCCGTTACCCAACCCGGGTCGGCCGTGCACCAATAGATGTCGCCCGGATGCATGTCGAGGGCGAGCTTGCCGCTCGCATAGTGCGTCAGCACCGCCTCGTGCACGTGGTATGCGCCCTTGGGTGTGCCAGTCGTCCCGCTGGTGAAGTGGAGCAGCGCAGGCGTCTCCGGACCGGTGTCGCCGAGTTCGTAGTCAGCTGAAGCAGCCCCCATCGCGTCGGCCCAGTCGACCGTACCCTCGGGCTTGTCCGGTTTCTTCGAGTCCGCGACGAGAATCACGTGCTCGAGCGTCGGGATCCGGTCGCGGATGCCCGCGATACGACGCTTGTAGAGTCGCTCGGTCGTGAATAGCACCCGTGCCTCGCCGAGGTTGAGCCGTTCTGCGACTGGCTCCGGTCCAAACGCGGAAAACAAGGGACAGAAGATGGCCCTGTGCTTCAGGGCGCCGAGCGCGCACACATAGAGTTCTGGAATCCGACCAGCGAGCGAGTAAACGCGGTCCCCCGCCTCCACGCCGAGATTGGCGAGGAGGTTCGCGAACTGATTCGTAAGCGAATCGAGGTCGGCGTAGGTGACCTCCCGGCGCTCGCCCCTCTTTCCCAGCCAGATGATGGCGGTCTGATCGCCGTGCCCCTTCGCGACGTGCCGGCCCACCGCCTCGTACGCGATGTTCAGTCCGCGACCGCCGGGGAGACCATCGAGCTCCGCGCGCACGGATTCCCAGGAGAACGACGCTCGCTCCTGCTCGTAGTCGCTCATACTCGGAGCAGCCTGATTTGCTTGAACTCGCTTCTCGATTCGCACGATACTCAGTGTCCTCTTAGGAATCGTTCACGGAGGCCATTGGCAGCGGGGTCCGTCATGCTTGTTCTCCAGCGAGCATACATGCATCGGGCGGGCCAACTTCGACAGAGGCCGGAGCCCTGCACTCTACGCCGAAACCGCAATGAAATGGCCCCCGCGGCCGCGCCAATCGTGCGTGCCGGTGCGCGACCGGCGAACAGCGTGCGCCTATGACCCCTCGCTGCCCCCGAAAAGCCCCGAGCCCCCGTTGGCACGTTCGATGCATTCCTGATATCAACTGGAACCCCTCAAAGGAGGCGACGATGAGCGCAGAAGAAGCAGACAAGAAGCTGAAACAGGACTTGGAAGACACCCGCAACGACCTCAAACGAGCCGCGGACGAGATTCGGGTAAAAATGCACCTCGCCGGCATGGATGCCAAGGATGCATGGGACGAGATTCAGCCACGCCTCGAAGACTTCGAACGGCGCTTCGACGAAAAGGCCGACGCGGTGAGCGACGAGCTCAAGGCATTGGGCAGCGACATCAAGCAGCGCTTGCTCAACATCAAGGCCAAGCTCAAGTCCGAATAGCGGCCTCGCGAACCACAAACACGCTGCAAGGCGCGTGACGGACGGTCGCCTCGGCAACGCTTCCCAGTAGGCGGCGCAGCATCCCCGTGCGCCCATGCGACCCGAGGACGATGAGGCTCGCCTTCGTGTCCTCAGCGATCCTGCAAATCTCCATCGACGGATGCGCGCTTGGAATCGCGTCGTATTGCACGTCGGTATCGTTGAGATGACCGAAGTACCGACGGCGGGCTTCCTTGAGCTGGTGCATCGAGTCCTCGTCCCAGCCCTGCCCGTCCCCTTCGGACAGCTCACGGCCCCCGGGCCCTGTGGCCTTCTTGGGATCGCAGACGTGAATCAAGAACACGCGTGTCTCATCCCGCGCGGCAATATCGGCAGCCCTCTGGACGGCGGTGTCCGAACAGGCGGAGAAGTCGGTACAAACGACCATGAGTGGCTTCATTATTCCGTGTAATTACTATGTTTTCGGCTATTGAGCACGCCCTTAACATTGACAGTGATGACTGGCAGAGTTATGAATGGCCCAATGGGAGGTGCCAAATGGAGTTTCTTTGGATCACATTGGCTGCATGGGCCGCTTTCACCGCCGCAGCAGTTCTACCTGGCTTCCTAGCCGACAAGATGGCTCGCGATTGGGGACAAGCCCACGCATAATCCCAACCCACCCAGGTTGAATCCCAACCTACCCAGGTTGAATCCCAACCTACCCAGGTTGAATGACCTGCTTGCAGGATGACGGAGCAAGACGAGGCCACGTACACGATCGACCAGCTTGCCGCCCACACGGGGGTGCCAAGCCGGACGATTCGTTTCTACCAGAGCAAGGGCGCGCTGCCCTCACCCGTCAGGCGCGGGCGAAAGGCCTTCTATGGTCCTAGGCACGTCGAACGGCTCGAGCTGATCGCGCGACTCCAGGACAGGGGTCTCCAGATCCGGGCCATCCGCAACCTGCTGGATCAGCTCGACTGCGGACAAGCCTCACTCGAGGATTGGCTGGGGTTCGAGGCCGAGCTCCGTACGCCATGGAGCGAAGATGCCCCGGAGCTGCTCACCGAGGTGGAGATCCAGGAGCGACTCTCGGATCGACCGCCGGGGTTGCTGGCGGCGCTCATCAAAGCCGGACTGCTCGAACGCGAAGCCAATCAATACTTGGTGAGGAGTCCCGCCTTGTTGAAGATGGTCCTCGTCCTCGAAGCGAACGGGATCGACGTGGAAACCGCGAACGGGGCCGCAGGGATCCTAGCGCGCCACATGTCCAAAGCGGCGAACGAGCTGAGCCTTCACTTCGAGGAACACATGAGCGACCGCCTCCGCGACGGCAGCGTCGACAATTCCGGACAACTGCTGAGCACTCTCAAACCCATCGCGCTGGAGGCGGCGGGGGTGATCTTCGCGCAGGAGATCCAGCACGCCCTCGAGCAGATGCTGCACGAAGGGCGTTTGGCGCACGTTGCGTCCGGGCGCGTCGGCGACGATCCCGAGACCCCCGACGACTAAAGCCGTCGCTCAGCTCAAGTCGAGAAGCACCTTGCCCGTGCGGCCGGGTCGGCGCGCGTGCTCCAGAGCTGCATGCAGATCATCGAGCCGGTAGATCTGCTCGACGGAGGTGCCCAACACACCGCTCTCGATGAGCTTGGCGGTCTTACGCACCAATCCGATGCGCTGAAACAGGGTGCGGCTGGCCAGATACGCGGCCAGGTAGAACCCTTCGATGCTCGTCATCGGCATGATGATGTCCCGGGGAGGCAGCGAGATCGGCTCGCGGCTCAAAGTTCCGTAGCAAACCATGCGGCCCCGCGGAGTGAGAGCGCGCAACACGGTCGACCCCGTCGCGCCGCCTACGCAATCGAGGACATAGTCCACACCGTCCGGCGCAATTCGGTGAACCGCTTCGAGGAGATCCTCATCTTCGAGCGCGACGACGTACTTGCTATCGCCCTGCTTCAGCCGATCGGCGCCTGCCCTGCTGCGCACGACATCGATCACCCGAAAGCCATCCGCGCGGGCAAGGTTGCGCACCATCTGGGAGAGAGCCGACCCCGCCGCGGTTTGCAGCAGCACAGCGCCCCGCGGGACTTGCAGCAGATGCCTCACCAAGACCAGAGCTGTGAGCGGATTGACGAAGAACGAGCACGCTTGCGCATCGCTGAGGGAACGCGGTACTGGAAAAGCGCGGCGGGCATCGATCAGCGTCTGCTCCTGCCAAGTCCCATGGGGCGGTCCACTCACGACCGCTACGCGCTTGCCGACCAGCCGCTTGCCAAGGAACCCCCCGCCGGACTCCTCTACCACACCGACCCCTTCGACCCCGAGGGCATAAGGCGGCGCGGGGAAAAGGTCCGAGCCCGGAAGATCGGTGGGGTGTTCCACCCCCTGATTCCAAATCATGCGGGCAAACGAACGCGAGTAAATGCCATCGATGTAGTTGAAGTCCGAAGGACTGACCGGCGCCATTTTCATGCGCACGCGAACTTGTCCCGCGGCTGGCTTCGGAGCCGGGACATCGCGGACCTCCACCTTGCCGGTATCATCGGAAAACGAATCGATGGTCGCTGACTTCATAGCTCAGGCTCCCTGCGGTCCGCTCAGCCCACTCGGCATCGCGAACGGCCAGTTGGAGTCTACCGTGCCGCCATCGACTTCGAGGACCTTGCCGGTCACCCAACTCCCCGCGTCCGAAAGCAGGTACAGCGCCGCTGCGCCGATGTCTTCGACCGTGCCAAGCCGGCGAAGCGGCGTCAGATCCTCCATTTGCTTCGCTAGCGCCTTGTCGGCCGTTACCATCGCCAGCGCATCGGTCTCCGTCGCTCCGACCGCGATCGCGTTGACGCGCACATGCGGCGCCCACTCGTGGGCGAGCAACCGAGTCATGTGCGACATCGCGGCCTTGGCGGTGCCGTACGCAACGAACCCGTTGTCCACCAGATGGGAAAGCGCGGAGGTGATGTTCACGATGGCGCCGTGGCCCCGTGCCGCCATGGAAGGCGCCAACGCGCGAGACATGTGAAACGCCGTCGTCACGTTGAAGTTGAAGGACTCATTGAGTTCATCGTCGGTGCATTGCATAGCGGGCCCCGGCAGGGTCCCACCCGCATTGTTGACCAGCAAATCGACCCCGCCGAATTCCGAAAGTGCACACTCGACGAGTCGGTCCAACTGCTCCGGAACCAGCACATCGGTCGGCACTACCAAGGCGCGCCCACCGTTCTGCTCGACGATGCTCGCGACTTCCTGAAGCGTGTTTTCCCGCCGGGCAGCAAGAACCACATTGGCCCCAGCCTCGGCTAGCGCGATCGAAACTCCGCGGCCGATCCCGCGACCGGCACCTGTCACGACAGCAACGCGACCGTCCACCTTAAAGCGATCCAAAATCATGGGCAATCCATCTCCGGCGCCTACTCTCGGGCATTCACCCGCGCTCCGCAACCGTCCGATCGATCGAACCCGAGCCCTGGCCCCGCCCCGTGTACCGACATCCAAACCTTCCCAGGTTCAACTCCAATCAACTGAGCTTGAATCCCCACCTCGGCGGGAATTCCGACCACCCCGTGGACACTAATGTTGCGTCGCTCTACAACCCGCCATCAGACCGGCCGCGTACCCCTGCTCTTGGCACGGCTGCCTGCGTCGCACCTGCAGGCGTGCCTCGGATCGTGCGTGCAGAATCCTGAACTCCAAGTTCGAAGTTGCGCAGCTACGTAGCCACGACGGCCCCGGCGTGCCGCGCCACCCACCATGTCCCTAATGGGAACTCAACGTCCCACTTTCCGCTTCGCCATGCCTCATACGCCGTCCGGTAAGCGATTCGAAAAGCACGGAGCTTCTTGACTGCCGCAAGCCATCTGCACCGTGTTAGCGCGGAGAAAGTTGGGCTTCGACCGAAGCGTTCCTTCTTGGTGCCCGGTCGATCCGACACGAGGGTCTTGCGCACGCGCGTTCGTCCGAGGTAACCCTTCCCCTGCTGAAGCATCCTCGTTCGTACCTGCTCGAGACGGCTCACCAACAGCGATTCGAGCGCGCTGTGGTAGAGTTCCTGGTCCGCAAAGCAACCCGGGGTTGTGAAGGTCAGAGTGGCGCCCTCTGGCGCGTCCTTCTTGAACCACACCCTGGGGTGTTTGGCACCCATCATGCCTCGGCGGAGCGTTCGTAGCGTCGTCACCACACCGGCCCACCGCTCCGGAGATCGGACCAGCGCAGCACTCACTGGGTTGAGAAGCACGTACGCCACCTTGTCCAACACTTCGGAGGTTCCGGTGAGCTCGACAGCGCTGCAAGCGACGTTCGGCTCCCACACCACTTCGTCCCACTTGCGCACGCGCTTGATGCAAACGGCCAGCTGGCGGTTGAGCCAGGCGGTGAACTCGGGAAGGATACCCCGCACATCGGTCAGGATGAGGTGATAGTGATTGCTCATCACACATGCCGCGTGAAGCTCAACACCGTACTTCTCGGCCGCCAGGGCAAGACAGTACACGAATATATTGTTGATGGCGCTGTCAGGGCGAAGCAGAAAGCGCCGACCAATGCATCTCCGGGTCAACATGTAGGTCGTCTTCGGCAGGACGGGGCGCGGCAGTGACATACTCCAATATCGGCCACCGGGCTGCGAGGTTTCGTGGAATCCAACCTGGGAAGGTTCTGGGGCGGAAGGGCGGGGGGTTTTGGGGGGATTCAACCTGGGAAGGTTTTGGGGGGAGGTGGAGGGGGGCGGGGGGTGATATAAGGGGCGACTTGTATGCATTCCTGGCACGACGTTTATATCGATGAAGAGCGGATGAGCGATGACAAGGGCATTGACGACAAGATCATCGCCGTGAGCGCGAACGATCCCGTCTACCAAGACCGAAGCAAGCTGGCAGACCTCCCCGAGCACAAACTCCGCGAGATTCAACGCTTCTTCGAGGACTACAAGGCGCTCGAGCACAAAGAGGTCGTCGTCGAGGGCATGCAGGAGCGCGATGAGGCGCTCAAGATCCTGCGTGACGGCCTCGTGATGTACCGACAGCTACGGCGAGGCGAGCTCACCAAAGATTGAGTCGTCCGCACCACCGATTCCGATGATCGAGCTTCGAGACGTACGGTTCGAGTACACGCACGGTGGGTTTTCCCTGCTCGTTCCGGAGTTGCGTATCCCTTCCGGAATCAAAGCAGCAGCCATTGGGCCGAGCGGCTCGGGGAAGACGACTCTGCTCAATCTCGTCTCGGGCATCGAGCGGCCGGCGGACGGTGAGATCGAGACCGCCAGCGTGCGCGTCGACCGCTTGTCACCTGCCGCCCGACGTTCCTTCCGCATCACGCACCTCGGGTTCGTGTTTCCAGGACTTCCTGCTCCTCGAATACCTCGACGTCTTGCAGAACATCCTCTACCCGTACCGGCTCCATCGGGACCTCGAGCTCGACCGGGAGGCGCACGCCCGAGCCCGACATCTCGCAGCTGACCTCGGGATCGAACGGCTCCTTCAGCGTCGCCCCGAGCGAGCTCTCGCAGGGGCGAACGCCAGCGTGTCGCCATCGCGCGCGCCCTGGTCACCGCCCCGCAGCTGGTCCTAGCGGACGAACCCACGGGCAACTTGGACCCTACGACCAAACAGCAGGTCCTCGAGCTCCTGTTCGAACAGTGCGACGCCCATTCCATGACGCTCCTCATGGTGACCCACGATCACGGCCTGCTCGACCGATTCGATCAGGTCATCGATGTGTCCGATTTCGCGCGAGGCACGCCATGAGGGACAGCCTCTACCTCGCTTGGCGCTACCTCAGCCACCACCGCGCCAAGACGCTCTTGCTCGTCCTCTCGCTGTCCGTGTTCTTGGGATTGCCCCTCGTGATGCGCGCGATGAGCGCGGTCATCCAACAGTCATTGATGGCACGCGCGCAAAGTACTCCCTTGCTGCTTGGCAAGAAGGGCAGCAGCTTGGATCTCGTCGTCGAGGCGCTCTACTTCCAGCCCAAGGGCGTCGAGGCGTTGACTGCGGCCGACGCCAACGAGGTCGACGATACGGGCCTGGCGCAGGCGATCCCGATCCGAACCGGCTTGTTGGCGCAACAGTTCCCTGTGGTCGGCACGAGCTTGGACTACTTCGCCTTCCGTGGCCTACAGACCGTGGATGGCCGCCCACTGGCCACGCTGGGCGAGTGCGTGCTCGGCTCTGAAGTCGCCGCTTCGCTCGGCCTGAGCCCCGGCGACTCGATTCTAACCTCACCCTCCACCCTCTTCGACCTCGCCGGCGTCTATCCATTGCGACTGCGCGTCGTCGGCGTGCTGCGGCCCTCCTACGGCCCCGACGACCGCGCCGTGTTCGTCGATGTGAAGACCGCTTGGGTGGCGGAGGGGCTCGGCCACGGCCACCAAGATCTCGCGACCGCCAGCGGCGACGTCGTCTTGAAACGCAAAGACGGCACGGCCACCGCCAATGCAAAGCTGGTTCAGTACAACGAGATCACCGAAGAAAACTCCGACAGCTTCCACTTCCACGGTGACCCGGCGAGCCACCCCCTGAGCGCTGTCATCGTAGTTCCGAACGACGACAAGACCGGTGTCCTATTGAGAGGCCGCTGGGTAGACGACCCCGCGCGGCAGCTCCTCCGACCCGCCCAGGTCGTCGAGGGACTCAACGCACAGATCTTCCGCTTCGAGCGAGTCCTCCAGATCATCGTGTGGACCGTCGGCCTCGCTACCGCCCTCATGTTCATCCTCGTGATGGTGCTGTCGTGGCGTCTTCGGTCCGACGAGCTCCGCACGATGACGCGCTTGGGTTGCAGCCGGTGGAAAGGCATGCAGATCATGGGCGCCGAGGTGTTCCTGATGGTGGGGACGAGCGTGGCGCTAGCAGCGTTCTTCGGATTCGTGCTCGCCTACTACGGAGATACATGGCTGCAAAATTTGGTCTTGCGGGGCTCTTGACGATGCTTCGCCGTACGACGCAGTCCGCATGCGTGATATCCCTCCTCGCGCTCCTCGCGCTCGGCTGCTCGACGAAGAACACGCAGCAAGCCCCGGCGCACACGGATGAGCGCCCCGCAATCGTCTATACGGTCAACTATCCGCTTGCGTACTTCGCCCAACGCCTGGCACCTGAACACGTGGAGGTGGTCTTCCCTGCGCCTCCTGACGTCGACCCCGCGTTTTGGAAGCCTACCCCCGACGCGATCGGCCGATTCCAAGGCGCGGGCCTGATCCTCCTCAACGGCGCGGGCTACGCGCGCTGGGTACGGCACGCAACGCTCGCCAAGTCGCGCACCGTGGTCACCACCAACGGTTGCCGCGACACCTTCCTGCCAGCGCGCGAAACGATGTCGCACCAACACGGCCCCGACGGCGAGCATGCACACGAGGGCACCGCCTTCACCACCTGGCTCGACCTGCACCTTGCCCTTTGTCAGGCGAGCCGCATCCGTGAGGCGCTGATTCAGCTGTCTCCCACAAGCAAGGGCGCGGTTCATGCTCGCTTCAAGGGGCTCGAGCATGACTTGACTCAGCTCGACGCACGCCTGCGCACCGCTGCCAAGACCTGGCGCGACCAACCGATACTCGGCTCCCACCCGGTCTACCAGTACCTGGCGGACGCCTATCAACTTCGCATCGAAAGCATGCACTTGGAACCAGACGAAGCACTCACGCAGGAAGACCTTCAGGCCGTCGACGCTCTGCTCGAACGACATCCGGCAAAGCTCATGCTCTGGGAAGCGCAGCCACTTCCGAAAACCGAACAGCAACTCCACGACCGAGGCATCACCATCATCGTGTTCGACCCTGCATCCCAACCGCCAAGCGAAGGCGACTTCCTCATCGTGATGACCGGCAACGTCCAACGCCTCACCTGCGCAACGGGAGCGGAGGCGTGCCGGTGACCCTCCGCGCCGTACTGGTCACGTTGGCGGCTATGCTCACGGCCGCACCTGCATCGGCCGACGCGGTCATGGTCACACGCGCCATGACTGCCAGCACGATCATGGAAGCCTTCATCGACGACGGCGGCATCGTCATCGAGCTCGAGGTCGGCGCAAGCGACGCGGCCGCGCTAGGCAAGCTCATTGCGGCCGCGTCCGCCGCAACCAACCTGCCGACCCAGATCCCGACAGAAGTCGGTCTGTCGATCCGCGCCGACGGCCGCCGCTTGAAGGGCACCATCGAGGAGCTTGCCCGCCGCAAGCGCGTCGATCGCGACGAGGTCACGGGCGATCCCCTCCCCGCCGATGGAACCGAGGAGGTGGTCTTCCTCAAACTCCACTATCCGCTGCACACCCGGCCCAACGTAGTCATCTTCGAGCCTCCGCTCACGGCGAACGGCTACGCGGCAACAGATATCGGCTTCGTCGTCTATCACCACGGCATCGCCGTCAACGACTTCCGATATCTCGCGGTAGGCGAGCCGGTCACCCTGGACTGGGACGACCCTTTCTACACTCGTTTCGACCGCCGAACGCTGAATCGCAAGTACGGCAGCCCGATGAACATCTTCCTGTACGTCGAACCGTTCGAGGTCCGAAAGGAGTTCGTCGTCCGCCCACTAGACTTGGCGCGCTTCATGGACATCAACATCCAAGCCCATCAGCCGATCCCGGCTGCCCAGCGGCCCGAGGTTCTGAAGCAGCTCGGAGAGTTTCTAAAAGAGCGAGCCCGGGTCACCATCGACGGCGAACAGCCGGAGCCCATCCTCGACCGCATCCATTTCCTCAAACGCGGCCTGCGCATGACCCGTGTGGTCACTCCCGACGAACCGGTCGACGGCACGAGCGCCATCATCGGCGCGATCTTCGTCTACCCTGTCGACGGCATCCCGAAGGACGTACGCCTCACCTGGGATCTCTTCGACGACCGCATCAGTCGTGTGCCCGCCTCGGCAACGGACGAAGCCGGCCCGATGCCCACGTTCCTCACCCCCGACGACCCGGAGCTACACTGGGTCAACTACCTCAAGGGAGCCGCCCTCCCCGGTGAGCTGGAGGTCGTGGTGCCGCAATCGTATCTATCGGTGTCGATGGCCCTACTTGGCGCGATCGTCCTTGCCCTCGGGTTGCTCGTCGTAGCAGCCCGTCGGCGTTCGTGGGCGCTGGGTCTCGCGGCGCTTGCACTCCTGGCCGGAGGCTGGCTCGCCCCCCCGATTCGCTCGATCCAGGTCCCGGTGCCTGCAAGCGTCCGAGCCCCATCGGGCGACGAAGCGGCCCCGACCATCCACGCCCTACTTTACAACGTCTACCGCGCCCTCGACTTCCGCCAGGAAGAGGTCGTCTTCGACCGACTGGCGCAGAGCCTATCGGGCGACATCTTGGAGCGCGTCTACCTCGAGATGCGCAAGGGTCTCCGGCTCGAGAATCAGGGCGGGGCTCGTGTTCGGGTTCGCCAGGTCGAGTTGCTCGACGTCATGGCCCAGGAGTCGGCCGAGCCCGGCACCCTCCGCTACCGCACCCGATGGAATGCGACCGGCTCCGTGGGCCACTGGGGCCACACCCACCTGCGCACCAACTCCTACGACGCCCTGATCAGCCTCAATCGTCCCGGCAACCATTGGAAAATCGCCGACATCAACATCATCGAAGAGCAACGGGTCATCGCCGGCCAGCGCTAGCGCCCGATGGCGATGCTCTCGCCGCGCCAACTACTTGCCTTGTCCTATTCGCTTGATAGAGTGCCGGACCCGATTAGAGAACAATCCTTTTGGAGGGGCACATGTACAAAGCAAGCTGGGTACTTCTATTGGCTGTCAGTCTAATGCTGACCGCAGGTTGTAAGAAAGACGAGCTGAGGGCTAAAGATGCCCGCATCGCAGAGCTCGAGGCGCAAGGCCAACAGACCGGGGTGTCGTACGATCAATGTAAGAAAGATCGCGAGAACCTCAACAAGCTCGTGAAGGGCTACACAGGCGAAATCAATGCCATGGAAGCTGCCCTCGCCGAGGCTGCCGCCCGCGAAGCACGCGCCGCGAAGCGCCTCCAGGAGTACAACTCCATGCTCAAGCAGCTGAAGTCGATGATCGACTCCGGCAAGCTCACGGTCCGCATCGTGCGGAACAAAATGGTCATCGAGCTGCCTGAGGCGGTTCTATTCGCCAGCGGCAGAGCCAAGCTCAAGAAGGACGGCATTCGCGTTCTCGCCGAGCTCGGCCCCGTGCTCGCAAGCCTCCAGGGCCGCGAATTCCAGGTGGGTGGTCACACCGACAACAAGCCGATCAAGACCACAGCGCTTTCCCTCCAATTGGGAGCTCTCCGGCGCGCGCGCGATCGACGTGGCTGAGCTCCTGATCGAGTACGGTGTGCCCGGCAACCGCATCTCGGCCGCCGCCTACGCCGACACCCAACCGAGCGAGACGAACGAGACCAAGGAAGGGCGCGCGAAGAACCGTCGCATCGAGATCGCTCTCCAGCCAAATCTCGACGAGCTTCCGGACCTCTCCGGCTTCGAGGACGAAGACTAGGCGCGACCGTCCTTTCGAAGGGTTAAGAAACTGCCGACGTGCCGGTGTGCTTCACGCACCCGGCACGTTTGCAATTGTGCTTTGTGAGCTGCCTCACAACGCCCGAGATCGCGTTGTATTTTCTCGTAATTGTGTAGCTGCTAGTTCCTTGGCGAGTCGCGTCGCGGGGTGCGACACAGGTTCGGTGCTATGATTCTCACGAACATTCTTCTCATCGTCGGTGCGCCCTGCGCGTCTTCGCTCTGGCCGCCGGCTGCTCCACGACACCGCCGGGCATCCACGACAGGCCCCGCTCGTCGCTTCCTGCGCCGACGAGCTGACCGCGTCGATGGACGAGTGGGTCTGCCCAGAGCGCTCCCGTCGAGTGTGAAGACGGCGTGGCGATCCGGAGACGATCTACTTCGTGCCCAGCATGCACGGGCCTGCCGGAGGATTCGGATTGCGATGACGTCGAGCTCACCCTGGTGAATGGCGAGGTAAACGAGGCGGGGCCGTTCCCGTGCAGCCCGAGCCCCACGAGATCGTCGTGACGGCGGAAACGTCGCAACGGAGCGACGAGCCCACCTCGTCCTGTGCCAGAGCTCAAAGCTGTACGTGGACAGACACCCAGACGCCCAGGCCATCGACAGGACGCGCTCGAGCTTTGGCCGCGAACCACAAGTTCCACACCATCTCGGGTGA
>PVMK01123423.1_pt1 | contig 30078 bp, 27 predicted proteins | sample 1853481 | NCBI WGS metagenome assembly PVMK01 (sample SAMN08533507, study PRJNA380276) | Marine sediment metagenome, whole genome shotgun sequencing project.
TTGAGAACACCCACTGTTAATGGTCGCTGGCATACAGGACAGCGCCCCTCCAACTCAACGGTTTCCTCCGGTTCAAGCCTTATTTTGCACTTGCGATGGCCGTCTAAATGGTATTTCCCCTCCTCGGGGAAAAACTCAATGGTGCCCCCGAAGCCCTTTCCATCAGTCATGGCCTGAATCACGTGGTCATAATCCAGGTCCGTATCAAATATGTTGGCCTCCCGTCCTAACTTCCCTGGAGAGTGGGCATCGGAATTGGAAACCAGCACATATCTGTCTAATGCGGAGAGGCATCGGTTCATTGGCGGATCAGAGGATAATCCGGTCTCTAAGGCGTGAATGTGGCTCGTGAGGTCCTCAAAGCACTCTTCTATGGCATCGAATCCTGACTTGGATCCAAACAGGGAAAACCAGGGGGTCCAGATATGGGCAGGAATAAAAAAGGCCCTGTCATCGGTCTCCAGAACAATCTCCAGAAGGTCTCTCGAATCGAGCCCTAATATAGGTCTGCCGTCAGAAGAGATATTCCCCATACGCGCCAGTTTTTCATTGAACTTGATTACTGAAGACATATTGGGCATGAGGATGAGGTGATGGAGCTTTCTCGTTCTATCCCCTTTTTTGTAGATGCAGCTTATCTCGCCTGACAGGAGAAACCGGGTGTCTCCCCGGCATGAAGGAGGCACCTGGGAGTTGGTTTCCCTTTGGAGCTGAGGCCTTAGCTGATAGAGGCCTTCCCGGGTCTCCACGAGCTTGTCGTTTAGTTCTGAAACCCATCCGGGATGTGTGAAGTCCCCTGTGCCTATCAGGGCGATACCTTTTTTTTGTGCCCAGATAGATAGACGCTCAGGGTCAAGGGTCTTGGAAGTTGCCCTGGAATAGTGGGAATGGATGTGGAGGTCGGCTAAGAATTTCATGCTCCACAAGAAACAACATCACAAGTAGAATGTCAACCCGCGGATGACGGGACTGGGGCTTACTGTCTGAAAAATGGATTATGTTTTCTCTCTGTCCCAATGGTACTATGCGGTCCGTGTCCGGGATATACCCTCAAATCATCTCCCAAGGGGAAAATCTTTTCCATAACGCCCTGTATCAGTTGATGATGGTTACCGCCGGGAAAATCGGTCCTTCCGATGGAACCGGCGAACAGGGTATCACCCGTAAACACCACTCCCGGTGCGTAAAAGCACACCCCGCCCGGTGAGTGTCCCGGTGTGTGGATCACAGATATTTTAATTTCCCCGAAAGGGATCTCCTGGGCATCTACAAGATGGCCATCGGGCTCGAACCCAAGGCCGTTTGCATCGAGGGAGTGGATTAACACAGGGGCCCCGGTAATTTCTTTCAGCTCTTTGGCTCCGCCCACATGATCCACATGCCCGTGGGTAATGAGGATATAACGGATCTTGAGTCCCAAACCCGATATCTCCTTTACTATACGGAATACCTCGTCACCGGGATCTATCACAAGACCCTCTTTTGTTTCTTTATTTCCCAGGATGTAACAATTCGACTGATAGGGTCCAACCATTAATTGTCTAAGCATTGTTCCTCCTCAAGAGCTTGTCAAAGAGTTGAGTGGTTTAGTCGTTGAGTAGGGAAAGCTTACAGTTACTTCAACACATTGGGACTTCAACCATTTAAAACGTTCAATTTCCAGCCAAGCAAGACAAAAGCACACTACTACAACCACTCAACTACTCAACCACTTAACGAAGTCTCACCTCTTTAATTCTCGCCGGGTGTGCCGCACACCCCGCAACGATAGCACTCACCCACGCGGCAGATGTCCGATTCCTCTCCCTTCAGGGCGAGGTCACGTTCTCTTTGCAGATGTTTCTTTGAAATTCCATTATCGATGAAGTCCCACGGGAGCAATTCATCATTCCCTTTTGGCCGATATACAAAAAAGTCTGGATTAATATCAGAGAATCTTAGGGCCTTGGTCCAGTCCCCGCCCGATTTATGGGCTGACAACAGGATAGCGCCGACCCTTCTATCTCCCATGGAAAGAAGTGTCTGAACATAGGCCCATTTCGGGATATCCGAGCTCACATCTATACCCCCGACCTTGCCCAACGACTTCTTCAGCCATTTCTGTTTCTTCTTTATGGATCCCAATTCCTCCATGGGAAACCACTGGAACGGGGTAAAAGCCTTTGGAACAAAGCAGTTCACACTGAGCTTGATTCGGCCTATTCTCCCTCTCTCAGCAGATTCTCTGACCATATGGTGTTTGATTTCCTTTACAAGTTCCGTGATCTCGCCTATGTCATCGGCCGTTTCAGTGGGAAGACCGATGAGAAAGTACAGCTTGATAGAAAAATCCCCGGTCCTGGAAATCATGCGCACAGTTTCAACGATTTGATCTCTTGTAAGACGCTTATTTATCGACCTCCGAAGTCTTTCAGATCCAGCTTCCGGGGCTATGGTTACGGTCTTCTGGCCAGCGGATTTCAGTTTGTCAAGGAGCCCCTGGGTCAAGGTCTCTGCCCTTAATGATGAGACTGAAAAAGACCCTCCTCTCTCGACAATCATTTCCATCAGATCTTCTATCCCTGCTACATCCGATACCGCAGGACTCAGCAGGCCTATCTGATGGGATCGCTCCATTGCCTTGAGAACGGATTCGCGCAGTAACGACTCCTTATAGGCTCTTGGAGGGCGATAGGCATAACCCGCAGCACAAAAGCGGCATGAATGCCCGCATCCCCTTCCTACCTCGATCAGGACCTTGTCACCGAATTCCGTATTAGGAGTAGTAATGGCCGAAATTGGCATACTATGTTCAGAGAACCCGCCTTCGGCAGAACAGGCCACCTTTATTTTTTCAGGGATCTGCTCTCCTGCCGGAATAAAGGCTTTAAGGGTGCCGTCCTTATGGTATTGGGTCTGGTAGAGAAGGGGGGCGTAAAGATTAGGCAAATTCCTCGCTAAATTGATTATGACCTCTTTTTTTGAAGAACTGTAATTATTGAACTCCATAAAGAGGTCCAAAAACATTTCTAAGCTGGCTTCCGCCTCGCCAAGCAAAAAGAAATCAACAAAGGGAGACAATGGCTCCGGATTCAGAAAAGTGGTAACCCCCCCTGCCATAACAAGGGGCTTGAGGTCTGGCCTTTCCTCTGCAGAGAGGGGAATCCCGGCTAAATCTAAAATACTAAGCACATTGGCATAGTCATTTTCAAAGGAGAGTGAGAAAGCCACGAGATCAAACTCATAGAGTGGGGTCTGCGATTCCAAGGAGAGGAGCGGCTTTCCCGATCGAAGGTAGAGGGACATTTCTTGACCTTCGGGCAGGAAAGCACGCTCTGCAACAACATGGCGTTTCTCGTTTAGAAGGTGGTAAACAATCTGGAACCCGAGGTTTGACATGCCCAGGCGGTAGTAGTTGGGGTATATCAGGGCAATTGACAGCTTACCGCCCCAATCCTTTATTACAGATCCCTTTTCCTCCGCAAGCCGGGCTCGATAGAGGGAAATGATGTCGCTTGACACGTCTCAGTTTACCTTCACGGGTTTACCCGCACCATGTGCGGGGATCTACGACAGTGTTCGAAGGTTCATGGTTTCCCGCTGAAAGCGGGATTCAGGCAAATGCTGGACAACTTGTACAGGGTCAATCGGCTTTCGCACGCAAAAAGGTTGGATAATCCAGATTTTCCTTTATGCGGAATTTGTCGAAAAATCCCCTTTTCTCTCGTTTGTACGACCTTTCCTCCAATGAATCAGACAGTTCCTCTTCCTTCCTCATAAAGGTAGGCGTATCGAGATTCACGCCATTCATCTTAACTGTCCAGCCCTCCTCAACATCTTCAGGGGTTACATCTCTCAGCCTGACCACATTATCATAGTCCGGGGACGGGGTCTCAATCGCATCTCTAACAACGGCCCTGAGAAAGTTCCGATCTTTCTCTTTAGGATGGCTATCTATCCCGGTGGCGATAACTGTCACCTGGACCTCATCTTCTAAGCCATCGTCAAGGACCATACCCCAAAAGATCTCCGCATCATCGTTCACTTCGTTTTTAATGTAGTTGGAGGCCTCCTCAACCTCTTCCATGGTCATGTCAAGAGGTCCGGTTATATTCATGAGGAGTCCTTTGGCCCCATCAATGGAGATGTCCTCTAAGAGAGGGCTGTTGATGGCGTTCTGTGCAGCTTCGCAAGCCCTGTTCTCTCCGCTTGCCTTACCCATCCCCATGAGCGCGGTTCCCATCTTTTCCATCACCTTTTTCACATCGGCAAAATCAAGGTTGATAAAACTGCGGCTCATGATCAGATCTGAAATCCCCTTGACCGCCTGGAGAAGGACATCATCGGCCTTAACAAAAAGCTCTTTAAGAGGTGTGGCTTTATCACCTAAGCTCTTTAGACGTTCATTAGGGATGACAATCAGGCTGTCAACCTGATTCTTGAGGGCCTCAATACCCTCCATAGCCCTCTTCATTCGCGGTTCTCCCTCGAACTTGAAGGGTTTTGTCACGACAGCCACCGTTAGAGCCCCGCTCTCCCTGCTCTCACGGGCCGCTACAGGAGAGGCGCCGGTCCCTGTTCCACCTCCCATCCCTGCCGCTATGAAAACCATGTCTGACCTGTCCAATACCTCTTTGATTTCAATAATGCTTTCCTCTGCTGAAGTCCTGCCGATGTCAGGATCTGCCCCCGCTCCAAGACCCATGGTGATGGAAGGGCCTAATTGGATCTTGTGAGAGCATAAAGATTGTTCAAGATCCTGGGAGTCGGTATTTGCCACAACAAAATCAACCCCCTTCAGGTTTGAACTAATCATGTTGTTAATAGCATTACCCCCAGCTCCTCCGAGCCCCAACACCTTTATTCTGGCGTTGTAGCTCCCCTTTTCGACCTCATCGATGAACTCGAATTTCATAATGTCCCCCTTTCTTGTGATTAATTAATTATAAATCCCCTAATTCTCAATTCCCCAATACCATCCGACATCTGACCTCCGACCTCTCTCCTTTCCTCCCATCCTATCCAATACCCAGTACCCAATACCTAATACCCAATACCCAAATTCATCAAACAATCTCCTTAAACCATCTTTTCATCCTTGCCATAACAAGATGAAAAATATTGGAATCCCTTATTCGGAATTTTCGCTTTCTCTTGCTTACTTTGGCACCATAGAGAACAAGTCCTACGGGTGTGGCATACATGGGCTTGTTGACAAGGTCTGCCAGTCCTATTACCCCCTCGGGATATCCCACTCGAGCCGGGGCATTGAATATCTGCTCTGCTATTTCGCTGACTCCCGGGAGTTCTGCAGATCCACCCGTCACGACAACTCCCGAACCGGCCCTCTCCTGGTAGCCTGAACGTGCAAGCTCGCCGTGGATCAGGGCAAAAATTTCTTCCACCCGCGGCTCCAGGATCTCCCCCAGGATTTGCCGGGAAAGGGTCCTCGGCTTCCTTCCCCCTACTCCTGGGACTTCTACGATCTCATCCCTGCCGATCATTGATGAAAGCGCGCACCCATATTTTATCTTGATCTTTTCCGCATCCAACTTCGGCGTCCTCAGACCAACAGCAATATCATAAGTCAGGTTATCCCCGCCTAAGCCCAGAACCGAAGTATGTTTGATAGCTCCATTGGAAAATAGCGCCATATCGGTCGTCCCCCCGCCAAAATCGATCAGCGCGGCTCCAATATTGCGCTCTTCTTTTGTTAGGACTGCCTCGCTCGAAGCTATAGACTCGAGCACAATATCGTAGACATCGAGCCCGGCCTTGTTGGCGCATTTTATAATGTTTTGCGCGGATGTAACCGCACCCGTCACTATATGAACCTTAGCCTCTAAACGAACGCCGGCCATTCCAAGGGGATCCAGAATGCCGTCCTGGTCATCAACTATAAACTCCTGAACCAGGGTATGGATAACCTCACGGTCCATGGGAATGGCCACTGCGCTTGCAGCCTCAATAACCCGGTCGATATCCTTTTTGGTTACCTCCTTTTCTTTCAGGGCGATGACTCCCGGGGTGTTAAATCCCTTTATATGACCTCCGGCTATCCCGGCATAAACCGAGCTTATTTCACACCCGGCCATGGTCTCTGCTTCCTCTATGGCTTCCTTAATGGAATTGACGGTATGTTCTATATTAATAACTACGCCTTTTCTCAGGCCCTCGGAAGGATGGCTTCCCATGCCGATTATCTCTACGCCATCAGGGCTAACATCTCCTACCACTGCACAGATCTTGGTAGTGCCGATATCCAGACCTACAATTATATCCCCTGCCATTGCGTCCTTACCTTACTCCCCGTGTAGAGCAGAGCACATGGTGCAAAGAATGACCTTCTGCTAAATATGCTATGCGCTACACTCCATGCGGATACTGTGTGTTAGCTGTTTCTGAAAGAGACCACTGCCCCATCCTCATAGTTGAGGTTAATATGTGTCACGGTGTCAATTTTTCCCGACTGGCTCAGATGTTCAGCCACCTTTTTCAACCCATCTATTTTGTCGCCAAATTCGTTCCACTTGAATGTGACCTCCGCTCTCAGATGATTGAAGTAGAGCGATATCTCCCCATTTTTCCTGAGATGGATTTCCGAAACTCCATCTAATGACCAGAGATCATCTTCTGAGTCCAAAACATTTATTACATGCATTGTCTTGTCCAATTGCTCCTGGGCCCTTGATCTGTTTTTGGAAAGGCCTGTAATGATCGGAAAATCGTTGTCGTCCGATTCAGAAACCATCTTGAATATCTCGCCCCGTTGATTCACGTAGTAAAATCGATCTGTAAGTGCTAATGCTGCGGGAATCTGTTTTTCAGCCTCGACAATAAGTGTATGGGGGAAACGTCTTTCCAATTTAACGGAGCGGACCCAGGGGTGCTCATCCATTCTTTTTTTCAATTTGTTAAGGTTGAGGCCCAACAGGCTCTGCTCAGAGTTCAAGCCACACATCTCAATCAGCTCATTTCTGATCTTTCCATCAACTCCTTTCATATCGACCTGCTCAAGCTTCATATAAGGAGACGTAAGCAGGTAATGGTAAAAGGATATAAAGGATAAACTCACAACGGCTATAACGGCGACGAAGAGAAAAATCTTCAAGAACCCTGATCCAATCCGCTGGATTACGCCAAATACCGCAAAAACAGCCCGCCCCCTTTTTTCCCTGTGAGATCGTTTTGTCAAAATGGCCCGTTTTTTCATGGTTTTTCTGCACCCCCGACTATTTGAACCTCGAGTTCCAACTGCACGCCCGCCGTTCTTCTCACCTCCTCCCGGGCCAGATCGATAAGAGTTAGGATATCCGTTGCTGTAGCGCCGTCCTTATTGACAATGAAGTTGGCATGCTTATTTGAGATCATAGCACCGCCTATTCTCTTTCCTTTCAATCCCGCCTGCTCGATAAGCCTGCCGGCATAATCGTTGAGCGGATTCTTGAATATTGACCCGGCGCTTGGATATTCGAGGGGTTGGGTCTCCTTCCGTCTCTTGAGGCAGCCTGCGATCCTCGCTGACACAGTTTTCGGAGCATCCCGGTCCAATCGAAAAAGGACATTGGTAATAACGACCCCTGGTTCCAAATTTGAGTTACGGTATGAAAACCTGAGTCCGGACCGATCTCTTGCCATCAGTTGCCCGCGTTGGCTGACCAGCCTGATCTCTCGGACCCTGGGGCCTGTCTCCTTCCCAAAGGCCCCGGCATTCATTGCTACAGCCCCCCCGACACTGCCAGGTATACCTGCAAGAAATTCTAATCCTGATAAGCCTTTCTCCCGGCACCATATCAGGAGATCCGCAATAGAAACGCCTGCCCCTGCTAATATGTCCGGATAATCGGCTCCCTCAAACTGTATGTCAGCGAAGACCCCGGCAAGTAAAATTACTACTCCTCCAATCCCCCCATCCCTGACCAGCAGATTGCTCCCCTTCCCTGCCACCAGATAGGGGATCTCTTCTTTGACAAGGAAGGATACTACTCCCGAAAGCCCTTCCGGATCACTTGCTTCATAGACAGCTTCAGCGTTTCCACCAACCCGCAAGGTAGTGTACTGGCTCATGGGAAAATCAAAACCGATTTGCCGGCCAGCTATTCGAAGCAGTTCCGTTTTCTGGCGTTCATCCATTTTTGAAACTTGAAAACTACTTCTATCAATACATCAGAGTTTTTCCAAATATGCCAAAAAGGCCGTTTCTCTTTCGATTCAAGAAGGATTCTTCCCCCACACCGGAAATATGCATTGGTTTTGCTTCCACTATTGTGACCATGGGGTATGACTTATACATTTGCGGTTCCCAATGCTCAACTTCTCCCAGTTTCCAGTTTCGAATTTCCAGTTTCAAGCTGCGCGCCGAGTTTTTCAAAGAGCCGATCACCTTCCCGATATATATTTCCGGCACCGAGGGTCATGATTAGATCACCCGACCGCACAAGGTCCAGGAGTGCTGGAAGGATCTCTTCCTGTCGGGCGCAAAAAACCACATCCTTGTGCCCATGATCTCTGATCCCTTTAGACAACGTCTCCGAGGTGATCCCCTTAATCGTATCCTCGCCGGCGGAAAAAATCGGAGCCACAACAAGGATGTCCGCATCATTAAAAGAGAGAACAAAACGATCTAACAAAGCCTGAGTTCGAGTGTATCTATGCGGCTGGAATAAAATGATCAGTCGTCTTTCCGGCCAGCACTCCTTTACAGTTTTGAGTGTGGCCATAATCTCGGTGGGATGATGCCCATAATCATCGAGGAATAAGACACCTTTCCTTTCCCCCTTGAGCTGGAAGCGTCTTGAAAGCCCACCCAAAACCTTGAGCCCTTCTTTGATGACCCCGATCTCCAGGTCCAGCTCGAGACCAACAGCAGTTGCCGCAAGGGCGTTAAGAACATTATGTTCTCCGGGCATTCCCACTGTTATCCTGCCTAATGAACTACTCCGGTATATTACTTCAAGGCTGGTGCCCCATTTATCTTTTCTCAGATCTACCCCTTTGAGATCGGCCTGGGGGCTCATTCCATAGGTCAGGCATCTTTTTTTCAGACTGGGAATAATCCCCTGGATTTCCTCGTTATCAAGGCAGAGTATGGCAGTTCCATAAAAGGGGACCTTGTTTATGAAATCTATGAATGTTTGACGAATGGCTTCAATATCCCCGTAATGGTCCATGTGTTCGTGATCTATATTGGTAACCACTGCGATTGTGGGGGATAAGGCGAGAAAAGAGCCGTCGCTTTCATCTGCCTCGACAACCAGGATATCTCCCTGTCCCAATTTGGCATTTGAGCCCCCCAGATGTCTAACCTCCCACCGATGACGACGGTTGGATCGAGCTGTCCGCATGTCAGAATAGAGGCCACCATGGAGGTGGTGGTTGTCTTTCCATGGGCCCCGGCTATGGCTACTCCATATTTGAGTCGCATTAACTCAGCCAACATCTCGGCCCTCGGTATTACGGGAATATACTGTTCAGTTGCTTCTAAGATTTCCGGGTTATCCTTCCCGACAGCCGAGGAGTAGACCACAACATCGGTCCCTTTCACATTTTCCCTATCGTGCCCCTTGAAAATACTCCCTCCAAGGCCTGCAAGTCGCCGCGTTACAGCAGTTTCCTTCAGATCGGATCCGCTCACCCTATAGCCCAGATTGATCAAAAGCTCGGCTATTCCACTCATACCGATGCCTCCGATCCCCACAAAATGAATATGCTTTGCCTTTCCGAATTGTTTCATGGGTTCACACAATTGAGGTTACTGGTTACTCGTTACTGTTCTCGCTGTCCCGCTAGCGGGATTACTGCTTTCGGCCCGATTGAATGGGGCGGCCTACCTTAACTTTAGGCACTTTAGGCACTTCAAACTTTAGGCACTTATGTCATCTCCGTTATCTGGTCCACGATAATCTCTGCCGCATTAGTCCTGCTGATTTTCCGTGCCTCTTCGCCCATCTTTTTCAGCCCTGACCTGTCATCCATATATTTCATTAATGCACGGGCCATTACCTCACCGTTCAGGTTCTTCTGGAGGATCATTTCGGCCCCTCCCGCTCGAACTAAGACGCCGGCATTTATCTCCTGATGGTTGTTCGTTGCATGGGGATAGGGGATAAGAATCGAAGGCTTACCCAATGCAGCCAATTCAGAGATAGTAGTTGCCCCCGCCCTGCCCACCACGATGTCTGCCCGGTTATAAGCTGCCCCCATATCCTTAATAAACGGAACAACATCTCCCTTAAGCCCCCTGACACGGTATTCTTCAGCCACGCGCGAGTGGTCGCCTTTTCCGGTCTGGTGAATGACTTCGATCATCTTTCCCCTGCTATTTAAAAAGATCAGGGCTTCCTCAAATGCCTCATTAATCGCCTTTGCGCCCTGACTACCCCCCACCACCAAAACGGTAAATTCATCACCTTTTTCAGGCCGTTTCGCCTGGCCCAAAAGGAGCTCGCGTCGAACCGGATTGCCGGTTAAAACCGGACTCCTTTTTTTGAAATAGGGCCTGCTTTCTTCAAAAGAGATAAATATACGATCTACAAATTTAGAGAGCAGGCGGTTAGTAACCCCCGGATAGGAATTCTGCTCATGGATCGCAGTGGGTATCCCCATTAATTTTGCGGCCAGGCAGAATGGCCCCGCAGAATACCCTCCAACTCCAAGGGCAAAAGACGGTGCAAATTGCTTGATAATAGATACCGATTGCAGGATGCTCTTGGGCAGTTTCATTAGCACAGGCATACCTTTCTTCCATCCTCGACCCTTTATCCCTTCCACATCAATGGAAACCGCTTCAAATTCCGGTTCCATGGGAGATAAAATCTCTGATTCCATTCTCTTTCGGCCAATTACAAAAAGGACCTCCGTACTCTCAACCCTTTTTTTTAACTCCCTTGCAACGGCTATACCCGGAAACAGATGCCCTCCTGTGCCCCCACCTGCAATTATTAGGCGAAATCCGGACTTGTTTTCCCTTCCTTGATCTTGACCAAAATTGAACATTTTTCAAAGGTCTCTCTGGATGCCGGAAATAGGTCAACCTGCAGCTCGCAACCCGTAACTCGCAACCTCATCTTTTCCTCACTGTCAACTTCTCGCTGAAATATTCAATAGAACCCCTATACTCACAAGTGTTATCATGAGTGAAGAACCACCATAGCTTATTAGAGGAAGCGTTAGCCCCTTTGTGGGAAGCAAACCCATGACTACTCCCATATTGATTAGCACCTGGAGAGCGATAAAGGATGTCAAACCAACCGCGAGATAGGCGCTGTAAAGGTCCCTTGGCTTTCAGTGACACTCTTATTCCCCCCATGATCAGGATACCGAAAAGAACGATAACGGCCGCCACACCCAATAGGCCCTAATTCTTCGCCCATGATGGAGAGAGCAAAATCGGTATGGGGTTCGGGCAGATAGAAGAGCTTCTGTTTACTGTTGCCTAAGCCCACTCCGAAAATACCTCCAGACCCAAAGGCCAGGAAAGAGTGTATGATTTGGAATCCGATGCCTTGGGGATCATCCCAGGGATTGATGAACGCCAGCCATCTTTTAATGCGATAATCAGCATTCCAGATCAGCCATATAACGACCGGAGTAGAGAGTAGAAAGATGGAAAACAGCTGAAATATCCGCACACCCCCCACAAAGAGCACTATCAGAACCCATACGCCGATAATCACTGCAGTTCCGAGGTCTGGCTGAAGGACGATGAGCAATATAAACGCACCGGCAATCAGTAGATGAGGGAAGAGGCCCTTGGAGAATGACTCCATTGCTGTTCCTTTCTTAGACATGGAGTAGGCCATATACACGGCCAAAGAGAACTTCACAAATTCAGAAGGCTGGAAGGAGAAGTTCCCTAAACTCATCCACCTGCAGGCGCCGCCCACCTTACGTCCCAGACCGGGAATGAAAAGGAGTGCCAGGAGACAGACACTGACTAAGAGTAAGGGATAGACAAGCTTTGAATAAAGTGTGCAGGGGATATACCTCGTTAACACCATAAGGCCGACCCCAATCGCACAAAACAGAGCCTGCTTCTTGAGATAGAAATAGCTGTCTCCCAAACGGTGTTCGGCTAAGTTGGAACTGGTGCTATAAACCACGACAAGGCCTAAAGAGATCAGAAGGATCGCAGGGATAAGAATCATAAAATCGTATCCTGAATCTGTCTGCTTTTTTTCAGCCATGAATAAGCCCCTCGACCGCTTCTCTGAAAACCCGGCCCCTGTGAGGGTAATCAGAAAACATATCAAAACTCGAGCACGCAGGTGCCAAGAGAACAGCATCCCCTTTACTCGCCATGGTAAAGGCCTTAGATACCGCCTCTTCCATTTTTTCGGCCACGGAAAAGGGGATTTCATCTCTAAAAGATTGTGCTAACAGCCCCCTGGCCTCACCCAGGAAAACAGCCCCTTTTACCCTTCCACGACTTGCGGTGACTAAGGGTGCATAATCCGCACCCTTGTGACGGCCCCCTGCAATGAGAATCAGGGGCCGGTCAAAGCTTGTTACTGCCCTGACCGCCGCATCCACATTGGTGGCTTTTGAATCGTTATAAAACAGCACACCGTTTATCTCTCCCACATATTCGAGCCTGTGCGGAAGACCCTTAAATTGATTTACGGTTTTCTGGATCACCGCAGCATCAATCCCAAGCGCCATCCCCGCCAGGACAGCCCCTAAGAGATTTTCCTGATTATGGGAGCCGGGTAGAGCAAAGGCATCTAAAGAAAAACTCTGCTTTGTCGACCCGTTCAAACTGGCGCTAATCTTTCCATCTTCCAAAAAGGCGTTCAGCCCCTCCCCTTTCTTTGATCCATAAAAAAGGAGAGAGACACCGGAAGACGGTCTAACTGAAGAAAGCCTCTGGTCATCGTGATTGAGTATTAAGTGCTGGCCATCGCCTTGATTCTCATAGAGCCTAAGTTTAGATTGGGTATAGGCCTCATAGTCAGGATACCGGTCCAAATGATCGGGGGATATGTTCAGAATTATGGAGATATAAGGCGAGAAGGTATTGATAGTATCCAATTGAAAACTGCTTACCTCCAATACAATATAATCCGCCTTCTCATCCCCCACGACATGGGCCATCAGAGGAGTTCCGATATTCCCCCCGACAAAGACATTAAATCCGGCATTTTCAAGCATACTGCCCAGAAAGGTGGTGACAGTGGTCTTCCCATTGGTGCCGGTTACCGCAATTATGGGGGTATCAATAAAACGGCTGGCCAACTCCAATTCGCCCACAACTGGAATCCCTTTTTCTGATGCGGATTTAATAAGCGCCATATCATGGGGCACTCCCGGGCTCAGGACTATGGTATCAACATTTAAAAAGGTCTCTTTCTTATGCCCTCCAACCTCCAATACGATCCCCAATTCCAGAAGTTCTCTTAATATTTCAGGATCGAGTTCCGATTCCCTCCTCCTTTCGGTTACGATTACATCGGTCCCCTGTCCTGCCAGCCATCGAGCAGTCCAGAGCCCTGATGTCCCCAGGCCAACAACAAGCACCTTCGATTGCGGATTTTGTTTATTCTGCATTCTGCTTACCTTATCTTGAGGGTGCTGATGGAAAGTAGGGCCAATATGATGGCAATAATCCAGAAGCGAACGATCACCTTTGGTTCAGGCCAACCCTTCAATTCAAAATGATGGTGTATAGGGGCCATCCGGAAAATTCTCTGTCCCCCGGTCAATTTGAAGTATGCCACCTGGAAGATGACAGAGAGCGCCTCAAAGACAAACAGACCTCCCACCAGGATCAGCACCAGCTCCTGCTTCGTGATAACGGCAACAGTGCCTAAAACAGCTCCCAATGGGAGAGATCCCACATCACCCATAAAAATCTCGGCAGGGTAGGCATTGTACCAGAGAAACCCGAGACCGGCGCCTACCACTGCCCCACAGAGCACCGAGATTTCACCTGCTCCTGGAAGGTAGGGGATCTGCAGATATGAAGCGATCTTTATATGTCCTGCGAGATAGGCAAAAACCAGGTAACTGGCAAAGGCAACAATTAGAGGGCTTATGGCGAGTCCGTCCAGCCCATCCGTTAGATTGACCGCATTGGAGGTCCCAACTATAATAAATACTGCGAAGGGGATATAGCCCCAACCGAGATCCGGCGACACATTCTTGAAAAAGGGAACATTGAGGTACGAATCAAAACCCGCATAGAAATAGAGGACTAAAACTGTAACGAGGGCACCTGCTATCTGGAGTGAAAATTTGGAAGCAGCGCTGAGGCCCTTGCTGTTTTTCCTCATTATCTTCAGATAGTCATCGGCAAAGCCAATACCTCCAAAGAAAAGAATGACAAACATTACGAGCCAGATGTAAATATTAACTGGTTCGGCCCAGAGGAGGGTGGCAAAGATAATCGCAGGTAGAATCAGACAACCCCCCATAGTGGGGGTCCCTGCCTTAAGTTTATGCGTGGGGGGACCATCATCCCGGATCTGTTCCCCCACCTGCATAGCACCAAGTTTCTTGATTGCCCAGCCGCCAAAAATAAAGCAGACCAGCAGGGCGGTCAGGCTGGCGAGGATGGTCCTGAACGTTATGTACCTGAAGACATTCAGCCACGACAGGTCTGTATGAAATAGATAGATCAGTCTGTAAAGCATCTGTGGCGGGCCCTCTAATACTTATTCCCTGATAACCAAACCCGGATAAACCGGAAAAGTAACTAAAGTGCCTAAAGTTGATGTTTGTTTTTCATTCGATGTTCGATGTTGGACGTTCATCTTGCGTCCTGTATCTCTTCCCCATCAGGCGGTAGCGGCAATCACCACATTCAGAAAATTTTCTAATGCAAAAGGCTTGAAAAGACGACTCTCGACACGCGGAAGTTCTTTGTCTGACAGCCTTTGATCTGTGGGGTTGCCTGTCATGATAATGATCTTTTCGTTTCGGCCGCTCTTCTTCATCCGTTTCAACATTGCAACACCATCTAATTTGGGCATATTGATGTCGGTAACGACCAGGTCAAAATGGTCTTGCTCCAACTTATCTAATGATTCCTGCCCGTCACTTGCCAAGCTCACCTCAAAACCCTTGTTCAGCAGGACCTCTGATAATAGAAACCTGATCCCGCTCTCATCATCCACCACCAATACCTTCTTTGCTCTTTCCATTTCAGAACTCGCTCCTATAATGATCAGTCAATTCTCATCTGCCCGATTCCTGGCAGGCAGTGCCACTCTGCAAATCACTCCTTGCTCAATCTCTCTATGCCTCTGCTCTCTGCGCCCTGCCCTATGCGCCTCTGCGCTCTGCGCCGCAGCCCCTCAACCACCTTTTCGAGCCCCATTTTCCGCGAGCCCTTTAGAAAAATCAGATCTCCTTCCCTCATAATGCCTGCTATCTCCTTCACCATTTCATCATGGGTTTCCATAACCTTTAAGCAATCAGCGGGTATACCTGCAATTTGAGCGCTGTTGATCATCTCCTGTGCATGTTCTCCCATGGCAAAAAAAGAACTGGCCCCTGCCTCTGCAACCTTTTGTCCGGCCTCCCTGTGGGCATTGATCGCGGTATCACCCAATTCCATCATCTCACCGAGACCCACGATCAGCCTCCCACTCCCACTCACCATAGAGATGACAGCATTGAGAGCAGCACATAGGGACGTGGGATTGGAATTATATGTATCGTCAACAAGAATAATCCCATCGGCAATAGAGGCAATCTGGAACCTGCCCTTAATCCCCGAAAATTCCCCCAGGCCCTTGCTGATATTTTCGAGGGGCTCATTGAGGCTGAAGCCTACTGCAGCTGCAGCCAGGGCGTTTTGCAGATTATGGATTCCCGGAACCTTTATCTGTATGGGCCAGCAGCTATCCCCATATATGAGATTGAAGCGGATCCCTTTTAGCCCCTCATTTTTGATATTGGCCGCTCTGACATCATTTCCCTGCCCGAGCCCAAAGGTCATTTTCTGTCTCAAAAATATTGATGCCCTCTTCATCAAACGCTCATCATCGCCATTAAGGATCATAAGGCCCTCTGACGAAATCTTCTTAATAAGCTCTGTTTTTGCCTTTGCCACCCCATCCAGGTCTGATAATCCTTCAATATGGGCCATGCCCACGTTTAGGATCACTCCCACATCAGGATCTGCTATTTCAGTCAGTCGGGAAATTTCTCCGGGTCGGTTCATCCCCATTTCCAGTACGGCTTTTTTATAACCCTCCTCAAGTTTCAAAAGAGTGAGGGGCAACCCGATAAGATTATTAAAATTCCCTTGATTCTTTAATGTCATGTTGCCAATTTTGAGAATAGCAGCCGCCATCTCCTTTGTGGTGGTCTTCCCGGAACTCCCTGTTATGGCCACCACCTTGAGGTCGTGTCGTCGACGCCACCATGCGGCCAAATCGCCAAGGGCCTCTAATGTGTCATCGACAGAGATAACAACAGGGTTTGGGGATGAGAGTGTACCGGAATTGATATCTTTTACTGCACGTTCCGGTCTTACCCAGTCATTTTGAGCCACAATTGCAGCTGCGCCTTGTTCAATAGCCTTAGGGACGAAGTCATGCCCGTCATACCGTTCACCCCTCAACGCCCAAAACAGGTCACCGTGCCGTATGGTTCTTGAATCCGTACTAACTCCGGATAGAACCGTTTCCCCATCGCCCGAAATAAGGGTCCCATTTATTGGGTTTATGATCTCTTTGGCTCTAATTTTACCCCAGCCGACCGGCATATTTGCCTCTTAACCGGCGGCCCGGGCCGCCACCACTCGATCATCGAAAGCCTTTTTCTCTTTACCAGTGATCTGGTAAGTTTCATGACCTTTACCCGCAATAAGGACCAGATCCCCGTTTCGGGCCATGTTGACCGCCCTTTGAATTGCGTTTTCACGATCCAGATCAAGAATATAATCCTTCAGACCCGATTCAATCACGCCTTCCTCGATCTGAGAAGCAATTGTACCGGGATCTTCGGTGCGGGGATTATCAGAGGTAATGAAGACCATATCGCTCTCCAGCCCTGCCACACGCCCCATCGCTTTCCTTTTTCCTTTGTCTCTGTCACCTCCACATCCAAACACCGTAAGCACGCGCCCCTCTGTCAATAACCTTACTGCGCCTAATGCCTTTAAAAGGGCATCCGGAGTATGCGCATAATCTACAACCAGCGCTAATCCACGTTTGTTCCTGACCTGTTCCAGACGGCCCGGCACCCCTCTTGGCTGTCTTAGACCGGAACATATGGATTTGAGGTCAATACCCAGCGCAAGCGCTCCTGCTGCCGCGGCCATTAAGTTATATATATCGAACTCCCCTATGAGTGCGGACCCAATTTCCATTTCGCCTTCAGGGGTTATAAGTCTGGCTGTTAAACCTGCTCTGCTTACCTTAACCTCCTCAGCCCTTACATCACATTCTTCCCCCATGCCATATGTAATGACCCGAGCCTCTGTTAACTTGATTAACTCTCTTCCCCTTGGATCATCAGCATTAATCACCGCCCTGGCTCGTCGCTTGGGCCCGTCACGCGTTAATGATTTAAAAAGAAGGGCTTTTGCTTCAAAATACGCCTCCATGGACCTGTGATAATCGAGATGATCCCTGGAAATGTTCGTGAGGATGGCCACACAAAAAGGACATCCTCTGACCCTTCCCTGATCTAAAGAATGAGAAGAAACCTCCATTACTACATCGCTGACAGCGCTGTCGGCCATCTCGCGTAACATCCGCATAAGGTCTAAGCATTCGGGTGTGGTTACCGGAGCTTCCCTGACATGACCTGGGAACCGGTAATTAATAGTCCCCAGCACCCCCGGCTTTCTCCCGGCTGCAACGAGAATTGATTCAAGGAGGTAGGCGGTAGTGGTCTTTCCGTTGGTCCCTGTGATACCTATCAAATTCATCTTTTTGAAAGGACTGTCAAAAAACCTGACAGCAAGCCGCGATAACGCTTCACGGGAATCCCGGACCTGAATCATGGCGCCGTTTTTGTTCCGAAACCCACCAGGACCTGGGGGCAATTCAGAAACCACCACCGAGGCGCCTTTTGAAATCGCATCCTCGATGAAATGATGCCCATCCTGCGTATGGCCTTTCAAAGCAACGAACATGGCGCCGGGCTTTATTGCGCGAGAATCATAATAAATATTAGCTATCTCCAAATCATGGTCGCCCTGAAAATCAACTATTTCAATAACCTCCATGAGCTGTTCTAATTGCATACTTGTTTTCTTTTTTTAAATCCGCATTCCAAAATCCGAAATCGTGCCTGAATCACACCAAGGCGTGATTCAGGCACTCCCTATCCCGGGGAGTTGAAACTCACGCTTACACTGTTAACAGTTTTGAGTGGCGATCCGGCCTCGGGTTGCTGTTTTACGGCTAATCCGGAACCTTTCAAACTTACATTAAGTCCCAAAGCCCTCCCCCTCTTCAGGACCTCTCTCATACCCATGCCTCTAAAATCGGGCAACAGCCCCTGTTTGAGTTCACCTGCAATCTTATTCACTTCCTCTGATTTCGTGCTGTTACCGGAATCTCCTGAGGTATCTGACACTAACGCCTTTGCTTTGGCCTCAGCCACCGTGAGTAGATCCGGCTGAGGATTAACCTTGAGATGGTTAAGAGACCAGGATCCCACATCCCTGAAGACAGGTCCCGCAACCAAGCCCCCATATACAACGCCCTTTGGTTCATCGATCAGCGCCAAAATCACTAATTTCGGTCTTTCTACAGGGGCAAAACCCACAAAAATCGCGATGTATTTGCTTTTCGAGTACCTCTTTGTCTTAGGGTCAACCTTTTGCGAGGTTCCGGTCTTTCCCGCAACCCTGAACCCACGGATGGCTGCCTTTGGCGCCGTTCCCTCACTGCTTACGACACCTTCAAGGATTTTTGCCACTCTCTTTGCCGTCCGGGTTGAAATAACTCTTCGCACCACCTTAGGCCGAGTTTCCTCAACCATGCCGCCCGATTCGTCGACTATTTTCTTAACAACATAAGGACGCATCAGCTTCCCTCCATTTGCAATTGCCGCAAACGCCATTGTCAGTTGTAAAGATGTGGCGGTCATCCCCTGTCCGAAAAAGAGCGTTGCGCGGTCGATCTTTCTTGCTTTTTCTGCTTCTCTGACAAAGCCTTTTCTTTCTCCCAAAAGACCAACACCTGTTTTTCTGGTAAATCCAAATTTTTTCAAGTAGTCGCTAAACTTTTCATATCCTAACTTTTGGCCAATCTTGATGGCCCCGATATTGCTGGAATACACGATGATATCCGAAACACTCAATTTGCCGTATTTATGAGTATCGTGAACCACGCGCCCACCGACCTTATATTCCCCCTCTTCACAATGGAATTGGGAATCAGGCGTTACCACTGATTCTTCTAAAGATGCTGCTAAGAGAAGCGCCTTGATAGTAGAGCCTGGCTCGAAACAGTCGGTAACAATCCGGTTTCTCCATTGATCCGGTCTGTATTTGGAAAAGGCATTGGGGTTAAATTCCGGAACCACGGCCATGGCTAAGATCTCACCCGTCTCCGGATTTACCACAATACAGTGGCCCCCCTTGGCTCTTGTCTTCTTTACTGCGATTTTGAGGGCCTGCTGGGCCTTGTACTGAATCTCTTTGTCGATTGTAAGGACCAGGTGGTGCATTCCCCGGCCTGAAGGATCTGTTCTGTTAATGGAGAACGACCGGCCCAATGCATCCCGCATGCGGATGAGTCTATGTTCTGGCCCTTTCAGAAAGTCATCATATCTCTTTTCAAGCCCTTCTAATCCCTGATTATCAACGCCGGAAAAACCGATCAGATGAGCGGCAATTTCCCGGCCGGGATAGTACCGCCTGGTTTCCGTAGTCACACCGATACCATCTATTTTCAGCCCTGATACCTGTTGGGTCAGAGTTGGGGAAATTCTTCTTTTTATCCATACAAAAGAACGGTCGCGTCTCAGGAGTTTAAGGATCTTGTTCTTTTTTTCACCCAGGATCCTGGATAATTGTCTCGCTGTCTTGTTTTTTTCTTTAATTTGTTTTGGATGGGCAAAAACAGACCCTACATGCACACTGAGAGCCAACTCATTCCCTTCCCTGTCATAAATAGTTCCGCGTTCGGGAGGGAGTTTGATTGTACCGATTATACCGTTTTCAGCAATGCCTCGCAGATAATCTCTTTCTATGACCTGGAGCTGGTAGGCCCGGGCAAGGATTGTCCCGAAACCGAGCAGAAAAAAAGTGGTTACCACATAAATGCGGAAACGAATCCATTTCTTTTCCTTAACCTTCATGGCAAGATGACAATCTGTTCAGGAGTGGGTTGTCTCAGCCCCAGATCCTTAACGGCTTTGGACTCTAAATTTTGAGGCGATTTTAAGAGGGCTAATTCCAATCTCAGTTTCCGATTTATCTCTTGAAGCCTCATCTCTTCTTTCTTTAATTGACTGAGATCATAGCCGATCTGAGTTTTTTCAAAGTTTGACCATACGTAGCTGATGCCGGTTCCCATGAAGAACAACAGCATCAGGATAATCAGAAGAGCCTGTCTTCTCGTGAAACGGGACCTGTTTTTTTTAGACCGGGAATTCCTGACCCGAATACCTGTCTTTGCATTGCGGGAAACCATCATTCTTGACACCTTTTCTGGTCTTGTCATGGCGAAACCCTTTCTGCAGCTCTCATGATAGCGCTGCGTGCTCTCGGATTTTTGTCAATCTCGTTCTGGCTCGGTTTCAAACCTTTTTTGAACAGAGGTCTAAAAAGGGGAACCTTCCCGCATACGCAATGAGGAAAATCAGGGGGGCAGGAACACGGCTTCTCCCATTCATTCATCGTACGTTTAACGCGTCGATCTTCAAGTGAATGATAGGAGAGCACCACAAGCCTCCCATTTAGCGCCAGCAGCGATGGGATTTTGTTAAGAAACGTGTCGAGGTTTTGCAATTCTTTATTTACTGCTATTCTGAGGGCCTGAAATGTTCGTGTTGCGGGGTGCCTGGCCCTATACCGACGAGACTTGGGAGATACTGCATCAATCAAACCGGCTAATTGGGACGAAGTTTCAATGGGTCTTTTTGCGCGCTCTCTGACAATGGCCCTGACAATCGATTTGGCATTTCTTTCTTCGCCATAATCTCTCAATATTTGCTCGAGGTCCTTTGGAGGGATGTCGTTTACAAGATGACTTGCAACAAGGTCGTTATCGGGATTCATTCTCATGTCGAGAGGCTCCCCTCTGCTAAAGCTAAACCCCCTGCCAGATTTCTCAAGCTGGTAAGAGGACATCCCCAAATCTAATAAAACACCCTGAACCCTCCTGATGTTGAGGTCTTTAAAGACCCCATCCAGGTCGGCAAAATTCGCCTTAATCAAGCAAACTTTATCGCCTGAGGTGGCCAGTCTCTTCTTTGACAGACGGACAGCGTCAGGGTCTCTGTCCAAGCAGATCAGACGCCCTCTTCCGGCCAGTCTATCTAAAATAGCTGCGCTGTGACCTCCGGTGCCTGCGGTTCCGTCTACATATACTCCTTCAGAATCATGGACAAGGTGCTTGACGACCTCTTTTACAAGCACCGGCGCATGAAGGTATTCCAAAATTGAACCTTCTTAAATTCGCAGTTCCAAGAGAGATGGGCTGGCCTCTGGAAAGGCATCTTTGGCTCTTGCAAACTCCTCCTCCCATCTTTCTCTGTCCCAGATTTCAAATTTCTTCAGTTGTCCTGCGAGCACCACCTCTTTCTGTAATCCTGCATCTTCTCTCAAGCTGGGAGGTATCGTTATCCTCCCACTCTTAACGTGACATTCCACAGCAGATGAGATAAAACCTCTTAAAAAGGCTACCCCCGCTTTATCAAACAGGGGAAGATTGGCCGCCTTTTCTTCAAGGATCTGCCAATCGTCTCTCGTAAAAGCCCAAAGACAGTTATCCCGGCTGGTGACCATTAGGCAAAGATCACCTTTCCGGTCTAATACCTCCCGGAATCTTGCGGGAATTGCTAACCGGCCCTTGTCGTCAAGAGTATGTTTTGAACGTCCTCTGAACATGGCATTTCCGTGACACTTTATGACACTTTATTCCACTTTGTTACACTATCACTAAAAAAATCCCTTTTGTCAAGAAAAAAATAAGAAAATAAACTATTTGGGAAATATTTCTTTGTTTTGGACGAGTTGTTCTGATTAGACACGATATAATGTGGTCAAGAGAAGTTGCACCACAATATATATGCTTTATCTGGGTAAAAAGACACTATGAATTGAGTAATTAGAGGATTGTGGAGTTGAGAAATTAGAAAAAAATATACATTTAAGCTCCAAATTCGTAGCCCTGGCCACTAATTCAGGCCATTTTGTCACTTGATATGGGAATCTTGCGGATTGCGGAAAATAGCCATTCTCGGACAGCCTCCCAGCCGTAGAATGAACGGCTCCTTTTGTCCAGGCACTAACTTTGACAACCTCGCAAGAAGCCAGAAATGATCCCTTTTCGTCATTCCCGCGAACGCGGGAATCCAGGGAACTCAATCACTTCTGGACTCCCGCTGCAGTTCATCCCGCACTTGATGCGGGGCGGGAGTGACGGCCTTGGAGACTTTTTACGAGGCCATCAGCTTTGTGGAGAAAAGAAATAAATTAGAGATGTGACATAAACAATGAAGAAAAGAATATTCAAAATCAGACCGGAATAGGCATAATCCTTGTCGCCAAGCTCCTCGACAAGCGGGATCGATTTTAGAGATAGCACAAACCCTGTCAAAAGGATTAGAGGGGTAATTGTCAAATAGACAATCGAGACCTTGAAAGGTTTGAGATCCTCACCTAAGCAAAGGAGCAGGAGCCCGGTGATTCCGGCAGCTACAAAGGGAGCAAGGAACCCGGCAATTGCCAGGCTGTTGGGCTTTTGAGATCCTGGGAGCATCATTAGACCGGTCTCCTCATTGCTCACGTTCATACATGAGGGTTTTCCCATGGTCTAACTCCAAGAGACGATCAGAAAGACCCTCCTTAGCCAGCTCCTGTTTGAGCTGAACCGGTGGAAAATAGACCGGCTCGTCCCCTAAACGAAATGTCCCCCAGTGAACAATGAGGAGGTGCCTGGCCCGGAGTTCCTGAAATGCCCGCACTGTTTCCTGAGGGTTTATGTGACCGGCAGACATAAACCAGCGGGGTTCATAGGCGCTGAGGTTGAAAATTGCCAGGTCTATGGAGAATTCTTTTCCAATCTCCCTGAAACCCTCAAAATAGCCCGTATCGCCTGAGATAAAAATAGTAGCCCCACTCTTGGTCTTGAGCAGGAAAGAACCCCATAAAGATCTGTTGGGCCCCACCAGGGGGTTGCGCATTGTCCAGTGGTTGCAGGGGAGCAGCGTAATTTTCCTCTCCCCCTCTTCAAATGTATCGAACCAGTCCATTTGTGTCCGTCTGTGCATCCCTAAGTCATCAAAAACATCGTTATAGCCCAGAGGCGTGATCAGGTGCGTCTCTTTGTCAAGAGACCCTAAGGAAGGCTTGTCTAAGTGGTCATAATGACCGTGGGTAATCAGGACATGATCAGGGGTGGGCATCTCTTTGATATCAGAGGCCAGTGGTGTAAAGTCCTTGATAAACCAGGAGAGATCAAAAAAAACAGGATCTACAAGAATATACTTATCCTCGTCCTTTATCATCATACCCGCATGCTTGATAAATGTGATGGAAAGCCCCTTATTGCTCCTGACGGGTCCCCAGTCAATAGAAACGGGAACCACGCGTTCTCGATCGTAATATGTCTTGAAACGATTTTCGCTAAACAACTTCCACCATAAGATCTGCCCGAGATTCTTATGCCCTCCCTCACCAAAGGGGCTTATAAAGCGGCCGTCACCGTGATGAATCTTCTTACGCGCAATTTCCCTGAGACTAAGCCCATTAGGTTGAGCCCCTTCCGGGTTGGTGCCCCCGGTATTAACGGACCCGTGTACCGAACAAGATGGGAAAAAGCTCAACATAAGGGCCATCTTACTCCAGTTAAAGAGTTTCTTGATAAGGTTTCGACGGGTCATAAGAACCTGATAAATGACTGCTTGACGATCTCTAAATTTCAAGGTTCAGATTTAATTGTTGATAAGGTTAATGAGCCTAACAATTTCCCTGAAAAACTGCAAGAGCTCTGCGCATCGCTCAGGGAAATGGCGAGGAACTATTTGCATTCATATATCGTATGTTGTACTATTTAATTTGCAATTCATTAACTTTGATAAATTCGTAAAAAGTCATAAATAACCCGTTTTCGTCATTCCCGCGAACGCGGGAATCCAGGGAATTCAATCACTTCTGGACTCCCGCGTTCGCGGGAGTGACGGCCTTAGGGATTTTTTACATGGGTACCAAACTTTAGGAACTCCTGAGATATGCAACAACTGCTTCAGTCAAGATCTAAAAAAATTACTGACCCGGCCGGTCGTGAAGTAGAGATCCTGGAGGATAGCCAGGTTTTGAAAATTGCGGTAGAATCCGATTGCTCACCACATGATGTCTACGTGGAGGCTCTGGGTCTCGGGATTTATCCCTATCGCTATCTCCGCAACAGAGAAACCATTTCATTAGAAGAACAGCTCAAACTTTCAAAGTCCCGTGTGGCCGTGGTTGGCGCAGGGGGGCTCGGTGGACAGGTTATTCTGCTGTTGGCCAGGGTTGGAGTCGGGCAGATTGTGGTTGTGGACTATGACCGCTTCGATGAGACAAACCTGAATCGCCAGGCGCTTTCAAGTCAAGGGGCCATTGGTAAGTCAAAAGCTGAAGAAGCGGTTAGGGTAGTTGGGGCCATTAATCCCGGGGTTATAATTACCCCCCATCAGGTGAGAATTGATCCTTCAAATGCCAAAGAGGTATTGGAGGGCTCAGATGTGGTTGTAGATGCGCTTGACAATATCCCTGCCCGCTTCACCATAGAAGAAGCCTCCAAATCCATGGGGATTCCAATGGTGCACGGGGCCTTGGCAGGCCTTGAAGGCCAGTTGATGACTGTTTTTCCGGATGACCCGGGGATAAAGCGTCTCTACGGAAGCAGCGCAGCAGGCGGGGAAAAATCAAAAAGCCCGGAAGCAATTCTCGGTGTCCCCGTCCTGATGCCTTCATTTATTGCCACGCTGCAGGCCATGGAAGTTTTGAAGATAATTCTTAAGCGGGGCAGGCTTTTCAGAAACGTCATGGTCCATCTGGACTTAGAATCCGGCAAAATGAATGAATTCACATTTGGAGACCCTGACTGAAAGCCCTCCCTGCCCTCTTATGACAACAGAGCAGGGAGGGACAAGCTCGAACTATTCAGTTTTGCCAGGGACAACCCTGGCCTCTGCCTGAACCACGGTACTTACCTCTATCTCCCCATCTGTGATGACCCTTGCCCATGCCAATTCCCTGGGCAAGAAGCTTGGAGGTCTGTTCAGGGGTCAGAATATTTCGAAAGGCTAATCGACAATCTGTCCTCTTCTCCTGCATCTGTCCCTTCAAATCCCTAACTTCCTTCTGGGTCGCCCTAATTTTGTCGGGATCGAGTTTGGTCTGAATCCATAACAACCTTATTTCAGCCCTTTTTGACAATAGCTGGGAACGAATTGGGGTAATCCCTTTCAGGCACGATTCACGCAAGGCCCTGATTTTTTCAGACTGTTCCGCGGTCAGGTTTAAAGAGGCCAGACCAGATCGCGCTGCACACCAGCCCTCTCCTCCCCAATTTCCCTTGTCACGCGGGCCGGCCATCACCAATGTTGCCGAAGCAACTACAAATAAGAATGCTACAGCAACGCAGATTCTTTTCATTTAACTTTATCTCCTTGCTGTTAAATCCATAAATGGAAACTACTCTACTGAACCCGTTCCTTTAACGCTTTGCTCGGTGTGAATTTAACGGCCTTGGACGCCGGGATCTGCATCTTTTCTCCAGTACTCGGATTCCGGCCTTCCCGGACTGCCCGGTCAACCACCTTGAAACTCCCGAATCCAACAATAGAAATTGATTCCCCTTTCTCAAGAGCTGAGGAAAATCCTTCGATAACCGCTTTCTGTGCCTCTTCTGCCGCCTTTTTGGTAATGCCTGTTTTCTCAGAAACCAATTTCACCAGATCTTCTCTATTCATTTCTCTCCTCCTTTTGTCCAAACACCCTGGACTGATAGAACCTCCATTATACGGTTTACTTCTTCTTTTCTTTTGTTATTGTGCCAAAGGTATCTTATAATATATAAATTACTGAAAAGCAATATAAAATTATCTTAAGCATAAATAGAGCCCGTTGGAAAAGTGTGTAATGAGGAAACCACGGGATGGGTTGAAGTAAGAAGGATATGGGTCATGGGGAAACAGAAGGGTGTACGGAAGCACGGAACTGAGCGGCTGCAAGGGGGACAAGGCCTCGGCTAATGGGCCAGATATTGAATGATAAACTTGACCATTGCGGAAGTCTCGATTCCCTTGCTGTTCCCTCAAGTGGCTGGTTAGAGGGAGAAAGGATCAGATCGTCATAAATACATAAATCAAAGATGTTTCTTAAAAAAATCAAGTTGATCGCTCACGGCTTTTTCGAAGTTATCTCCAATATAGATATCAAAATGGCCGATTGGATAGTGTTTAACTTCTGCATACTTCCCCAGAGCTTTTTCAGTTTCTAAAGCAGCGCTTTTTGGGAGCAAACTGTCATTATCACATATCTGGAGCAGAACCGGGCAATGCACATTCTTGGCATGTTCGACCGGTCTGTATCCGTCTGCACGCAGCAAGATACGAGCACAGGCTTCGTTAACAAAACTCTCCGGCGCCAATTTTCCGAAATTCTGATACGCATCTGAGGTAGTCATAAAAGCAATACTTCCAGGTTTTCCCACAAGAGGTATTTTGTGGGGCGAAAGACCGAACCAGGACCTAACCATATCACGTTGTCCGTGCATTATCATACGGAGCAGGTGCCAGATTCCTTCTCTTTTTAAATACATCTCTCCTGACGCGTGACCGTCCAGCCCCGGACATTGAGCGGATACACAGGCAACATTTTTGTCTTTTGCGGCAGTTACAATAACATGTCCACCGCTAAAAGACGTGCCCCACAGAGCAATTTTTGCCGGATCAATCTCCTTGAGGCCCCTAACATACTTGATTGCCCCTGCCCAATCTTCCAGTTGGTGTGGAATCCATATCAACTGTCGAGGTTCACCATCGCTCTCACCAAAATGCCGGTAATCGAAAACGAGCACTGCAAATCCAGCTTCCGTAAAACGAACAGCATAAGGCTCAAGACCTGGATCCTTAGTCCCCCCAAAACCATGCCCCATAATGATACAAGGACGCGGGTCAGACAAATTCTCAGGCAGATACAGCCATGCGTGTAATGACGTTCCTTTGACTTTAAAACTCACATCTCTTTTTGACCAAGATGGTTTTGTGTCTATCTCCTTGGCTAATTGTTTAGTGTTTTCTAAGCGTTGCTTTGGAACCGAAAAACCAGGGGCAAAGCCCACAATCAATAAATAAATGACAATTATTCCAATAATAATACCAATACCTTGAACGATCCTCTTTATTATTCTCATTTGTCATCTACTCCTTCAATGATAGAAACATTGTAAAGAAGTCCGTGAGGTAGTGTCCGTGCCTGAACAGGAATAACGCCCCTCTAATTAATAGAGTGATCTCTAAAGTTTACTATTTTTGGATCAACTCTGAAATGGCCTGCTTAAAAGCGGCATTTCTCGAATTTTATTAGGACATTCGAAATAGGCCACAACTTCGCAGTATGATATGTAAGGGGTTTTATACTTCAAATTTGCCGTCCAATTATTTCGGCACTATTCGCATCGCCCAAGATTATGTGGCAACAGAAGTTTTCGTGCAGTCCAGCATAGTACATCCGCCAAAAATATTCAACACTGCCAGATGTAAGTTAGCTTTTTTGCCTGAAAAATCCAACGCTCACTTTATATAGGAAAGGTTGCATTGGATGGAGTTGAATAAAACAGAAGGATTTAAACACAAGTCATGCTTTTCAGACCGCCCGGAAAAGCAAGAATTGCAGAACAATGGTTAGGCCTTAGAGAGTACCTCAAATGGGGTAAGATCTTCATTGGATGCGAATCGCCTCCGTACCGCTTAATGCCCCAAAGCGGCTCGACCTCGGGATTATTTAACCGTATAAAAACTTTCGTAAATACCCTTTTGTCTTTTCCATTTTTTTAAAGTATTACGCCACAGCATCAAATCAATGGTGACTTTCTTACCATCGACATGGACCAGGTTATAGCCATGATGTCCGCCTATGTTTTTGGCTTCAACGACGGAGTGGTTTTTCCCATATATTACATGATCCTTGTCCACGTTTCCATGATATTCATCCACTCCAGCGCCGCCGATTCCGTTCATGATCTGGTAGAGTTGCGGTGTGTAGTTCTTTATCTTGTTGGCTGTATAGAAATGGACATGCCCACAAAAGTAGACTCGTACACCATTATTGCACAGACTCTTCCATAGATTGGAACGAACTGTTTTGTCGCAGTAAAGTGCGCCGCTATTACTGCTCCCGGGGCAAGGCTTAGGATGTTTTTTATTAACATAACCGCTGACTTTAAATGCAGGGGTGTGTGCGTATACAAATACGTGAGGGTGCGTATTTCGGTTGTTGTTCTTGAGGCATGTGTCAAGCCATGCCTGATTGATCTTGTGTTTCTTACCATTTCGGTTGAAATACTCGTCTACTGCTATGAACAGGGCGTTTTTATGCGTAAAACTGTATGTGCACAACTTCTCTCCGGCAGGGCCGTTTTGGGGGATATTCTTCAGATGCGCCGTAACAAAAGTCTTCCATTGAGTAGCATCTACATCACCATACTCTTCGTGATTTCCTCGTACAGGGTAGACAGGAATCCCGGCATTGAAGACCGGCTGCATGGCCTTCTTCCAATTATTATATTGTTTTGCGTGGTCTTTTTCCCCCCATATGAGATCACCCGTGAAGATGACCAGATCGCACTTCTTCGTTGAGATATCTTTGGCAATTCTCCAGAGATAGTCCCAATTCTTGTAGTGGTTGGGGGGCCTCTTGGTGTCAAAATGCCATTTGTTGCTGTCCTGTTCAGGGCTTTTGCCGCGGGAATCTCCAATCACAGCAAATGTCCAGACCTTGGCGTCGGCCAGGGCTGGGGTTAAAAGCAGGACAACTGCGAAAACGGTAAGTGTCAGGGTCCCTGCCCTTTTCCGGTACGTATCAAACCGAGATATGAAAAATATCCTACCAAACCCAGCCGTTAAGAGGGCCCCAATCAAGACGCCGATAAGCAATTCATCCACGTTTCAGTTCCTCCGTCAAGAACATGTTTATTTACCGCCACGTCACCCAGACGCAGCACAATCTTTTTACTGCTCCTTCTTGTTACCCTTTTCACTACCTCCTGATGCTGCGGAGATGAAGCATCCGCCACCTCCACCGGATCCAGAGGAGACATCTTGAAAGGTAAAGACGCTTGAGCCAGCGGTCCCCGTATAAAAACGAGCACCGGATGGGCCCAAGGCAAGGTTGTAAATGCTCTGATTGGTCAGCCCGGTGTTTAAGGCTACCCAGTTTGAGCCACCGTCCATGGTCTTGAACACGCCTGCATCGCTGGTTCCGGCATAAAGGGTTTGATAAGAAGCCGAATCAATGGCAAGGGCATTGACGGTCTGGCTCGTGAGCCCCGCATTTATCGCAATCCAGTCTTGGCCGGCAGTATTGCTCTTGAACACCCCCCCCCGAGGTTCCCGAATAGACAATCTGGGAATCAAACGGATCAATGGCGACAGCAATGACAACAGGACTTCCAAGCCCGATGTTTACTGCCATCCAGGTTTCACCGGCATCGGTGCTCTTGAACATGCCCTTCCAGGTCCCTGCATAGATAATACCGGAAAGGGGGTATCCATTTCGCTCAAGTTGATGTATTGTGCTCACTATGGCTATGGGCACCCAGAAATCACATCCTGTCGGCGGCGTTGACTATCCGCAGACATACAAGAGTTCGACGAGTGGTTTTGGACGAAAGAAAGCTGCATCCGTTACCTCTTGAAACTCAGATGGCCGCAGGGCTTCAAATGTCCAAAATGCGGGTCTCAGGAAGCAGGTGACGG